>VFSW01000936.1_pt1 | contig 43298 bp, 34 predicted proteins | sample 5358111 | NCBI WGS metagenome assembly VFSW01 (sample SAMN11554181, study PRJNA540505) | mine drainage metagenome | isolation source: sediment from site ElyBrook_90M | place: USA: Ely Copper Mine, Vershire, VT | collected 2017
CCGCCAAGGGCGGTTACGGCGTCGGCGCATTCAACGTCAACGATATGGAACAGATTCAGGCCATCATGTTTGCCGCGCAGGAAACCAATTCGCCGGTCATCATCCAGGCCAGCCGTGGCGCGCGCTCCTTCGCGCAGGACCGCTATCTTTTTCACCTGATTCTGGCCGCCAGCGAACTCTATCCAGAAATTCCCATCGCCATGCACCAGGACCACGGCAACAGCTTTGAGACCTGCAAGAGCGCCATCGAGCTGGGCTTCACCAGTGTCATGATGGACGGCTCGCTGAAGGCCGACGGCAAGACCCCGGCCAGCTTCGAGGAGAACGTGGCGGTCACCAAGCAGGTGGTCGATTACGCGCACGAGCGCGGCGTCACCGTCGAGGGCGAGATCGGCGTGCTGGGCGGCGTGGAAGACGGCCACGGCGCGGGCGGCAGCGGCCTGGATCACATCACCGATCCCGACCAGGCAGTGGAGTTTGCCGAGCTGACCGGCGTGGACGCGCTGGCGATCGCCATCGGCACCAGCCACGGCGCCTACAAGTTCAACAAGAAGCCGGATGGCTCGGTGCTCAAGATGGACGTTCTGATGGCCATTCACAAGCGCCTGCCCAACACCCATCTGGTGATGCACGGCAGCTCCTCGGTGCCCAAGGATTTGCAGGACATCGTGAACGAATACGGCGGCAAGCTGACCGAAACCTGGGGCGTTCCGGTCGAGGAGATTCAGCTCGGGATTCGCAACGGAGTGCGCAAGATCAATGTGGACACGGACAACCGTTTGGCCATCACCGGCGCCATTCGGAAAGTATTGTGGACGCAGCCGGAGAAGTTCGATCCGCGCGACTACATGAAGCCCGCCCGCGAGGCCATGCAGAAGGTGGTTTCACAGCGCATGACGCAGTTCGGCCAGGCCGGACACGCCGGCGACTACAAGGCCATCGCCATCTCCGAGATCGCCAAGGGCTACAAGGACGGCAGCCTGAGTACGCAACCTCTGGTCGCCGCCAAGTAATCTGCGCGAGTAGCTGCTCTAACCAAACGCATCAAGACAAAGGGTCACTCCGCAACCGCGAAGTGGCCCTGATTGTTTTGCGCCATTCATTGTCTTGCGCAACTCAGATTGGGTGCCCCAGGTCCCGCTCTTGGGAGCTGGGATCGCACGAACCCATCCGCGAGCGATGAGCGAGCCGCCGGCCCCACCGCAGGTGGTTACGCGCCCGCTTCCGGCAAACTGACCGGCCGGGCTTCGAGCAGAGCCTCGATCTTCGCGAGCGCTTCCAGCACTTGTGCGCCCACCGGCGCGTCCACCTGCACCACGGCCAGCGCCTTTACCGGCTTGGCTCCGGCGCGCTCCCTGCCCAGGGCGAAGTTGGCGATGTTCACGCCCATCTCGCCCAGGATGGAGCCGATCCTGCCGATCACGCCCGGCACGTCCAGGTTACGGCAGACCAGCAGGTTGCCTTCGAGCGGGGTTTCGATGTCGATGCCGTCAAAGGCCAGCAGGCGCGGCTGTTCGCCGTGGATCACCGTTCCGCTGGCGCTGGTGACGCCCTTGGCGGTGTGCAGTTCGATGGTCAGCACGGAAGCCGCGCCGCCGCGATGCGACTCCTGCTTGTCCTCATGCACGCGGATGCCGCGCTCCTCAGCCACCGAAGAAGCGTTGATGCGGTTGACATTCTCCGAGCCTTCCAGCAGCCCGGCGATGGCCGCCGAGCGCACCAGGTCGGTCTTGTTTTCGGCAAGGTTTCCGCCGTAAACCAGATGAATGGCCTCGAATCCGCTCTCGCCGCCGCCCTTGCCGGCCTGTGCCAGAAACGCGCCCAGCCGCCCGGCCAGATCGATGTACGGCGCCAGCACCACGTACTCCTCGTGGCTCAGCGAGGGCAGGTTCACGGCATTCTGCACCACGCCCAGCTTCAGATAATCGCGCACCTGACGTGCAATCTGAATGCCCACCGCCTCCTGCGCCTCGCCCGTCGAACCGGCGATATGCGGCGTCAGAATCACGTTGTCCAGTCCGAAATAGGGCGAGTTCCTGGGCGGCTCCACGGCCAGCACATCCAGCGCCGCGCCGGCCACGTGTCCACTCTTGAGCGCCTCCACCAGCGCCGCTTCTTCCACCAGCTCGCCGCGTGCGCAGTTGATGATGCGCACCCCCTTTTTCATCGCCGCCAGCGTCTTGGCGTTCACGAATCCGGTGGTCTGCGGCGTCAGCCCCACGTGCAGCGTCAGGTAGTCGGAGGCCGCGATCAGCTCCTCCACGGTCACCAGCTTGATGCCGCTCTCGCGCGCCACGGCAGCCGAAACAAACGGGTCGCTTCCGACAATCTCCATTCCGAATCCCTTGGCCCGCTTGGCGACCTCCAAACCGATGCGGCCCAGGCCCAGAATGCCGAGCGTCTTACCGCGCAGTTCCTTGCCTTGCAGGTTCTTCTTCTCCCACTTGCCGGGGTGCAGGGTCGCGTTGGCAAGTGGCAGCTTGCGCGCCAGCGCCACCATCAGCCCAATGGTCAGCTCGGCCACGGCCACCGCGTTTGCGCCCGGCGTGTTCATCACCACAATGCCCCGCCGCGTGGCTGCCGCTGCGTCAATGTTGTCCACGCCCACCCCTGCCCGGCCTATCACCCGCAGCTTGGCCCCGTGCGCCATCAGTGCGTCATCGGCCTGCACGGCCGAGCGCACCACCAGTCCGTCGGCATCTGCCAAGGCTGCCGGCAATCCATCCGGCAATTGGTCGTGCGTCAGAACTTCCCATCCCGGCTCGGCCGCAAACACGGCCAGCGTTGCTGGAGAAACCTTCTCTGCCAAAACGATCTTCATTGCGTCTCCCTTGTCCTTGCGTCGAGCTTCGTATTCGTCAAAGCGGATCCCGTGCTGCGCGCACAAAATCTCGAACATGCGCACTACCGCCGCGTGCGGCTTGCCCTCGCCCCGTTCGTACTTGGTGAGCGAGTTGGCATGAACCCCCAACCGCTCGGCCATCTCGTATTGATAGAGATCAAGCTGCCTGCGTGCGATCAGCAGCTTCTCCCCAAAACTTAATTCAGACATAAAATGCAGCCTCTAGCTGCCAGCTTTCAGCTTCTAGCTAAAAGCCCGGTATTTCATGAAGCCTAAACGTTTGGGCGCCCCAGGTCTCGCTTCCGAGACCTGGAAAACCACTATTGATCAGGCAACTAAATACTGTCAGGGCGCCCCACCCATTTCCGCGTCTTTTGTGGAAATGGGTGGGAATGCGATGTCACTGTTTTCTTGCCGGATCAATAACCTTGACCAATCAACGAACAAGCTAGCGGCTAGAAGCTGCTTCCGCAAACACCTGCTGCGCCGCCGCCACTGCCTGCCCATACACCACCGGCAATCCCAGCGTGTCTTTGGCAATGTGCTCCATCGCGCCCAGAAAGGCAATCGTGTCCAGCGCGTCGAAGAAGCCCAGGTGCGCCACGCGGAAGATCTTGCCCTGCATCGAGCCTTGTCCGTTGGCCGTCACCAGGCTGAACCGGGCCTTCAGCGCCTTTACCACAGAGCCTGAGTCCATGCCCTCCGGCACCGCCACCGCGGTCGCCGCCCCTGAAGGCGAGACCGGCGCAAAGAGCGTAAAGCCCAGCGCCACCAGGCCAGCGCGCGTAGCCTGCGCGTTCACCTGCGCGTTGTCGATCAGTGCGATACGGCCCTTTTCCAGGTCGCCTCCGGCCTGCCCGGCAATGTAGTCCAGCGCCGCGCCCAGCCCGGCCACCAGCGCCACGGCCGGCGTATAGGCCGTTTCGCCCTTCACCTGATTCTTGCGCTCCTTGCGCAGGTCAAAGTAGTAGCGCGGATTCCTGGCAGTCTCCATCGCCTTCCAGGCCTTCTCGCTCACGCTCAGATAAGCCAGCCCCGGCGGAATCATCACCGCCTTCTGCGAGCCGCCGATCACAATGTCCACGCCCCAGCCGTCCACGTCGATGGTCTGCGTGCCCAGGCCGGTGATGCCGTCCACGATCAACAGCGTGGCTGTTCCCTTGAGGAGCTTGGCCACGCCTTCCACATCGTGGCTCACCGCCGTCGAAGTCTCCGAGGCCTGCATGTATACGGCCTTGTGCTCCGGTTTCAGCGCGGCCTTGATCTCGGCCAGGTCGAAGGTCTGCCCGTAGGGCTTCTCGATCACATCCACCTGCAGGCCGTAGGCCTTGGCCAGGTCCACCCAGCGCTCGCCGAACTTGCCCGCCGTCAGCACCAGCACCCGGTCGCCCGGCGAGGTCAGGTTCGCAACCGAAGCCTCCATCGCGCCCGTCCCGGAACAGGAAAGCAGCAGGACATCATTCTGCGTGCCCACAAAAACCTTCAACTGCGCCAGCACTTTCTGAAACAGGGCGCGGAACTCCGGCGTACGATGGTGAATGTCGGCTGCCGCCATGGCAAACTGCGCCGCCGGAAGCAGCGGCGTCGGACCGGGTGTAAACAAGCGCGTCTTGCGAATCATGGTTTTCTCCTTGGGTTACGCCGGGGCCAGAAACTGAAATCGAAAGTCGAGCGGTTTCGCGCTCCTGCGGCTGTCTGTCATCCACAGAATACACAAGTTTGTGGTTTATGTGGAATTTATTTCTGTGCAAAAAACGAAGCGCCCAAGAACATTGTCCCCGGGCGCTCTGAAAGGTGAGGGATTCGAACCCTCGAATCCATTTCTGGATTGCCCGCTTCTGAGGCGGGTTCAATCAGCTGCTCTGCCAACCTGCCATGGTGATTTATGGCGGCATTATCGGTATAAATAATCTCCTCTCATCTCACCGTCGCAAATAAATGATCGCTTTCCCTCGCACCTGCTTTGCATGCCCTAATCTAGAGCCATGAGCGACACCGCACCGAACGCGCTGGAAACGGAAAACGAAATCTTCGATCTGCTGGTCGTGGGCGCCGGGCCTACCGGGCTGGCCTGCGCCATCGAGGCTGGGCGGGCCGGCCTGCGCGCCGTGGTGGTGGACAAGGGCTGCATCTGCAACTCGCTCTTCCACTACCCCGCGCACATGACCTTCTTCACCACCCCGGAGCTGCTGGAGATCGGCGACATTCCCTTTCCCAGCCCCAACCCCAAGCCCTCGCGCAATGAGGCCCTGCAGTATTACCGCCTGGTGGCCGCGCACTACAAGCTCGATGTCCGTCAGTATCATCGCGTGGAAAGTGTCGCCGGCGCGAACGGCGCTTTCTCCGTGCATACCGTGGACCGATTTGGCCGCGCCGGCACGCTGCGCGCCCGCAAGCTGGCCATCGCGACGGGGTATTATGACCTGCCCAACACCATGAACATTTCTGGCGAAAACCTGAGCAAGGTGCACCACTATTACGACGATCCGCATCCGTACTTCGAGATGGACGTAGTGGTGATCGGCGGCAAGAACTCGGCGGCCATTGCGGCGCTGGAGCTATGGCGCAGCGGCGCGCGGGTCACGCTGGTGCATCGCCACGCCGAACTGCACAGCCATGTGAAGTACTGGATCAAGCCGGACATTGAAAACCGTATCAAGAACGGCGAAATCGCGGCCCGCTTCAACACCCGTGTGGTGGAAATCAGCCCGGACAGCGTGCTCATCGAGACGCCCGAAGGCCGCGAGACGCTCAAAAACGACTTCGTTTTTGCCCTGACCGGCTACCACCCCGACTTCGATTTTCTGGAGAGGCTGGGCGTGCGCTCCGAGGGCGAGGACCGGCTGCCGGTCTGCAACCCGGAGACGCTGGAGAGCAATGTCCCCGGCATTTATCTGGCCGGCGTGATTGTGGCAGGCGCGCGCACCAACGAGATTTTCATTGAGAACGGCCGCTTCCACGGCCGTCAGATCGCCGCGGCGCTGGTAACCGCGCTGGCCGCAAAGTAAACTCCGGCTTGTGGGCCATGCAGTGCTGCCTTGACGACGCCGCATACGACCGCGTCACGTGCAGCCGTTCCATCACCACATAGCGGGTGCGCAGTCCGTCCACGGTCGGCGGCAGTTGCGCGGGGATGCGGTTGCGGTCCACGTAAATGACCAGCGCCGCCTCGGCGGGATTGTCCAGGCTTTGCCCCACGCCCACGCCGAAGAAGCTTGGGTTCTGCTGCATCAATCCGCTGGCCGCTTGATTTTTGATGGTCTCCGCCTGCGCCAGCGCCATGGCAGGCAGAGAGACCGCGCCCAACGCAAACGGAGTCAGCGGCGCCGAGCCGTCGGCCACAGCCCGCGCCGTGGTGGGAATCACCACCGTGCGCACGCCGTCCATCGTCTCCGGTACGCTCACCGTCCTGCTCTGGTCCGTGTACAGCATCACCGCGGCCTCGCCCGGATGGTCGCTGCTTTTGCCCGTGGCCACGCCCAGAATTCCAGCGGCGGAACTCACCATCATGCGCGCCTGTCCCAGAACCTGTTCGGCGCGCGACCTCTCGGCATCGGTCAGCGCGCGCGCCTGGGCCGCGGCAATGGTGTTGTCACCGTAGTTCAGGCAACTGACCGCATGGTCGGCCCCGCCCACATAGGTATACGGCCCGCCGCCCAACTGCGCCCCGAGCTCGCTCAACACGCCGGACGCCGGATTGGCAACCGCCTGGCTCACTCCAGCGGCGTCCATGCCGCCAGCAAAGAGCAGCCCTACCGGTTCGGCATTGGAGGCATCAAGGATCAGCGCGCCGGAGTCGCCCGCATCGCTGAACTGGTTGCCGCTCACGCCGAACTGGTGGGTGAAGGTCTTGGTCAGATAGGGTTTTGTCTCCGCGCAATCCTGAAAATACTCGACCTTCACATCCAGATCGACGGCCGAGATGCCGCCACAGGTCAATCCCGTCGTCCGTCCGCTCTTGACCACCGTCTGCGCGAGCGTGGCCGCTTCGCCCCGTCCGCCGCTGGAGCTGATGCCGGGCGGCGCGGCGGTCAGCGTGCCGTCCTGCAGTCTGCCGCCCAACTCCAGAATGTCGCCCGCCGGGTCCACGGCGTGCGCGGCCACCTGCGCAATTGCCGCGTCCGTGTTGGTCTGTTTGGAGTCCAGCGGCAGCCAGCCGGTCAAAAAAGCCACCGGCGCAATGGAAGAGGCGGATACGGGCCCCGCACTGTCGCCGAACGGAGTGCAATTGTTGTCGATCAGTCCCGGCTGCACGATCAGGTCTCCCACGCTGGCCTGATCACTGCGGGCCAGCACGTGGTTGTTGCTCAGCACGTACTCGCGCTTGCTCGCGTCCGCCACCAGCGAGCCCAACGTGCCGCTGCAGCAGTCCACAATCCGGTCGCCGCGCGTGTCGTAGTCCGCGTTGTTGCCGCCCGAGCTGCCCAGCTCCGCCAATACCGGCAGCGCGGCCTGATGCGCCACGGCGTTGCTGGCCACTCCGGCTACATTCACCAGCACCACGGCCGAAGTCCTCGACTGCGAATCCCCCGCTGTAGCCACCACATACGTTGCGCCCGCCGTCTGTACCGTAGCCGGCGCTGTGTAGGTGACCGAGCAGAAGGTGAATGCCTTGCTGTTGCGCTGGCAACTGACCGCGCTCAGCGAGCCGGACTGGGCCTCGGAGAGCGCAAAGTGAATCCCGGTCGAGCCGCCCGCCTCGGCCAGAATTCCGGTAATGGTAACGCTTCCACTGGCGCCCACCGCCACATTCTCCGGCGTCAGCGGCTGCAGGAATCCCGGCGTTACGGTCAGCACCGAGCTGGCCCGCACAGCGGGGTTTGACGCCGCCACCGCCGTCACCACCACCACCGTCTGATCGGCAGTCAGATAGCTGGGCGGCGTGTACTGGCCGCTCGCGTTGATGCTCCCCGGCCCGCTCACTGCATCTCCGCCGGCGACTGACCAGGTGACTTCCGCAGCGCCGCCGCCGGGCAGCCTTGCCTTGAACTGCAGCACAGCTATGCCGCGGGCGTTGGCCGCGTTGCAGCCGGTACAGTTGGTGTCGATGGAACTCGTTGCAGGAGTCAGAGTCAAGGCCGCATTCGAGGGTTTTGCGCTGACCAGCCCACTGCCGCATCCGGCCAACGCCAGAAGCGCCGGAACCAAAAGCAGCGAGAGAGTCTTCAAAACCATCCGCATGAACAAAGCCCGCATCCATTCTATCGGCTCAGGGCAGGGAAAGGAGCAACAGGCTCACGCAGGCCGCAGATCCGTATGCCCGAAATCCTCGCCGTTCCACAGCACCGGCTCCCGCTTCTCCCGCGCCAGAGCGTAGGTAAAGCAGTCGCCAAAGTTGAGGTTGGCCGCATGCCCGCTGCCACGGCCATAGTCGCGATACGCCTGGCGGGCGATCTTTGCCTGGGCCACGGTGACCGGCTCGATGGCCATTCCCGAGCGATCAATCAGCTCATCCAGCAGGTTGCTCACGGCTGGATTGCGGAGACTGTCGATGACGATCGATGTCTCAAAATAAGTAGCTGCCGAAATCTTCACGTTCGGCGTACTTTCCAGCAGCGCGGAGAACGCAGCCTGCTCCGGCTCGCGCTTCAGAATTGCAACCAGCACCGAACTATCGACAATCATAGCGGCAGCCCGGTTTGCTTGTCGTAGAGCAGATCCCCGATCTCAGTCGAGTGCGGCAGATCCTTCAAAAAAGGTGCATTTAGCTTTGTCACTTCGTCCAGCCAGGAAGCGAGCCCAGCCCTGGGATTCGGCTTCATGCGTTCTAGCCGCTCCTTGACCGAAACCTTGACCGCCAGCGTCAGGCTCTCGCCAGTGAGTTTGGCCAATTTGCTCGCCAGTTCATGCGTCTCCGCGTCCTTGATGTTCAGGCTCATCGAATTCCACCTTTCCACCACGTTGCTGCACTATTCTACCATAAGACTCCGAAAAGCTGGAAAGTGTGCGCGGACTCCCATCTCTCGAAACGAGACAAGCGCACCGATCTCCCACCCATTCCGCAAAGAAACGCTGCATGGATGGGGCGCCCAAGTATCAGTATTTACGGGCCGGATCAATAAGCCACCCACCAGTCAGGATGCCGGTTGCGCCGTGTGGAAATGCCCCCAAATAGCCTCGGCGGTTTTGCGCGGCACGACGGCGGCCAGGGATTCGGCCGTGGCTTGCTGCACCTCGCGCAGGCTGCCGAAGTGGGTGAGGAGGCGCTGTCTGGTTTGCGCGCCGACGCCGGGAATGTTCAACAGCTCCGAGTCGCGGTCACGCATGGCGCGGCGCTGGCGATGATAGCCGACGGCGAAGCGGTGGCTCTCGTCGCGGATGAGCTGCACCAGATGCAGTACGGGCGAGCGGCGGTCGAGGACGATAGGCTCCTGCTCGTTGCCGTACAGGTAGATGATCTCTTCTCGTTTGGCGATCGAGGCCAGCGGCGGAATGGACAGACCGGCAGCGGCGAAATCGAGAGATTCGAGGGCCTCGGCGGCGGCGTGGAGTTGGCCCAGGCCGCCATCGATCAGCACCAGAGAGGGCATGGGCTTTTTTTCTTCCAGCAAGCGCCGGTAGCGGCGCGCGACCACTTCCCGCATCGACGCGAAGTCGTCCACGCCGATCACGGTCATCACCTTGAACTTGCGATAGGCCTGCTTGTTCATCTTGCCGTCTTCCCAGACCACCAGCGAGGCCACGGTCTCCGCGCCCTGGATGTGAGAGATGTCGAAGCACTCGATGCGTTTGGGAAGTTCAGGCAGCATGAGCGCGTCGGCCAGGGACTCCTGAATGGCCTTGCGCGAGGGTTCCAGAACGCGGAAGCGCTGGATGTAGGACTGCTTGGCGTTCTGCGCGGCCAGGTCAACGAGCGAGCGCTTTTCGCCGCGCTGGGGGACGGCGATCTCGATGCGATGGCCGGTGCGCTCGGTGAGCAGCGCGGCCAGGGCTTCGCGGTCGTCGAACTCGGTGGGGACCAGAATGGAGCGCGGGATGTATTGGCGGTCGATGTAGAGCTGCTTGAGCAGCGCCGAGAAGACTTGGCCCGCATGGAATTGCGGCTCTGGCTTGATCGTATCCCAGGTCTCAGAATCGATACCTGGTGCGCCCGGCATTTGCGGCGAGCCGGGCTGATCCGGCGCGGCGGCTTCCAGCGGTTCCGGCAGATCTTCCCAGAAAAACTCGCGGCGGTCAACGATCTTTCCGGCGCGGACGTGGAAGAGATTGACGGCCAGCGAGCCGGCTTCAAAGTGATAGCCGAAGACGTCGGTGTCGTCGTCCTGTCCGGCAGTGGCGGCGCGCTGTTTCTCCTGCAGTTGGAAGACGGTGGAGAGCTGGTCGCGCAGGCGGGCGGCGGCTTCGAACTGCTCAGCTTCGGCGGCGGCCGTCATGCGCGCGGTCAGGGAGCGCTCCAGCTCGGCGTGGCGGCCTTCGAGAAGCAACTGCGCGTCACCAACGGCGCTCTTGTAGATCTCCGGCGTGGTGAGCTCCTGGACGCAGGGGCCCAGGCAGCGGTGGATGTAGTACTGCAGGCAGGCGCGGGGATGGTAGCGAGCGAGATCGACCTTGCAACTGGGAATGAGAAAGCTGCGATGAATCAGCTCGACGACGCGCCAGGCCAGGCTGCCGGGAAAGTAGGGGCCGTAGTAAGCGGAGCCGTCTTTGACCAGCCGCCGGGTGACAAAAACCTTGGGAAAGCGGTCGCCCATGGTGAGCTTCACGTAGGGGTAGCTTTTATCGTCCTTGAGCAGAATATTGAAGCGCGGCTTGCGTTCCTTGATGAGGTTGGTTTCCAGAGCCAGCGCTTCACTCTCGTTGCCCACCAGAATGTAATCCAGATCGACGGCTTCGCGCATCAGCGAGCCGGTCTTGGCGTTGGCCCGCGAGGATTCCAGAAGATACGAACGCACCCGCGCGCGCAGGTTTTTGGCTTTTCCTACGTAGATCACCTCGCCCTCGGCGTTCTTGTAGAGGTAGCAGCCGGGCTGCGTGGGTAGGGTGCGGATTTTCTCGTAGAGGTCCATGGCGGCGTCAGTTTCTAGCATAGACTCCTGCAATCCTTACTTGCTGCATGTAAAAACTACACGCCGCGAGCCATTGGGCCAGTGCGGCGCAAATGTAGCAACCAGATTGTTTTCAGTGCCTTGAAGGTTTGTGGTTGTTTGGCCCTGTGCTTGCACGTTAAAGGATGAAAGAAAAGCCAGTTTCGCCGGCGAATGTGCCGTACGGCCGGAGCTCGGCGGAGAAAGGAACTGAAACGATGAACGCGAATCGATTTGGGATTTTGAGTTTGGCGACGGGGTTTGCCATGGTGGGGTTCACGGGATGTGCCACCAAGACCTATGTACGCAACCAGACGGCGCCGCTGGTGGAGCACACCAATCGACTGGAGAGCAAGACGGCGGACAACAACCGGCAGATGCACGACGTGGATGATCGTGCGCAATCGGGGATCAAGCAGGCGCAGGGCTCCGCGGACACCGCCAACCAGAATGCGCAGAACGCGGCCAAGGAGGCCGAAGACGCGCAGACGGCGGCAGACAACGTGGTGCATCGCGCCGATTCGCTGGAGAGCGTGGTCAAGGGGCTGGACGACTACAAGCCGGTGGCCAACGTATCGGTGACCTTCGGCTTTGATAAAGCCGTGCTGACCAAAGACGACCGGGAGCAGTTGGATGCGTTTGCGGCGCAGTTGGGCGCGGCGAAGGGCTTCATCCTGGAAGTGACCGGCGGGACGGACTCCACCGGGCCGGCCCAGTACAACTACGAGCTGAGCCAGCGGCGGGCCGATGCGGTGGTGCAGTATCTGGCGGCGAAGTACGGAATAGCCGCGCACCGCTTTTACTTGATCGGCATTGGCAAGGACCAGGAAGTGGCTCCGAACACCACCCCCGAGGGACGCCGGGAGAACCGCCGAGTGGAGGTGCAGTTGCTGTCGAACGCGGTGACGACTGCCCAGGCATCGAGCGGGCAATAAAAGCAGGCAGTTGCGCAGCAGCGGGTCAAGATTGTGCCGGAGCGCGGATTCAACGCTCCGGCACAATTGTTTCAGGAGAGAAGATTCAGGAGTGTGCGGCCGAAAGCTGCTTCAGGTGTTCCGCGCGAACGTCGTTTGCCGTGAACAGGCAGAGGAAAGGCACGCCTGCGGCGGCGCTCTCGACGGCGGGGCGGCCGTTGGCCTCCTGGCGCTCGACGATGCAGACTACGGCGGCGACGATCATGCCAGCCTCGCGGGCGGCTTCGATGGCGTTGATGGTGGATGCGCCGGTGGTGCAGACGTCGTCCACGATGATCACGCGCGCGCCCTCGCGGCAGAAGCCTTCGATGCGGCGGCCGGCGCCGTGAGTCTTTTCCGCCTTGCGCACGAGAAAGCCGTTGAGGACTTGCGGCTTGGGCTGTTTGTCCTGTATTGCCTTCATGGCGCGCCATCCTGAGGCGATAGCAACCGCAGAGACAATGGGGTCCGCGCCCATGGTGAGGCCGCCTACGGCCTCTGCTTCAATCCTGTTCTGGTCCAGCAAATCCAGAATCGCTTCGCCAATATAGCGACCGCCATTGGCATCAAGCGTAGTAATACGGCAGTCGATGTAGTAGTTGCTGGTAGCGCCTGACGAGAGTTTGAACTGGCCAAGGCTGAAACTCTTTTGCGCCAGCAGCGAGAGCAAATCTTGAGCATGAGTTGGATTGTTCATCGTCTTTTATTGTACAGAGAACAGAGACGGAGGGGGATAGTGGTCAGCGCACCAGCGAAGACAGAGGAAGAGCCTCTTCCGGTTTCCGAAAAGAGCGACGGGATATAGCGGTTCTCCAACAGGTGTACGCTGAAGCCCGTGCCCTGAAGTTGCTTTTTCCTCAAGAAAAAGCAACCCTGCACCGTGCCGTACGGGGCACATGAATTGGAGAACCGCTCTAGTCCCGCTTCGCGGGAGTTAGCAAGTTAGCGGAAGTGCATGGTTGCAATTGCGCAAGAACTGATCACTGACCACTGACAACTGTCTTCACAGTTTGTCCAAATGCCGGAAGCCTTCGGTGCCGGCCAGCATGAGGGAAAAGAGCAGGAAGTTGTAGCAGGCGTGGACGGCGACGCTGGCGGCCAGGGAGCGCGTCTTGAGGCGGACCGCGCACAGCACCAGGCTGATCACAATCAGCAGAATAAACGGGCCGAGCGAGTAGCCGGTTTGAAAGCCGTGGAGCTGAGCGAAGGGCAGGCTAGTGGCGATGGAGGCGGCGACCATGGCGGGGATGGACCACTGCGGATGGCCGTTGGCGTCGAGCGGGCGCGGCAGTTTGTGGGCCAGGCGCTCGTCCGCCCAGTCCCAGGTCGTGGCCAGGGCCGGCAGCAGGAAGCCGCGGAAGACGATCTCCTCGAAGACGGGAGCCAGGGTGACGCCGAAGGCGAACATCAGCCACGCCGCGCCCGGTGTGCGGAAGATTTTGTCGATGGGCGCGTTGGTGGGGCCGGGCAGCAGGGTTTCGTCAAGCACGGCCAGCACAAAACAGCCCAGGGCCGTGACCGGCAGCGTCAAGCCAAGCCTGATCGCCGTCATGCCGCGCCATTGAATTCCGGCGAAGAAGCTTTTGTTCCAGAAGAGCGGAAACACGATGAGGCAGCCGGTCAAGGTTACGAGGTAGATTACCGCTTCGCTGCCCAGAAGGTAATGAACGTTGGTTTGGACCTGATCAAAGGTTGTGACGCCCTCCAGATGGAAGTGCTGGGCAATGCCCACCGCGGCCATGGCGGCGACCCATCCGAGAACCAGCAGTGCCGCCAGCAGCAGCAGATGGCCGAGGTGGGGAATGCGCGCAGGCGCGATGGCTTCCGGCTGCGAGAAGGACCGAAACAGCTCCGTAGTTTCGCCACTGGACGGCTCAGCTTGCGCCAGGTCCGGAGCGGAGAGCGGGTTCAACTCCGGCTCGTGTGGCGTGAAATCGAGGTCGCTCATGGCTGGACCGTTTTCTTCTTGCGCGGGACTGCTTTTTTCGCCGGGGGCTTTGTCGCGGCAGTCTTTTTCGCAGATGTTCGCTTGCGGCGGATGGCTTCCGGCTTTTGCGGCACGGAGGCCGGTTCGGGTGCCTGGTCTCCCACCCTTTCCGCTGAAAAGCGCGGAAAGGAGGGGACGCCCGGAGTTTGTGGGGCAGAGGAAACCGCAAGTTCTTCGATTTGCCGTACTCGCTCAGCAGGACCGTCGTCTGGATCATTTCCGTTGGAGCCGGTGTAATAGCGCGCCAGGAACTGGCCGGTGTAAGAGCCGGGCGTGGCGGCAATCTTTGCCGGGCGGCCCTCGCCGACCACGCGGCCGCCGTCTTCGCCGCCTTCAGGGCCGAGATCGAGAATCCAGTCGGCGTTGCGGATCACATCCAGATTGTGCTCGATGATAATGACCGAGTTGCCCAGGTCGGCCAGCCGGTGCAGCACTTCGAGCAGTTTGCGCACGTCGTCGAAGTGCAGTCCGGTGGTGGGCTCGTCGAGCAGGTAAAGTGTGCGTCCCGTCTGGCGCTTGCTCAACTCGCGGGCCAGCTTCATGCGCTGCGCCTCGCCTCCCGACAATGTGGTTGCGCTCTGGCCCAGATGTACGTACCCGAGGCCGACATCGACCAGTGTTTGCAGCTTCTGGCGGACCGTGGGCACGTCGGCCAGCACGGCCAGCGCGTCCTCGATGGTCAGGTCGAGAATGTCGGCGATGGAGTGCCCTTTGAATTTGACGGCCAGCGTTTCCTGGTTGTAGCGCCGTCCGTTGCAGACCTCGCACTGCACGTAGACGTCGGGCATGAAGTTCATCTCGATGCGCCGCTGGCCGTCGCCCTGGCAGGTTTCGCAGCGGCCTCCGCCGACGTTGAAGCTGAAGCGGCCGGGTTTGTAGCCGCGCTCGCGGGCCTCAGGCAGCATGGCGAAAAGATCGCGGATGGGCGAGAAGACCTGGGTGTAAGTGGCCGGGTTGGAGCGCGGGGTGCGGCCGATGGGCGACTGGTCGATGCGCACCACTTTGTCCAACTGCTCGGCGCCGGTGAGTGATTCGTGCGCGCCCGGCTCCTCGCGCGAGCCGTAGATGGACTGGGCCAGCGAGCGGTACAGAATGTCGTTGATGAGCGTGCTTTTTCCCGAGCCGCTGACTCCGGTGACCACGGTCATCACGCTGAGCGGAATGCGGATGGTCAGGTCTTGCAAGTTGTGTTCGCGCGCGCCGCTGATGGTGATCCACTTGCCGGTGAGGGGACGCGGCTGGGCGCGTTGCAGCATCTCGGAGACGCCGGAGAGATAGCGCCCGGTGAGCGACTCCGGGCAGGCCATGATCTGAGCCGGTGTGCCCTCGGCGACGAGGTAACCGCCCAGGCGGCCCGCGCCGGGACCCAGGTCGAGCACGTAGTCGGCGTGGCGGATGGTGTCTTCGTCGTGCTCGACGACCAGCACCGTATTGCCCAGGTCGCGCAGCTTGGTGAGCGCCTCGATCAGACGCATATTGTCGCGTTGATGCAGGCCGATGGAAGGCTCATCCAGCACATAGAGCACGCCGCGCAGCCGGGAGCCGATCTGCGTGGCCAGGCGAATGCGCTGGCCCTCGCCGCCGGAGAGTGTGGTCGCGTTGCGGTTCAGTGAAAGATAAGTCAGCCCAACGGCGCAGAGAAACTCCAGCCGCTCGACAATCTCGTGGCGGATGCGCTCGGCCACCAGCGCCTCGCGCACGGTGACGCGGAGATTGATGGCCGCCGAGAGGGCGCGGTTGAGGGGCAGGGAAGTGAAGTCGGCGATGGACAGGCCGCCGATCTGTACCGCCAGCGACTCCGGGCGCAGACGCTTGCCGCGGCAGATGGGGCAGGGCGTGGCCGACATGTAGTTCATCATCGATTCGCGATAGCTGTCACTGCGGGCCTCGTCGATCGAGTCGCGCAGGAAGGCGAGAATGCCGTGGAAGCCGGTGCGCGGGGCCTCGTTCTTGGGCGGGCCGTAGACCAGAATGTGCTGCTGGCGCGGGGGCAGCTCCTCAAAGGGAGTTTTCAAGTCGATCTTGTAGCGGTCGGCGGCCAGATGAACGAGCTTGAGCAGATATTGCGAGGAAGAGCCGGGTCCGAGGCCGCCGTCGAGCAGCGGTTTGGACCAATCGGTGATGACCTTGGCCGGATCCAGATCGTAAAGCGAACCGAGGCCGTGGCACTCCGGGCAAGCGCCGAAAGCGGAGTTGAAGCTGAAGCTGCGCGGCTCCAGCTTGGGCACGTCCAGGCCGCAGTCCGGGCAGGCCATGGAGGAGGAAAACAACTGCTCCTCCGGTTTTTGGCCGCCGGCGCTGCCCGCAACGGCTACCAGGGTCAGCCCGTTGGCCAGTTGCAGGGCTTTGGTGACGGCGGCTTCCAGGCGTTTTTCGAGCGACGGCTTGCCGGGAGACGGCGGCGGGGCGTCCGCAACTGGCTTCTTCAGCAGGATGCGGTCAATGACCGCTTCGATGGTGTGATTCTTGCGCCGGTCGAGCAGTACCGGCTCGCCGAGGTCTATCAATTCGCCGTCGATGCGGGCGCGAAAGCCCTGCTGGTCAAGCTGGTCGAGCAACTCCTTGAACTCGCCCTTGCGACCGCGCACGATGGGCGCCATCACGGTGACGCGCTCGCCCTGACCGAGTTCAAGAATGCGCTGAACAATCTGGTCTGCGGTCTGCCGCGCGATGGGCCGTCCGCACTGCGGGCAGTGGGGCGTGCCGACGGAAGCGTAGAGCAGGCGCAGGTAATCGTAGATTTCGGTGATGGTGCCCACGGTGGAGCGCGGGCTGCGGCTGGTGGTCTTCTGCTCGATGGAGATGGCCGGCGAGAGCCCCTCGATGGAGTCCACGTCAGGCCGTTCGATCTGGTCGAGAAACTGGCGCGCGTAGGCCGAGAGCGTCTCCACGTAGCGGCGCTGGCCCTCGGCGTAGATGGTGTCGAAGGCCAGCGAGCTTTTGCCCGAGCCGCTGAGGCCGGTGACTACCGTGAGAGTGTTGCGGGGGATGCGCACACTGATGTCGCGCAGATTGTGCTGGCGCGCCCCGCGCACCGAGATGTGTGTGATGGCCATGGTTTGGGTGCGATGGGCGGTTCCGCCAGGGATCTTCGGCCGTTCACCGGATCTGAGCGCCACCGGATTTGAACGCCTCTAGGGGTATTCTATTGGTCAATAGAAATCAGGGTCAACGCGGCGGTTTTTTCTGCGAGAATCGCAGACAGCGATTCCTGTGCCGGTCGGGGCGGATTCCGGGCGGTGTTGGTGCTCAAAAAGAACAGGCGAAGGCGGGTGCGATGGCGGATTTGTTGAATTTGACGATGTTGATTTGCGCGGCTGCCGGCTCCATGGCCTTCGGCATTCTGGCGGCCTATGCAATCCTGCGCGTGGGCTTTGCGCTGATGCGTCCGCAGCGGCGGCCGGCGTCGAAAACCCGGCCGGAAGTGGCGCGGGTGGTCTGACAGAGATCAGGAGGCGGAGTTCAGCTCCCGGCCTTGCGCACCGGAACAGAGGCCCGGCTTCTCGATGTCAGTTTCTGCTGGACGGGAATATTCTGGAGGTTGAAGAAATACCTATTTATAAAGTGGACTCCGGTTGATCGAAACCTGATTACGGTTCGCTCAATACACATCCTCATAGCTGCGGATTGCCGGGCTGTACCGGTGGTTGCCCACGTCCTTGCATCTTCATCTGGCGAATTTTCTCCTGGGGATCGCGCTGATCGCCCGGGCCGAAACCTGTCCGGAAGGGCGGGGGTGAGGACGGCTGATCTTCCACAGAGGAGTCGTCCTCGCTATCTGCAGTGGGGTAGGCGGCTGGTGGAGCAGCACCGCCGGAGGGGCGAGGCGTGAGTACGATCTTGCGCGGGGTTCCCGCGCCCTGGTCTCCGATCATCACAATGTTGTAGCCGGAGCCTTGCAGAAGCTGGGAGAGCACATCGCGCGCCGGGCCGGGGCCGAAGTCGCCAAAAATTCTCTCGTCGCTGTTCAACCCTTCCACTTTTGCGCCGGTGGCGGCCGAAACGTCCCGTAAAATCTGCACCAGGCTGGAGTTGGCGGCATCGATGCGCAGGCCCTGGCTGTCCCAGGTGACCGAGGCCAGGGAGGGTTTTTCGTTGGCGGGCCAGAGGGGAAGTGGAGGTGCGGCCGGCGCAGCCACAATTGGCGCTGCCGCAACGGGGACCTCTGGGTGCGCGGCAAGCCGGCGCTTCATGGCGATGGAGCGGCGGCGCGGATGGACGGGTCTGCGCATCACGCGCTTCCGTGCCGCTGGCGGATGCTTTGTGGTTGGATTCTTCAAGGTGCGTGGGGTTGCGGCTGCCGGCTTCTGTGTGGCGGGAATCTGCGCGGCGAGCATCTGGGCTGCGCTGAGGGCCAGGCCAACCACGAGCGCCAGCGAAGTAAACCAGCGGAGCGGCCTGAGCGAAACCTGCGAGTTGAGCGGGGGAATGGTGCGCATGGTCTTCGGTTCCAGCTTTCGGTTTCAGCTCTTTATGGTGCCTGCGTCCGGCTGGGGCCGACCCAGCTTTGGCGATTCGACCGCCGGCGTCCAGGCGCGCTACGTCCGCCCAGGCGCGGCATTCCGTTGCCTCTCTACTGCACTAGACTACCATTTTGTTGATAACGCTCGAATCTATTGTTCGCTGAGGTAGTGGGTCAGTTTGAATGAAATGTCCCTGAGGGGTTAAAGCCCGCGGTCATTTTGCAAGGTTTATGTACGGGATGAAGCCCGTACCCTTCAAACTGACCCACTGCCGCACTGTCTTTCACGGTGCATAATCAGAGCTTCCAGAACTCTCATGCCGCCTGTCTCACAATCGTTGACACGCTCCGGTGAGGTGCATATAATCCGCGTTGCAATAGCTCAGCATCGCGGGGTGTCCAAGTGACGGCGGAAGCTCGTTCCAGAATTTGTTGGCATACAATTGTTTTCCTCCTATCGGCCTTGTGTGTGGTCTCCCCGGTGCGGGCGCAATCAGGCGCGATCTCCGGATATATTCGCTCTGCCTCGGTCTTTGCCGCGTTTGACCAGGAAGCCGGCTGCCGGCCCGGCGATATTGAGATCGGACGCCAGGAGACCGCCGACGAGATTATCGTTTACTGTTCCCGCGTCAGTTGTGAACAGATCAAACAGCGCGTCCAGCAGGATATAAACGCGCAGCAAACGCTGCTGCGCTCGATGACCGAGAACAATGCGGACCTGAAGGATTGGGCGCAGAAGAACGAAGCGGCGCAACAGGCCGCTCTGAAGACTGCAACTGACGTGCTGATGAAGTCGCTGCTGGCCTTCTCCGCTGAAAAGGTGGACCTGAAGATTGAGCGGCTGCAAGACGAACTGAACCGGCGCGCGCCGGAAGGCGAAACCATCGCAACAAAACTGGAAAAGGCCCGCGCCTTTGAGCGTGCCTACGCCCGCTGGAGCGGTGTCTCCGACGGGCTGAAGCTGGGCCTGACTCCGGGGATCAATGCGGCGGATACCTGGGTGGAACTGCAGAAGTGGTCCGCGCAAGCGGGCAAAGAGAGCGCCTCGATGAGCGCGGCGTGGAACGCGATGTGGAGCGACCCGGAGTTGAGGCAGATACTCAAAGACGAAAGCCTCGATGTGACCTTCGATGTGTTGAAGCAGGGGCTCAAGCCAGTCTTGACGGGTTCGTTCGACATGGCGAAGTTTCTCGTCGATTACGGCTATGACGCGTCGGCGTGGGAGGCGAGCAAGCGGCAGATCCTTGAACGGGCGGATCAGGCGGATACAAATTTGTTGGCGGAGTGCAAGCTGGACCGGCTGATGAAGATCGATGTTCGTAACATGAATGTCTGCAATGGCCGCTTGCCCGCTCCGGATGCTCCCGATCCAGAAGAGATTCGATGCGCCGCGGCCCGGTAACGAATTTGCGCGGTCGCGGAAACATGGGATCAGCCAGAGCGAGTGTTCGCCTGCTGCGGACGGCGTTGTGCCTGATCGCGATGCTGTCTTTGCCGATTGAGCATCCCGGTGAAATCAAGGCGCAGACGGATGACGCTCAACCTGCGGGCAGGCAAGCTGGACAAGCGCTGCCAGGCCAGCCAAGTGGACAAGGGCAAGGCGGCGGCGATTCGGACTCGCCGGAGGTCACATACAGGGTCGTCATCAAGAAGAAGAAGGCCGAGGCCGAAACCGCGATCAAAGACGACTCCGCCGTCAAAGCCGTGGAGAAACAACTGGCCGGCGACAGCGCCAATGCAAACAAGCTGCCGGAGAATCCGGCGAATGCTTCCACTCCGGCGGCTGCGGCGGCAGCCCCTGTGTGGAGCGCGGCCGAATTGCAGCGCGCCCAGGCAATGGTCAGCGTGGTGCAGCAGACGCGTCAGGTAGCACTCGACAAACTGGCCCAGGCCGCGCGGACCTCCGATCCGGCGCAGGCGATGGTGCTGACTAGCGAGGCCGCCGATGCCGCCGAGCAGGCCAATCATCTGGCTCGTTCGCTGCTGCCTGGGGGCGGAGAGAATTCTGGCGGCTTGGACGCTGCGCCGCCTCCTGGAGCGGTCTCGTCCGGCAATTGCGGCCAGTGGTTTTCCTGCCGCCAGGCGATGGCGATTGCCGCGGGCGATATGGGATTCGACTCCAGCGGAAAGCCGCAGGATGGCGACGCTGTCGATTTGCGCGGCGGAGGCACGAACTTCTTCCACAGCACTCCGGACGCTTCTGCTCCGCCTCCGGGCGGGATCAAGTTCAGCGGGGAACGGGCGGATGGGCTGGCGCTGGCGCTGGATGTGACCGCTGTCGATTTCGATCCCATCCACAACCGGATAACTTTGATTGGCAAGAGCACCGCCAGCGGCACAGGGTCCGGACAGATGTTCGACCTGGATATTTTTTCCGATGTACTGCGCCTGGCCGCTGAGAAATACGATCCGTTTTTCAGTCTTGAACCAAATAATCCCGCGGACTGGGACAGCATGAGCGCCTGGGCCGCGCTGCTCTTGCAAGATCGTTATGGATCGCCGCAACAGATTGCCGAGCGAGTGCGGGCTGTGAGTCCGCCGCCGGTGCGCCGCGGGGAGATGGCGTATTACTACGCGACTCTGAATCAGATCGATCCCGAACTCGACCGCAGGAATCGTCAGTCGCACGATTTGTCGGTCAAGGTGATCTTTTCGCCCAGTTGGCTGCGTTATTCAAAAGTCGGGTGGATTCTCTATCGCGCCGATCTTGCGATTAAAGGCATCGCCGCCGGATTCGTGATGCGTGGGGACGCGATTGTTCCGTCGCCGGCCTGGGGGATGGAGGATTTCGACCCGATCTGGCTGCACGATGGCAGCGCCGGACGCGCGGATTTTGAATTGGACGAGAGTCCGGCCGAGACCACAGCGACGGGCGTGGACCTGACCGCGGTGCGGCCCAAGCTCTATGTGACAGGGCGCAAACCCGGCACCCGCGAAGATACAAAGCCATCGCCGGGCGATCTGGCCATCAGCAATCACTTCACCCAGCACTGGCGCGAGTACACCGAGCAGCTACCGGAACTTGCCGAGCTGGAAGAGGTTTATCGCGCCTATGTGGCCGCGCATTACCTGATCCGGCACCATCCCGCGCTGGCGGAGAGAATCCTGCAAATGCCCAGGCCGCAGGTACCCGCGTTGCCGCCGCTTTATATCGAACTGCCACCGGTTCTGTATGCGGCAACCCGCGCGGGAGAGCCGGTGGCGCTGGACCCGGAACGGCATAACTCTTATGCAATGGGAGGCGGATTCAGCGGCGGCACGGAGTTCAAGATTGAGGCAGTTCATTACGCTTCCGGCGGCGGCGAAGATGCGGACTCCGGGTTGGGCTGGCTGCGGAGGGTGAGCAGCAAGTCGAACGCGGCGGCGGCCCCGTGGACCGAGAGCGATGGCAACGTGGCTGCTGTGCTGGAAATAGAAGGCACGCCCGCGCCCACTGGCTGGATGGCAGTTATTGGCGTACTGGTTGCGCTACTGGCGGCTTTTGGCGCATGGGTCAGCGTGATTCTGGGCAAGCATCCGTGGCAAAAACTGGAATTGAATGCGGATCGACGTCCGATTTGCCTGCACTGTGCCGGAGTTCATCGCCGCGTGGGATTATGGAGCCTGTGTGGAGATGCCGTTGCTGCTGCCGCGTTGCTTTATCTTGCGGCTCTGCCCTTCCTGCTGGCCGGGCGCAACTGGAAGGACGGCGGCGTAGGGAGGTTTGCGCTGCTCGCCGTTGTCGCGGCTGGAGGGGCGCTTGCGATTCCGATGATTGGCGCGGGCTTTCTTGCATTGCTGAATCGTGGACGCACCACAGCGGCCGCCGGTTGGCTGGCGGAATTTTTGCTGGGGGCGCGGATGCTGATGCTGGCCGCGGGCCTGCTGGTGCTAGTCAATTGCCTGCTGGCCAACTCACCGGCCGCTGTATTATTTCTCGTCGCAGGACCGGAACTGGGCGAGCGTATGCTTTCTTCGGCCGGGGGGCCGGAGACGTTCGTCCCCATTCTCATTGCCGGATCGCTGTGTGCGCTGGCCGCGGCGCTCGCCGAATGGGTTGCACCGTTCGCCTTCGGCAGCAGGCCGCTGTTGAATCAAACAGAAACGCAACAGAGTCATTTGCATTTTTAGGAAGGCTCATGGAAATCGCAACCGAAACCATTCAATCCCTCTGCGCCAACGTTGGACGCGTCATTACCGGCAAGGACGCAAGCATCCGGTTGGTTGTTACCGCGATGCTGGCGGGCGGTCATATTTTGCTGGAAGATCTGCCTGGCGTAGGCAAGACCGTGCTGGCCCGCGCGCTGGCCCGTTCCATATCGTGTAACTTTCGGCGCATTCAATGCACGCCCGATCTGCTGCCTGTCGATATTACCGGCTACGTCGATCCGCGCACGCGAGAGTTTGTGCCCGGCCCGGTCTTTGCGCAGATTGTGCTGGCCGACGAGTTGAACCGCGCCACGCCGCGCACCCAAAGCGCGCTGCTGGAAGCGATGGGCGAAGGGCAGGTCACGGTCGAAGGCACAACCCGTCCGCTCCCCGACCCGTTTCTGGTCATTGCCACGCAGAACCCGATTGAGCATCGCGGCGTCAACGATCTGCCTGAGGCGCAACTGGACCGCTTCACTGTTCTACTTTCGGTCGGTTATCCGGATCGCAACGATGAGATTAGCGTGCTTCGTTCGCGCGCCGAACGCGATCCGCTCGCGAGCCTGCAACCGGTGATGGATGACGCGCAGTTCCTGGCGCTGACGCAGCAGGTCTTGCAGGTGCGCATCGAGGAGTCATTGGTGGGTTACATCGTTGATCTGATTCGCGCCACGCGCTCTTCGCCGCTGCTTGCGACAGGCGCCAGCCCGCGCTGCGCGCTGCAATGGATGCGCCTGGCCCAGGCCTATGCGCTGACGCAGGGCCGCGGCTATGTGATCCCCGACGATGTAAAGTCTCTCGCCGTGCCGGTCCTGGCGCACCGTGTTTTTCCGGCTGCGTATCCGGCGGATTCAGTGGGCATGACGGAGTGGAAACGCCGCTGCGTGCAGCAGATCATTGCCGCAGTGAAGTTACCGGAGAGTTAAAGTATTTTCAGGGCTAGCGGTATGCACTGGGCGCACCACCCTCACCATGTTTTTGTTCTTGTGGCTGGGGATGCCGGCATAACACCAACACTTTGGTTTTCACTCGCGAGTTACACATTGCAACGCCTCAGAGTTCGCTCCAATTCGCAAGCTGGCCCGCTAGCAACGTTCTTCGTTGCCGCGCTGACGGTGCTCTTTGCCGCGGCTTCTGCCCGCCCGACGCTGCTCACGCTTGCCGCTCTCAATGCATCTGTACTGGCGCTCGGATGGATCGCCGCCGCTACGCTTTTGACGCATTTTTGCGGGGCGCGCTCTCTGGCCGCGGAGCTGCCCGATGCGACGCTCGAATTCAATGCGCTCTCCCACTTCAATGCCGTAGTGACTTTGGAGAATCTAGGCTCACGCCCGGCATTTCTTCTGCAGGTTGTTTTGCGCACTACCACCGGCGGACACGAACTGCCCTCGCCGCCGCTGTTTCTGGGCAGTCTTGCGCCGCTGACCGCAACCCCCTGTGAATGGCTGGTGACGGCGCGCAAGCGCGGCGCATTCGAGCTGACTTCGATCTTGGTCCGCGCCTGCTTTCCCGGCAGCATGATCGCTCAGGAAGCGGTGTTGCCGCTCCGGCGCGGTCTCTTGGTCCTGCCTGCTGTCTACCGGCTTGCGCCGCGCATCGTTGAGTTGTTGCAGGGCCGCCGCCAAACCACTGCGCGGATGCAGACCATTCCCGCATCTGAAGAAGAGTTTGCTGGTGTGCGCCTCTATCGCCCCGGCGACAATCCCCGCCACATTCATCCGGGGCTTTCGGCGCGGCTGGCCGGCTATCCCATCGATCTGGTTCTGCGCGAGTACGACGATCCCGGCGCCGACGACATCTGCATGGTGCTGGATAACACGGTGCTTGCCGAGGAGGCCGGTGATTTTGCCCTCGAATATAGGCGCGAAAAGGCTTTGAGTTTTGCTTGCGCGCTTTGTTTGCTGCTCTGCGAGCGCAAGTATCATGTGCGCTTTGTCGCGTTTGATTCGTCGAACCGGCAGGTTTCAGTCTCGATGGTGCAGCCGGCCCGCGATCTGCCTCGGCTGCGTACGCTTGCCGCGCGTCTTGCCCCCTGCCCCTCGCCGGCAGCAACGAAGAAGTTTGTGGAACGCGAGTCGCACTGGGGCAATGCGCTGCTGATTTACATCTCGTTGCGGGACTCAGGACACGACTCGGCTCAGCTTCCTCCGTCCGTCCTCGTGATTTCCCCCGAGACCCAGGCCGCGCTGGTGCAGGAGGTGGTGGCGGCATGAGATTCGCCGGACTCCTCCCTGGGGTGAACGAACAGCGGGCGCGCCAGACCGTCCCTGCGGCGCTGCCAACGCCAGCCGGGCTAGCCCGCTTTGCCGCTAGCTTGCGCGCAGACAAAATCTATCGCCGCTGTATCTTGAGCGCATTTTCATTGGCCCTGCTGGCAGGCGGCTCCGGCGGAGCGATGGCGCGCGACCTGCCGGGATTCATCGCAGTGCTTTGGGCGGTGATTGCATCGTCCATGGCGACAGCGGCCATTGAACCTCAGCTCTTCAGCAATGCCGTGGCCGCCCGGCGAGAGGCGCGGCAACGTTTCAACCGCGTCTTCGCATTTCTACTGGTGCCGGCGACTTTGCTGCTGGTCTTTCGCAGCGGCGCGGATGCCTGGCCGCCGCTGGGGATTTCCGTTGCAATTGCGCTGGCCACCTATCTGCTGCGCGGAAAGACTCGGCTTCATGGAGTTGTGAATGGATTTCTATGCGTAGCGGCAACGCCTGCGGCAACGCTGTGGAATCCGGTTGATTCGCAGCTAGAGCGCATGGGCTGGTTCTTTCTCGCGTTGGTTCTCGGAGCGGTATTTGTCTGGCTGGCGCGCAGGTACGGATTTGGCGACGAGGGCGAAGAACTGCTGGGGCTGGCTTCCGGAGTTTTTCTGGGCCGCGCGGCTCTGTTGGTCTGGGTCTTTGCCGCCGCCGGGGTCTTCCACGCGGACGGCGCTGCAAACCTGCCGATTCTGCTGGGTATTGTCCTCCTGGTCATGGATCTTTTTCAGGACCAGGAAATTCGCTTCGTTGCCGTGCTTGCCGGCGTTCTGATTCTCCAGATCGGCACACTTGCGTGGAGTCAATCGCTGGCTGGAACGCCTGAAGCCGGTTCGTCCTCGGACGGCATCTTTCTCTTTATTTTGCAGCCGCTCGCTTCGCTCGGCATGGCTGCTCTGCTGGCCTGGGCGGGCTTGCATTACTATCAGGCTGCTCTGTTGCGTTTGCCGCGCTCTACCTATCGCATTGCGCCTTTGTGCGTGGTTGCTCGTCTTGATCGCGCGCAGGACCACCCGGTGAAGATCGATGTCCTTTGACCCTGAGCAGTTGCCCAAACGCGTATGGCTGGGCGCCGCGGCGCTGATGCTGCTGCTGGCCGTGCTGGCCACGGCTCTGTTCTGGCCAAAACTTCATCTGGGGCGCGGAAGCCTGCCGGAAGGCAATGCCCCAGGCCAGCCGCCGCCACAGGCTATGCAATCTGCCACGCCGCAACTGCGCCAATCGGCGGGAGAGGGAAGCGAGATTGCATGGGGCGGCGTTGCGCCCGGCTACTCCGTCAGGTTGGAGGTAACCGGACTCGATCCCGATTGGCGCGGCAAGACGGCCTTTACCCTGGCGCAGGAAAGCGGATTGATCAGCCACGTCGAGGAGAACGAATTGAACCATCTGTTCCGCGGGCTCGCCCCAGGCCGGTATCGCTGGTCGGTGCAAATCACCAATGCCGACGGAACTGTTCTTCCGCTCACGCCGCCGCGTACTTCGCCGGAGAGCTTTGATTTCATTATTCCGCCGCGGATTCTTACGCTTGCAAACCTGGCCGAAGCGCAGTTGGACGGCTCGGCAATCGGCGACGATCTTCATTCTGAAAATGGGGCGAATCTCAGCGCGACCGCCAACCCGCTTCCCGAAGCAGTTGTCGATTTCGAGGTGAAGCCCAGCGGCAAATCTTTCGATGGGAGCGGAGTGCAATCGGCCTCCGTTGGCCCGGACGGGAGCGCGAGTCTGCCGTTTCAAAGCGGGCAAGGGGACTACCACTGGCGCGCTCGCGCCACTGCACCAGGTTACGCGCCTTCGGCATGGGTTGAACTGCGGCGCACACCCAGAGTCGATTTTCACATCGCCACGGAAAATGCGGAGAATTCCCCCGCGGACCAGCCGCCGCCGCAACAGAATCAACCGCCTCCCGCGCCGCAGCTTCCCGGCGGAGTCAGCGCCTCCTCCGATTCCGGCGGCGGCCGCAGCCAGCCATTGCCCGCTGTGCCGCTGGAGCTGCCCTCGTTCGAATCGCTGCTGCTCACGCCGTGGACGATCGGATTGGCCGTGCTTGTGATTGCGTTTTCTTGCTGGCGTTGGCTTCAAAACTGGCGCGGAACGGCTGGCAAGCGATGACCTCCGCCGGAAAATCCGCTGCCAATGCGCTCTGGCATGAGTTGTTGCGCCTGCTCGATGAACGCAATCAGCTACCGGCCAGCGCTTCCACGCTGACACCGGCTGAATTGGCCACTGCAGTAGTGAAGACCACGCACGACGCGCGCATCCGCAGCTTTGTAGAGGATTACTACTATCCGCGCCACTTCGGTGGAGAGACCAGCGGCATGAGCGACGCGCAGGCACGCGACCTCTTTGAGTGGATCGCTGCCCACATCAAGCAGGCCGAGCTCCCGCAGGAGCTTCGGGCAGGCAAAGCGGCAGAGGAAGAAAAAATCTGCACAGTCTGCGAACGTCGTCGGGCGGAAATGCTTCACGATTTACAACCCACCGACTCAGCATTTCAGGGCTCAAGTCCCTCTCTTTCGCTCTTCCAGAAGGAGAGCCGCTAGACATGCCCGGCGCCGCGCACAATCTTCTCTGGAACCGCCTGCTGAAGGCGTTGACGACAAGCAACGCGTTGCCCACAGATGCCGGCAATCGCACACCGCTGGAGATTGCCCGCTATGCGGATGAGCGGCTGCGGACGAATCTTGCGGTTCCATTCGTCGAAGGTTATTACCTGGAGCGCCGGTACGGCGGGGCAGCAAGCAAGCTGAGCGATGCGGAGGCCGAGGCGCTCGTTGCGCAGATTGAATCGACGCCTCCGCGGCCTGCTTCTCAATCGGCTCCATCGGCGAGTAACGCGGCTTCAAGCGCAGATCGGGCGCAGCAGACGCACGCCTCTCAAGTCCTCCCGGCGGCCGCGCCCAACTCGACCGTGGCCAGGCCTGCGATTGAAGAATCGCAGCCCATTGGAGTCGAGTTTCTGCCCCAGCCGAAGCCTGCTCCCAAGCCAACGCCGCCTCCGCCTCCGCCGCCTGCGCCGCGTGGGGAGCAAGCGGCACAGCCCGCCGTTGCCGCTAGACCAAGCCTCAAAAAACCAGCCAGGCCAAAGAAGGTTCGCCGCACCTTCGGCCGATGGCTGCGCGATCTGTTCGAGGGGATCCTTTACAGGGTGGTTTACTTCGCCGTTTGTCTGGCGTTAGCTGCACCGCTGCTGCTGTGGAATTACTGGAGGCACACCTCGCATTGGAAGCTGGTAACAGATGGCGACTCCACTTACATCACCGCGATGTCGGATATTTATGGCTCGACACAGAAAGACCCGGCGCGCCAAAAGTTGATGATTGGCTGCGAAGGTGGCCGCGACTTTGTTCGCTTCACCTGGGACTCACCGCTGCCTTCAAGCGAGAAGCCGTACATCTATCAGGGCGTCTATCTCCATTACGGTTTGCGTATGCCGACGCCGGACACTCCGCGCTCCACCACACTGGTTTGGCAGGACTCGCTCTTTCTCAAGCCCACCGAGGGCGAAACCACCGCCACGGATTTTCAAGTAGCCACGGCGACGCCAGAAGCGGAAGCGAATTCTGGCAGCAATTCCGATAAGCAGGGCAAGGAGTTGAGTGTGTCGGAGTTCATTGCCGGCATTAGCCAATCTAACGAACTGGTCCTGGATATTCAAGGCTATCTGGACGCTCAGGGCAAACATTGGAACTACGACGGCGGAACGTTTGGCTACGACGAGTACAGTCCGATGGAGATGCACTTTGGTAAAAGCGGGCTGGACAGCGCGGTTCCCGAATTGCAGCAGGCCTGCCATTGGGTTTCCACCGGGCCTTGAGCGTGTCCGCGCAGAGCGCCGTCGGCCTCACCATGTCCTTGTGCGCCAGACGCGGGCCGTTTGGCATAAAATTATGACGCCTCCGGAATGCGTTTTCCGGCGTCAGGAAAAAACACCTCCGCGCCCGCCCGGTTCCGGAAATTTAACCGCATTTACAGGAATGGATGGAGATGAAAACGTTTATTCGCACCTTTGCCACGTCGTCGCTGGCCCTGCCGATCCTGCTGGCCGGCCTGCTCACCCAATCCAGCCAAGCTCAAGCCGTCCCTTCCCCGGCGACCCCCTCTCCGGCAATCATGGAGATCGGCGGCCAGCCGATTGTCACCCTCAGCCGCCATGCCGTCAGCAAAACCCGGCCGGAGTTCACCAGCATCACGCTGGCCCCCGGCCGCGGGATGGAGATTTTGCAGATCACCGCCAACTTTCCCGGCAAAGGCAATGTGAACGTGCTGGCCTCGCCGGACATGGCCGGCGCCAAGAAGATGCTGGACGTGGACGATGATGCCTTCGGCAACCTCGGCTACCGGCTGGGCGCGGCATTCCTGGTTCCTTACCCCAACCGGATCCGCGGCCAGCTTTCGGCCGACGGCGAGACCATCACCACCGCCTGGGAGGGACACCGGCTCACTCTGCCAGCCAACTGGGCCGGCAAGCTGCCCGGCGCCGAACGCAACGCGATGCATGGTCTGATCCTGAAGGCCAAGACCGACGAAGTCAGCGTGGATAATGTTCCTGGCGGCCAGCAGGCCTCCGGCGTCATTCACTGCGGCGACTTTGGCGGCCACTGGCTCTCCAAGACGCAACTGGTGGTCACCATCCGGCTGACCGCCGATGCCGTGGACGCCACCATCGTGGCGCGCAACGTGGGCAATGAGTCCGAGCCCATGGCTATCGGCTGGCATCCCTATATCAACCTGCCCTCCGGCAACCGCGCGCAGGCCAAGGTGCGCATTCCAGCCTCTACCCTGACCCAGGTGGACAACTACGATAACGTCTTCCCCACCGGCAAGCTGCTGCCGGTCAAGGGCACCCGGTACGACTTCAGCGCTCCCGGCGGCACGGCGCTGGGAATCAACTCCTATGATGACAACTGGAGCCGCCTGGAGTGGGTAAAGAAGGCGGTCACGGTGCAGGTGATCGACCCAGCCGCGCGCTACGGCGTGGAAATCGAGGGCCTGTCGCCGGAGATCAAGACCATCCAGATGTTCGCGCCGCCCGACAAGCAATTCGTTGCCATTGAAGACCAATACAACTTCGCCGATCCCTTCGGCAAGGAGTGGGGTGCGATGAACACCGGCATGGTGACGCTGAAGCCGGGAGCAAACACAACCTGGCATGTGCGGCTGAAGGTATTTGTACCGTAAAGCAGCTAAAAGCCGCTCTTCCTGTAAACCGCTCGCACTGTTTCCCGTCTTTCCCTGATGAGGGGACTATGGGGACTCATTCATTGTCAGCGGCGGGAGTTCGTTTTCGCTGCCCATGCTGCGGCTGCAAGACGCTGGAATCGCCCGGAGCGCTGGCCCTGTGCCCGGTCTGCTGGTGGGAGGACGACGGGCAGGAGGACATCGACGCCGGCGAGGTGCGCCTGACAGTCAACGGCGACCTTAGCCTGAATGAAGCCCGCGCCTCATACGCCCGCTGTGGCGCGGCCCACCCCCGCTTCCTGCCTTATGTCCGCAAACCCTTGAGCTCCGAGACAGAATTCCTGGAGTCGGCGGAGGCCTGAGCCCACCGGAAGTTTCCGGTTTCGGATTCCCAACGATGGGTTCCCAACTCAGGTCACTGCGCAGGTACGTGCCTTTTTCGGTGCCCTCCGGCCGCGAAATCCACTTCTCCGGTTTGACCCTGCCAGCAAACCCTCTTACCATGAGAGGAGGCATTTTCCCTGGCCGCTCTTGGATGGGTTTCCCCGAGCGGGGCCTCACGGCAGCACTCTGTCGCAAGACTTGGCAGTTGGTTGGCCGAAACAGGCGGTTTACACCTCAGTCTGGCAGTTTCTTTTGGCGCGCTTCGCGCCTGGAAGGCAAAACGTTGAGCTCTACCGACACAGTCGAAAACATTTCCCAACCTGACACAGCCGAGGCCGACAATTCCAGCCTCGAGCATAGCCACGAGCACGATCATGCCGGCCACGACCACGCCGCTCACGACCACAGCCACCAGCACGGCCCGGTTCTCAACCCGGAGTGCACCCGCGAACTGGTGTTGGACATCCCCGCCGAAGAGGTCTCCAAGGCCTACCGGACGGTGACCGGCAACTACCGGAAGTACGCCAAGTTTCCCGGCTTCCGCGCCGGCAAGGTGCCGGAGTCGGTGGTCAAGCGCCGCTACCTCAACGAGATCCGCAAGGATGTGATCGATGGCCTGTTGCCGGAACGGTTCAACAAGGCGGTGGTCGAGCTGGGCATCAAGCCGGTCAGCCAGCCGCAGGTGACCGAGTTGACCGTCGAGGACGGCCAGCCGCTGCACGTGAAGGCGGTCTTCGAGTTTGTCCCGGAGTTTTCCATCGAGGGCTATCAGACGGTGACCGTGGAAAAGCCTTCGGTGGAGATTACCGAAGAGGAGTTCCGCGCCGAGCTGGAGCAGTTGCGCGAGTCGCGGGCCACCGTGGAGCCGGTCGAGGAAGACCGCTCTTTGGTGGACGGCGACTGGGCGCAGATCACCTACAAGGGCCTGATCGAGGACGACGCCGAAGCTGCCCCTGTGGCCGGCGAGGACACGTTGGTGGAGATCGGCGGCAAGGACACGGTGGAGGCATTCTCGATTGCACTGCGCGGGGCCAAGCCGGGGCAGGAACTGAAGGCCGAGGTTCTGTATCCGGCCGATTACGCCGAACCCAAGCTGGCCGGCAAGACGGTGGCCTACGAGGTTGAAGTGAAGGCCATCAAGAAGCGCACGCTGCCCGAGCTGAACGACGATTTTGCCCAGGAGTTGGGCCAGTACGAGAGCCTGGCGGAGCTGGAAAACCGGGTCCGCGAGCACATGGCCAACCGCAAACGGCGCAGCGTGGAGGGGGAGACCAAGGACCGGCTCTTTGCCGCGCTCACCGAGCGGTACACCTTTGCGATTCCCGAGTCGCTCGTGCAGGAGCAGATTGACGCACGCCTGGAGCGCGGCCTGCGCGCGCTGGCGGCCCAGGGCATGGATACCGAGCAGATGCGCAAGCTGGATTTTGCCCGCCTGCGCACCGCGCAGCGCGACGGCGCCGTGGCCGAGGTGAAGGCCTCGCTGCTGCTGGATCGCATTGCGGGAGAAGAAAACATCAATGTCAGCGACGAGGAACTGGACCGCGAGCTGCAACTGGCGGCTCTGCAATCCAGGGAACCGATTGATGCGTTGCGGTCGCGTTTGACGGCGGACGGCGGACTGGCTAGAATCCGGGAACAATTGAAGCGCGAAAAAACCGCGACTTTGCTGTACGAACGGCTGCCTGGGGCCCCCGCCGACAGGTCTTAGTCGGCGGTGCAGACGCCCGCTTAGGGAGAAATCACCGGCATTTTACGGAGATGGGGCCAATTGGGACCATCAGAGGCGCAGGGCAGGCAAGCAACCGGGGGCGGAAACGCCCCAAGGAAGAAGAGAAGAAGGCCCAATGGCATTGGTTCCCATGGTGGTAGAGCAGACGAGCCGGGGCGAGCGCGCCTACGACATTTACTCCCGTCTGCTGCGCGACAACATCATTTTCCTGGGCACGCCGATCGACGACCAGGTGGCCAACCTGATCGTGGCGCAGATGCTGTTTCTCTCCGGCGAGGACCCGGAGAAGGACGTGCAACTTTACATCAACTCGCCGGGCGGCTCGATCAGCGCCGGTCTGGCCATCTACGACACCATGCAGTTCATCAAGAACAATGTGGTCCCCTACTGCATCGGCCAGGCGGCATCGATGGGCGCTTTCCTGCTGCTGGCCGGGACCACGGGCAAGCGCTTTGCCCTGCCCAACACGCGCATTCTGATTCATCAGCCGTCGATGGGCGGGCTGAGCGGCCAGGCCACGGACATCGACATTCATGCCCGCGAGATTCTGCGCATCCGCGAGATTACCAACAACATCATCGCCAGGCACACCGGCCAGCCGCTGGAGCGCATCGAGCGCGACGTGGAGCGGGACTTCATCATGAACGCAGAGCAGTCGAAGGAGTACGGCATCGTCGATGAAATCATCGACCGGCCGCGCACGTAACCCAGCGAGTTAGGGAGTCCAAAGGGAGCAAGAACATGAAAACGCGCACGGGACCCGAGGAAGCATTACGCTGCTCGTTCTGCCACAAGTCGCAGGACGCGGTGGCCAAGCTGATCTCTTCGCCCAGCGACTACCCTCGCGCCTACATCTGCGACGAGTGCGTGGCCGTTTGCAATTCGATCCTCGAGGACGACCGCGGCGGAGATGCCGCGCATCCGGCCACCGCCGCCGGCCACCTGCCCAAGCCGCAGGAGGTGAAGAGCTTTCTCGACGACTTCGTGATCGGCCAGGACCAGACCAAGAAGAAGCTGGCCGTGGCTGTTTACAACCATTACAAGCGCATCCAGATGAATCGCATGCGCAACAACGAAGTGGAGCTGACCAAGTCGAACATCCTCTTGATAGGGCCGACCGGCTCCGGCAAGACGCTGCTGGCGCACACTCTGGCCAAGATGCTGGACGTGCCTTTCGCCATTGTGGACGCCACCACGCTGACCGAGGCCGGCTATGTGGGCGAGGATGTGGAGAACATCATTCTCAAGCTGCTGCAGGCCGCCGATGGCGACGTGACGCGCGCCCAGCAGGGGATCATCTACATCGACGAGATTGACAAGATCGGCCGCAAGGACGAGAACCCCTCCATCACCCGCGACGTGAGCGGCGAGGGCGTGCAGCAGGCGCTCTTGAAGATCCTCGAAGGCACCGTGGCCAATGTGCCGCCGCAGGGCGGGCGCAAGCACCCGCACCAGGAGTTCACCGCGGTGGACACCACCACCATCCTGTTCATCTGCGGCGGGGCGTTCGTGGGCCTGGAGCGCGTGGTGGGCCGGCGCGTGGGCAAGAAGGCGCTGGGCTTCAAGGCCATCGACGCCGAGGCCGATGCGGCGACCACCCGTTCCCATCGCGACACCGAACTGCTGCGCAAGACCGAGCCGCAGGATCTGATCAAGTACGGGCTGATTCCCGAGTTTGTGGGCCGCCTGCCGGTGATGGGCATTCTGGACGAGCTGGACGAAGCGGCGCTGATCGAGATTCTCACCAAGCCGAAGAACGCCATTCTCAAGCAGTATCAGCGGCTCTTCGAATTCGAGAATGTGCGCCTGCACTTTACCACGGAAGCCATTGCCGCCGTGGCCAAGGAGGCTCTGGCCCGCAAGGTGGGCGCGCGCGGATTGCGCATGATTCTGGAAGAACTGATGCTGGACCTGATGTACCACCTGCCCAACAACAAGAAGGTCCGCGATCTGGAGATCACCAAAGACATGGTGGAGCGGCGCGATCTCTCGCTCTGCCTGCTGGAAAAAGCCGGCTGATGCTGCAGAAGTGGCCGCGACGCCGGTAGCGGCCACGTCAATTCTGTACGGGCAAGGTTGCAAACCTATAGCTTGGCGTGCGTGCCGTCGCACAGGACGGGACTGCCCGAGTGCTTGCATCCGCAAAAATAAACCGTCTTGGACTCTGTGGCTTCAAACTTTACCGGGGTCATGCCGCTGCCCTTGTGGCTGCCGTCGCAGAAGGGCTGGTTGGCGCTCAGGCCGCAGGCGCACCAGTGGTAGCTTTTGCCGGCTTCAACGGCCACTGGGTAGGGACTCTTTTGCACAATCGTCGGTTCGGACATCGGGGAAGACTCCTTCGAATGAGATGAACTGATTATCGCCGATGCGGGCGGGCTGCGCCACGTATCTGAACGAGGTCCTGAAACCTTCCCGGCTGCGCCTCCGCCGGCGAAAGCCATATCCACACCCGGCTCCGCCGCGCCGGAATCCGCTGTACAATCCCAACATGACCTTTGCACCCACCTCCGCAGCCGCATTCGCACGTCTAACAAACCAGGTGACCCGATGACCGCACCCCGCGAGAAGACTGAAGCGCGCAAGCTGCCCATGATGCCTATCCGGGACATGGTGATCTTTCCCTACATGATGACGCCCTTCGTGGTGGGGCGCGAGTCCAGCGTGAAGGCTCTGGAAGAGGCGCTGGCCGGGGACCGCAAGATATTTCTGGCCACCCAGCACGACGCCAGCATCGACGAGCCCAAGGCCAAGGAGATTTATCAGGTCGGATGCATCTGCAATATCGTGCAGAGCGTCAAGATGCCGGACGGCAACATCAAAGTTCTGGTGGAGGGCGTGGAGCGCGCCAAATCGATCGAAGTGAACGACCGCGACGGCTTCTTCGTGGCCACGGTGCGCGTGGGCAAGAACCAGTTTGAGATGACCCCGGGCGTCGAGCAGCTCATGACGCGCGTGACCGGCCTGTTCGAGCAGTACGTCAAGCTGCAGCAGTCGCTCAACTACGAGACCATCATCGCCACGGTGCGCATGGACGAGCCGGCCAAGCTGTCGGACACCATCGCCGCCAACCTGCAACTGGGCATCGAGGAAAAGCAGGAGTTGCTGGGCCTGTTCGACCCCGCCGTCCGCCTGGCCCGCATCGCCGACGTGCTGGACGTGGAGATTGAGAAGCTGGACCTGGACCGCAACATCCAGTCGCGGGTGAAGCGGCAGATGGAGCGGGCGCAAAAAGAGTACTACCTGAACGAAAAGATCAAGGCCATCCAAAAGGAACTGGGCCGCGGCGAGAAGAGCGAGTTCGACGAACTGCGCAAGAAGATTGAAGCCGCGGGCATGCCCAAGGAAGTGCTGGACAAGGCGATCCAGGAGTTGAAAAAGCTGGAGGCCATGCCACCCATGTCGGCTGAGTCCACGGTCAGCCGCAATTACATTGACTGGCTGCTGGCTGTGCCCTGGAAGAAGCGTTCCAAGGAGACGCGGTCCATCGATTACGCGGAAAAAGTCTTGAACACCGACCACTACGGATTGGAAAAGATCAAGGAGCGCATTCTGGAGTTTCTGGCCGTGCGCCAGTTGGTGAAAAATCCGAAAGGCTCGATCCTCTGTTTCGCCGGGCCTCCGGGCGTGGGCAAGACCTCGCTGGGCATGTCCATCGCCAAAGCCACCGGGCGCAAGTTCGTGCGGCTCTCTTTGGGAGGAGTGCGCGACGAGGCGGAGATTCGCGGCCACCGGCGGACGTACATCGGCGCGCTGCCGGGACAGATCATCCAGCACATGAAGCGGGCCGGCACCAAGAACCCGGTCTTCCTGCTGGACGAAGTGGACAAGATGGCCTCGGACTTCCGCGGCGATCCGGCCTCGGCGCTTTTGGAAGTGCTGGACCCGGAGCAGAACACCACCTTCCAGGACCACTACCTGGATGTGGATTACGATCTCTCGCAGGTGCTGTTCGTGGCCACCGCAAATGTCATGCACACCATCCCGGCCGCCTTGCAGGACCGCATGGAAGTGCTGCGCCTGCAAGGCTACACGGAGCAGGAAAAGCTGGAGATCGCCCGCCAGTACCTGGTGAAAAAGCAGCGTGAGCAGACCGGGCTGAGCGAGAAGAATCTGGTCTTCAAGGACGACGCGCTGACCGAGATCATTCGCTACTACACGCGCGAGGCCGGGGTGCGGAATCTGGAGCGCGAGATCGGCAACGTCTGCCGCAAGGTGGCGCGCAAGGTGGTCAAGCACGGCGTCAAGCACAAGGAAGAGCTGACCGCGGCCAACATCCACGAGTTTCTGGGCGTGGCCAAGTATCGCGACTCCGAGGTGCATGAGAAGAGCGAGGTGGGCCTGGTGACGGGCCTGGCCTGGACCGAGGTAGGGGGCAGCATTCTGACCACCGAAGTACAGGTACTGGACGGCAAGGGCAAGCTGACCATCACTGGCCAGTTGGGCGACGTGATGCAGGAGTCGGCACAGGCCGCGCTGAGCTACATTCGCGGGCGCGCCCAGGCGCTTGGCCTCAGCCGCGAGTTCTATCGCAACGTGGACCTGCACCTGCACGTTCCCGAGGGCGCGATTCCCAAGGACGGCCCCTCGGCCGGCATCACCATGGCTACCGCGCTGGCCTCGGCGCTGGCTAAGATTCCGGTGCGGCGCGACATCGCCATGACCGGCGAAATCACGCTGCGCGGCAAGGTACTGGCCATTGGCGGACTCAAGGAAAAACTGCTGGCTGCCTTGCGCGCCGGAATCTTTGAAGTGATTCTGCCTCGGGCCAACGAAAAGGACATCGCCGAACTGCCGGACAACATCAAGAAATCCATGAAGATGCACTTCGTCGATCAGATGGACGAGGTGCTGACGCTGGCGCTGGAGCGGCCACTGCCCACGGCTCTCTCCTCCGATACCGAAGTGCTGGTCGCGACGCCGCCAGGAGAGCTTGCGTCCAATCTCCCCGCGCCACAGTAGCGCGCGAAGATCGATTCCCTTTTTCGCACTCCGCCGATCATGCTCTGCAACCGTGCTTGATGAGCGTAGTGCGAAGATTCCCGAGCCTGACGCCGGGCTTCTGAACAAATCCGCCTTGACAGGCAACAAAATCAAAATTGGCTAATCCTGCGCGAAGAAAACTAGCAGCGGACGTGCTGCGTCTGCTGCGGGTTCACGCTTTCCGCCGGAAGATTGTGCTGGATTGAATCAGGAGGAGCATGATGAGAACAGCACGATTTCTGTTTACAGCAATGATCTGTTGGGCAATGCGGATCTGTTGGGCAATCCGGCCGGCCAAGGCGCTGATCGCGTTGCTGCTGCTGGGAACGAGCGTCTACGCTTGCGCCCAAAGCTGCTCGAGCATGTCGCTGGGCAGCAATGCGAGCCTGAATGGCTTTGTGCCATTTCCAGCCACGAATGTATGGAACACCAACATCGCCTCGGCTCCCGTGGACCCGAATTCAGCGGCGATCACCTCCGCAGCCGGATTTGCCGGATTGCATCTACATCCAGATTTCGGCTCCGGAAATGGAATTCCCTACATTGTCGTGGACTCCGCGCAGACCCCTCTGGTGCCCATCAACGTCATCGACTACGCGAGTCAGAGCGACGTGGTGGTCGCGCCATATCCGGACGCCGCCCCCATCGAAGGCGATCCGGCCGATTGCTCCGGCTGGCCGGACGCCTACAACGGAGATGCGCATGTGCTGGTGCTGGATCGCGCCAAGTGCGAACTCTATGAGACCTACAACACCAATCACTGCAATGGGCAATGGGATTCTTCCAGCGAAACCATTTGGGATATGCGCAATTATGAGTCGCGTCCCTGGGGCTGGACCTCGGCCGACGCCGCCGGACTACCCATCTTCCCCGGCCTGGTGCGCTATGACGAGGTAGCCTCCGGGGTCATCAAGCACGCCATCCGCTTTACCATGCAGCAGACCAAGAACGACGCCAATGGCGGCTATTTTGTGATGCCTGCATCGCACGCTGCGGGAACCGTGTGGGGTGTGTCGAATGTGATGGGGATGCGCATCCGGCTGAAGGCCAGCTTCGACATCTCTGGATTCTCCGCGGTTAACCAGGTAATTCTGACCGCAATGAAGCAGTACGGGATGATTCTGGCCGACAATGGCGGCTACTTCTTTTTTCAGGGCGTACCCGATTCGCGCTGGAACGACAGCGATCTGGACAATCTGAAGAGCATCGCATCGTCCAACTTCGAAGTAGTGCAGGCGACTCCCGAATTTCCCGGCTACGATACGGCGACCGCGCCGGCTGGAGCCGCGCCCACGATTCAAAGCTTCATGGCCTCGGCCACGACGGTCAGTTCCGGCGCTCCCGTGACCTTGAGCTACAGCGTGAGCGGCGACTCATATGATTTCATCGACATGGCTGGCCCGGTTGCCGCCGGCAGCGGGAGCGTAACCCTCAACCCGGCAGCCACCCAGACCTACATATTGAACGCGACCAATGCGTATGGCCGCGCGGCGAGCGCCGCGATTACCATAACCGTTCCCGGTTCCGTAGTGGCGCCGCCGGCCTTCACCCCGGCTGCGGGCTCCTATTCCTCCCCTCTGCAGGTGACCGCGAACACCCCAACCTCCCCGTCGGCCACGATTCACTACACCACGGACGGAAGCACGCCGACAACCGGTTCCACGGTTCTTCACGTCTCCGATCCCATTGTCGTCTCCACTTCAGAGACGTTGAAGGCCATTGCGACGGCGCCCGGCTATACGGCTCCCAGCGCGGTGGGAGCGGCAACGTACACCATCGGCGCCGCCCTGGCAGATACGCCGTCTTTCAGCCTGACGCCGGGAACGTACAGCGGGGCGCAGACGGTAACGCTGACCGACGGCACGGCCAATGCGACCATCTACTACACCACCAATGGAACAGCGCCCACCACCGGATCGGCTCAATACACGAACGCAATCACCGTCGCGTCCACGGAAACCATTGAAGCGATGGCCGCTGCTTCTGGAGACAGCAACAGCGCGATTGCTTCGGCAACTTACACCATCCAGTTGCCCGCGGCAGGTTTTTCGGTCACGGTTTCACCGGCGCCACCGGCATTGTTGACCATCCAATACGGGCAAGGCGGATCGGCCACGGTGACGGTAACGCCGCAAAACGGATTTTCCTCCCCGGTTTCCTTCACTTGCTCCGGGCTGCCTTCCGGGGTCACGTGCAGCTTCTCACCGGCAACCGTGACGCCATCGGGCGCGGCGGCTTCGACAACGCTTACCGTGACCGTTCCGCCGATGACAACCGCTCTGAACCCCGGCTCACGGCCGATGCTTCCTGGAGCGGTGCTTGGGGCTATTCTGTGCTGCATCGGCTGGACAAAGCGGCGCCGCTGGCAATGGTGGCTGCTGCTGGCAGTGAGCTGCGCTGGGTTAAGCCTGCTCACCGCATGCGACCAGGCAACGATGCAAGCTCCTCCATCGGCTGCATCGAAGCATGTTCCATCGACAGTTACCGTGACCGCCGCATCGGGACAACTGAAGAACTCTACGACCTTCCTTCTTTCGATCGACTGATACGGCAGTCATTCCATCTGATCCTCGGATGCAGGACAATCGATCTTGCCCTGCATCTTTCTGGATTCCTTCGCTGCGCCAGGGTTCGGCCGGCGCGCTGCTCTGTCTTCCTGTATTCTCAAAGAGATGGCTCTGCGGTTTTCTCTTCTCTCTGACGGAAGAGAACTGCGCGACCAGCGGGACTACTGACTGGATCGCTCAAACGATGCGCTACACGACACAATTTCTGCTTTCGGCAATGGACGCCGAACAATTTCCTGCTCCCGGAGTGCCGGAGATTGCCTTTCTGGGCCGGTCGAATGTGGGCAAATCGAGCCTGCTGAACTCGCTCGTCGGGGAAAAGGCGGCCAAGGTTTCGCAAACGCCGGGGCGCACGCGGGCGATCAATTTCTTCGCGCTTCTGGACCCCAGCCAGCGGCGCAGGCTGATCTTTTCCGATCTGCCCGGCTACGGCTACGCGAAGATTTCCAAATCGATTTCGTCCACCTGGCCGGCTTTCATTGAGCCCTACCTGGCCATCCGCTCCACGCTCGAGCTGTGCGTCTGCCTGGTGGACTCGAACGTGCCGGCGCAGCAAAGCGACCGCCAGTTGATTGATTGGCTGCGCGCTGCGGGGCGCGATTTTGCCGTGGTGGCCACCAAGATCGACAAGCTGAGCGGGAACGAGCGCACCCGCAACCTGCTGGCGCTGAAAAAAGGGCTGGAACTGGATGTGATTCTGCCTGTTTCCTCCAAAACCGGCTACGGCGTGAAGGAGCTATGGGCGCGGATCGAGGCCGTGGGCAGCGAAAAAGACTGAAGCTCGACCGCAACCCCGATCTCTTCCCGTGCAATGCTCTCCTGTACCCGCTGCTGGAATCGCAGCGCGGTTGGTTCGTCGCAACGCAGCAAGCGCAGGCCAGGCGCCATCCGGCCCAGGTAGCGCGGGGCCATGCGAAGCCAGCGGCGGGCAAGTCCAGCCTGAGGCGAGAGGCAATCGGCGGCCACAGCGTCCAGTCTGGGCAGCCAGATGGCCGGAGCCGAGGCCACGCTCCAGACGACGAAGATCTCATTTTTTCTGGCTTGGCTTTCATTCGCGGGAACGGCCGGCAACGCACCCTGACGGAGAAACGCGGCCATCTCCGGCTCTGCGGCGGAGTGCGGTGATAGCAGCGCGGGAAGCACACCCCGCTCCAGCATCTCCCGGCTGACAGTCTCGGACTCGGCATCGATGCAGACCGCAACCGGCTCACGCTTGCGAAGCTGGTTTTTCAGGATGCGCAGGGCCTCGTCAAGCGATGTCACCAGAAAGTCCACTACCCCGTCGCGGAAGGCCTGCTTTCGTGCATCTGCATTGGCCGAAGCAGCCAGCGAGGCGGCGCCGGCGATATTGGCCGCTATCAGCAGCGCGCGGGCTGAGGCGTCGAGTTGACCGGCGTAGAGGAGTTTTCCGCCCAGGCTGGTCTCCGGATTCGAAGCGATCTCCGCTCCAACCCCGGCGATCAATCCCGCATACAAGCCCTCCACCTGAAGAGTGAATTCCAGCGCGGCGTATGGATTGGGAGGATTGGTCATGGGAGGTCTTGAGGGGCACAGATCTCTAGTGCGAGCTGAAATCCTGCATTTGTTCCCGCCAGTTCGGCTTGCGCACAAAGAAGATGAACTCTCCCGGCTTGGCGATGACTTGCAGCTTATCCGGGACCTTCTTGCCGATGCAATTGTTGGGGGCCACAACACCTTTGGTGAGAATGCTGTAAATCGTGTACCAGCGATCCACCGGCACATCGCGATCCTTGACTGCGTCGCAATTATCATAGACGGACGTGGCGCTGTCGTAGCTGGCGCGAATGGACAGATCGGCAGCGCTGGCCGGCAGGGTCAGCTTGCCGGAGCCGTCCTCGTTCTGTACCACCCAATCGGCGTGAACGGTTTGCCGGTGATCGATGCGCACCAGAAAATACGATGTCGCAATCAATTGGCCGGTCTTGCCGTCCATCATGCGCAGGGTGATGGTCTGTGCTGCTGGTGCGGTGCTTGTTTGAGCCGGCGAGGAAGCGCAAAACGCGGCCATGCACAGAAAAAGAGAGAACCCGCGGTGAGTCCGTCGCAAGATGATCGCCTCCTGAGCTGCATTCGGGATCATCTTTGATCTTACCAACTGGAATAGGGCTGGCCGTCGGAGCCTGTATCCTGCGCGCCGGAGTGAACGTCGCTGATGCCGCCGGAGTCGGTCTGGTCCAGCGAGTACATGGCGTCGCTGGTATCAGTAACCCAACTGTCCTTGGTGCGGGTAAAAGGATCCTCGGGAATGGACTTCAGGTAGCCGCTCTGGACCAGGTCGTCGAGCGACTGCGGGGCCTTCTGCTTGTCCATGGTGTAGGAATCGATGGCTGTGCGCATTACGTGCAGGTCTTCCTTGAGCACTGCTTCGCGGGCCTGCCGGATGGCGCCGATGAAGCTGGGCACGGCGACCATCATGAGTACTCCGATGATGGCCATCACGATCATCAGCTCCATCAGCGTAAAGCCCGCGTCTTGTCTCGCAATCCGGCGCACTGAACCCTCTTTTTTCAAGCCGCTCTGGTTACCAGTCGGCATACTTTGTCCCGTCCAGGGCGGTGCCCGTTGACTTGGAATACACGTCAAAGACGCTCTGCCCGCCCCAGGAGTCGGAGTCGGGCGCATCTTGCATGGAGCGCAATCCCCAATCGGCGGTGCCGGTCATGGGGTCTATTGGAATCTTGCGCAAAAACTTCAATTTCTTGCCCTGCACGTCCACGCCGGCGACCAGCGTATCCAGATCGGGCGGATAATTCTGGCTGTCCACCTTGGTTTGGAAGGCGTGCCGGTCGGCGGCGTCCTTATAGTGGTCGATGGCGTCGCGCATCTCCCACAAGTCGTAGCGCAGCATCTCCTCGTTGTGGCGCTTGATCTCGAAACTGGCCACGGGAATCGCCGCCGAAGCGAGAATTCCGAGGATGGCCACGGTCACAATCAACTCGACCAGCGTCAGCCCCCGCTCCCGAGGACTGCCGATAGGGTTGCCGATTCGGATTGGCCGGGCTTGTTTCACCGCTGTGCGACTCCCTTTGAACGGACCTGGTGAGCGTTCTGGCTGGCCTTCCTATTTGACCTGAATGCTGACCTGCCCGCCGGTGGCCGCCAACTGCTTCTGGGCGCTCGATATCGCTCCCGGATGGGAGATGGCGATCAGGCTCACGCCCGCCGACTTGGCCTGGAAACTAAGGACGCAAACCACGCCGGTTCCGCTCACCCCGGCTGCTCCCGGCGGACGCGAGGCCACGATGGTAAGGTTGCCCGGCCCGTCGTCGCGATGCAGCAAAGCCACGGGCTGCCCATCCCGGTTCAGGAAGTTGCCGCTGTCCACATTGACCAACGCCAGCTTGGATGGATCGTACTTTATCTGCAACGGAGTAGAGGCAATATCCGTTCCCCCATTCAGCACCAACGCAACCTTGAAGGTGGCGCCGACGGCCACCGGGCCGGGGGACGAAGTGAGCGTGAAGCTCATCGATGCAGGCGTGGCGGGTTGTGCTGGTTGCGCAGGAGCGGCAATTGGAGCGGCCGCCGGAGCTGCCGCCGGAGCGGGTGCCGGAGCGGGTGCGCCGGGGCTGTTCTTCCCCGCCACAGTATTCATCTGGGCTACGTTGCCATTCATCTGGGCCAGCGCCTGCGGGGCAACTTTCGCCGAACTTGCATTCATCTGGTCCGCGGCGGCATTCATCTGAGCCAATGCTTGCGGAGCAACGGTTGCGGAACTTCCATTCAGCTGCGCTGCCGTGTGCATCTGGGCCAGCGCCGCAGGAGCTGCCGCCCTGGCGCTGGCCCAGATG
>VFSW01000937.1_pt1 | contig 43286 bp, 35 predicted proteins | sample 5358111 | NCBI WGS metagenome assembly VFSW01 (sample SAMN11554181, study PRJNA540505) | mine drainage metagenome | isolation source: sediment from site ElyBrook_90M | place: USA: Ely Copper Mine, Vershire, VT | collected 2017
CGCTCTGGGGTTTTATTTAGGGTTGCCCCCCCATGGGGTTCAATTCCATTCCGCTCGTGGCGCTCTGGCGCTATGGTCTCGACGCGAGTGAGACAATGAATCGCAAATTCATTCCAGCAATAACCGCGGCGCAAATGCGCGAGGTGGACCGGGTGATGGTCGAGGACATCGGCATCACGTTGATGCAAATGATGGAGAATGCGGGACGACATCTCGCCACGCTCGCGCGCGAAAAGGTGGGGGGCGACGTGCGCGGCAAACGCATTGTCGTTCTGGCGGGACGCGGCAACAACGGCGGTGGTGGCTTGGTCGCCGCGCGTCGATTGGCGAACTGGGGCGCGCAAGTTAGTGTGGTGCTCGCGGCGCCGCCGAACGAATATCGCGACGTGCCCGCGCATCAACTTGCGATTTTGCAAAAGATAGGCGTCGAACTTGTAGAGACGTTGCGTGCAACGTCTCTACGGCGCGCCGACGTGATTCTCGATGCCTTGATCGGTTACGGTTTGCGCGGCGCGCCGCAGGGCGTTACGGCGGATTTGATTCGTGCGGCAAATTATGCGCTGAGCGAAGCGAATGCGGTAAGCGGCGCGCCGATCATCGCGCTGGATACGCCATCGGGCTTGGATGCGACAACGGGCGCGTTTTTCGATCCGTGCATTCGCGCGAATGCGACGCTCACACTTGCTCTTCCCAAAGTCGGCTTGTTTGCCGAGACTGCCCGCGCCGTTGTCGGCGAATTGTATGTCGCCGACATCAGCGTGCCGCTGCGCGTGTATGCGGCAATGGGAATCGAAACGCCCAATCTGTTTGCAGAGGCGGAGATTGTTCAGATCACTCTATAATTCACCGCCGAGTTGCAAAGGACACAGAGAAGAAAATATAAAAATCTCTGCGTTTAGAATTCCATTCCCAGGAAACGTTCTAGCCAGCGCCCGCGCCAAGCGCCTCGCAAGAAGAGCATGCACATGAGGGCAACTAGAGCAATCGCCGCATACCAAAGAGGCGAGAGCGGCATGATCTCGAACGCGGTGCGCAATGGCGGCACGATGACGATAACCAAGAAAACGAGCAACATTCCGCCTGACAGGATAGTGGGACGCCAATCGCCGCTGAATTCGTTGCCGCCGACGAACCACGCGACCGGCGGCTCGACAAATACGACCAGCGCCGAGCCGACCAATACCGCGAACGCGGTCAACGCCGTTTGAGCCACGAGATGCGATACTTCGATAATGTATTGGGACGGCGAGGAAATGTCGTACGTGATGCCCGCCAGATGCGCAAAACCGGCGATGGCTTCTGGTGTCACATCAACCTGGATCAGCGAAGTCGTGCTAGCATAGAAAGCTCCCATATAGACGAGCAGCCCAAAACTAGTGACCGCGATAGCGGCGGGCAAAACGAAATGGGCAATCTCACGCAACATGCTCTTGCGCGTCACCGGTCCCGGTCGCGCCCACAAGTTAATTCCAAGCGTCGGCACGCCGACCGTCAAAAAGGCGAGCAACGCGTTGTGCTTGGGAATAAATGGAAAGCCCAAGCCAATTATCGAGATGGCGACGATGAGGAGCGCCGAGTAGAGGACGCGCGTCAGAAACAGTCGCAGAATATTTTTCATCCCGTTGATGATGCGCTGTCCTTCGCGGAACGCGAGTGGAAGCGCGGCGAACGAATCGCCCAGGAGCACCATATCCGCGACGGCGCGCGTCGCCGGGCTGCCGCTCTCCATCGCAATCCCCAGGTTCGCCTTCTTCAAAGAGAGAACATCGTTCACGCCGTCACCGATCATCGCGACATAGTGACCCGCTTGAGCGAGAACCTCGACCAGTCTTTCCTTTTGCTCTGGTGCGATTCGCCCAAAGATGTTGTTGTCTCGCGCGGCTTGGGCGAAAGCGACCGGGTCCATCTTTGCAAGCTCTGGTCCCGAGACACAGCGCAATTCCTGCGCGAATCCCGCCTGCTTCGCCAGCGCGGCGACGGTGTGCGGATTGTCGCCGGAGATGATCTTGAGCGAGATGCCATGACTTTTGAAAGCGGTGAGTGTCTCCGCCAAGTGCGGTCGTAATTCCTCACGAAGAGCAACCAGCCCGAATAACTCGAGCACAGGGAGAACCGGCTTGCCGCTTCCATCGTGGAGCATATGGCAATCCGAATTGCGGGCAAAAGCCAGCACACGCAGTCCACTATCTGCCCACTCACGCAACTGATTCGCTGCCAGTGTTCCGAGTTCCAGGTGTTCTACTAGGATTTCCGGAGCGCCGAGCACGTAGGTTCCACACGGTCCATCCCGAAAAGCGAGTGCGCTCCATTTACGCGCAGATGAAAAAGGAACCTCATCGACCTTGGGTCGGGCTGTCCCAGGTATCGCAGCGTGGAGGGCATCATTGGTTCGGTTGCTGGCTTGCACGCTGGCAGCATAATCGCCGAGCAGGTACTTCAATTCACGTTCGCTTACGCCGACAGAGAAGAGTCGATCCAGAACGCTTTTGTTCGTAGTGAGCGTACCCGTCTTGTCGGTACAGAGGACGGTGACGTTGCTCAATGACTCGACCGCGTTGGCTTGCTGAACCAGAGCGCCGCCCTGAGCGATCTTGAGTGCGCCCATAGCATAGGCGAGAAACACCATGAAAATGAGTCCGTTCGGAATCAATCCGGCAATCACCGCCGCGCCTTGCACCACGCGCATAAATGGGAGCGCCGACACAAGCGCGCCGATGAATTCCACTCCCGCCAGAAAAGTGGTGACCAAGAGCAACAGCCGCAGGATGAGATTGATCTCGCGCTGAAGTGGCGTCTGGGCGAGTTGAAAATGCCGCGCCTCGCGCGTGAGGCGATTGGCATAGCTCTCCTCGCCCACTCGCGTCGCTTCACAGATCGCTTGCCCCGTGACGCAGAAACTGCCCGACAGGAGCATATCGCCTTTGCGCTTGACGACATGGTCCGATTCGCCAGTCAGGAGCGACTCGTCTACCTCGATCTCATCGTCGCTCACCAACGCGCCATCCACCACGAATTGATCGCCCGGTCGCACGACCAACAAGTCTCCTTTCACCAGCTCGGATGGGTCGACGCGCGATTCAATGCTGGAACGCAACACTGTGACCCGCGGTCGAGTCAACAGCGCGATGCGGTCGAGCTGGCGTTTGGCGCGAATCTCCTGCACGACACTGACGACCACGTTGAAGAGAATGATGCCAACTCCGGCAGCCGCGTCGCCCCATCGACCGATGGCGATTTGGATCACCCCGATTGAAAAGAGAAGAAGATTAATCGGGTTGAAAAAATTGGTGAACAGAATGTCGCGGTAGGAGCGGCTCGAATCCAGCCGAACGCGGTTGGCTTCGCCGTGTGCGCGACGAAGTTCAACTTCCTGGGGTGATAATCCAACGAGTTCAGTCATAGAGAATTATTTTTCACACGATGGGCACAACGACAAGGCGTCCAACGACCACGACCACTGCCATCACCAGCAAAACCAAATTGAGGGCGATGGTCTTGTATTCGGCGTGGCTAAAGTTAAAGCCACTCGCTGTGAGCATCACGAGTCCCAAGCCAAGCGCGGCGAGCGGTGTGAGAATCGGGAAGATCCCCGTTAATGCGGGCAGGATGAGTCCGATGGCTCCTAAAATCTCAACGAGACCCACAAACGTGACGAATCCGCGTGGTGCCGAAGCGACCCAGGGCAATCGCGCTTTGGCGCGTTCATATTGAAATGCTTTCAATGCGCCCGTCGACAAAAACACGAGCGCCAAGAAAATTTGCAAGACCCACAACACGATATTCATTTCAGATCTCCTTTTTGATTGTTTTATTCTTTCTGATTACGCTGGCAATTCAGCCAGCGCCTGATTAATCGCCGCGCCATTCCATTTCTTCTTTAGGCGTTCAAGTCTGCGATTAGATGGCACTGAATGCGCTCTTAAACATTCTCCAGGCGCTCTTCAGCAACTTGCGCAAACGGCAGGCAAGAATGATGAGCAGAATACCGAAGATGATTGATAGGATACCGCCGAACAGCATCAGATGTTCGTTGGCGATCACGCGCCGGAGTTCAATCGCTACGACGATTTCGAAGATCCCTGTGACAACAGCCCATCCGCCGATCCAGAGTGATAGGACAAGTCGTCGCGACGGGCAAGAAGAACGTCAGCAACCCAACGACGATTGCGATTATGCCTTCGATGGCTAACGCCCACCAACGCTCGTCCGGCTGCCGCGCTCGCATGCCCTGAACCAGAGCCAACAAGCCACCCGTCAGCACACACGCGCCGAAGAGGAAAACCATTGTCGGCAGTGTCACCTGCCGTAATACCCGCGCCATAATTCCAAAAATGATTGCCAGCATTCCGCGGAGCGCCAGTGCCCACCAGTTACGTGCAAACATCGTCAACATGGTACGTCTCCCACACTTCTGTCCATCATCGTTTACTGCTCTATTCGTCTTGCCAGCGCTTTTCCGCCACCCGTTCCGAGTCTTCAAATAGCCGTGCCATGACCGCGCCAAATACAAAACCGCCGATGTGCGCCATGTAAGCCACGCCGCTGGTATCCACCTGCATGAGAGAGCCAACTTCACTAAAGAACTGAGTGACGATCCACAATCCAACCATGAGAGCCGCCGGAACAAACGTCACCCGGGTGAACCAGCCCAGCAGAACGACCGTACGAATCTGATCGCGCGGATAAGTGACCAGAAACGCACCCATCACGGCGGCAATCGCTCCGCTCGCGCCGAGGTTGGGGATAGTGGAGGTCGGGTCAACGATAATCTGTGCGAATGTCGCCGCCAGACCGCCCAGCAGATAGAAGAATAGATAACGCCCGGTTCCCATGATATCTTCAATTTCCGGACCAAACGCCCACAGAAACACCATGTTGCCGATGATATGTTCCCAGCCCTCGTGCATAAACAGCGACGTCAGGATCGTCACCCAGTTGTGCCCTGCGACGATGTCGGCTGGCACGAGTGACCATCGCAGAATAAAGTTGTCCCCGCCGATCAATTCAAGAGCGAACACCATGATGTTAATGGAGATGATGGAAACCGTGGCAATCGGAAAGCGCATCGGACGCCGTGAGGCATCACCTAATGGAATCATGTCTTACTCCACTGAACTGTAATTCACTCGTTGGCATTATGGCGGAGAGAGCCAAGTGTGGATCAAGCTGCCCAACTCAAGCTCTCTCCGCTATGGGTTCCAACTCCAGCACAGGTATTAGGTCATTTGCGTGGCATGCTTCGCGTGCTTTGCGCCCAACCCGCGCAAGCGGATGCCGAATACGAGCAGGGTGACTCCAAACACCAATGCATAGATGCCGATGAGCCCCACAATCGCCAGCGCGCCGCTGCCAGGATTGACAAACACCAGCACGCCAAAGACGATGGAGGCAATCCCGGCGAGTGCCAAGAGCCAATCCCTCGAAATGGGCAGCTCAAAGCCAGCGACGACTTCGAAGATACCCGTCAAGATTGCCCACAAGCCGACAAGAAAGACCAAGGCTTGAGCCGTAATGCCGGGATACAAGAACGTCGCAATGCCGACCGCAATCCCGAGTATGCCTTCGAGCACATACCACACGGCTTCGCGTCCACCGTGCCCAAACGCGGATGCGATGGCAAACACGCCATCCACAAAGACGTACGCCCCGAACACGAGAGCCAGCGTCAACAGCGTGATCCCCGGAAACACCAGAGCCACGATGCCGAACAAAATGGCGAGAATGCCGCGCAATGCAATCACCCACCATTTGCGAGACAGAAATTCAAACATCTTACACCTCCGAATGAATGTTGTTTGTCCGGCAGGACGCCAAGATGAAATTTCGAAATTTCATCTTGACGGGGATTCAATAGAACCCCTTTTGGAGCCAAGTGCCTCCTGCCGGAATCATGTTCCCTGCAATTGGCTCCCATCGAATCTGACCGTAACGAATCTTAGTTGTGCTGATCGAACTCTTGCTTGGCTTTTTCGTACCCGTCCTCAATGTCCGCCATCGCTTTTTCGCGCCCTTGCCTGAGGTCTGCCATCGCGCGTTCCACTTTTGCCTTGTTCTCATTCCACGTCGCGACGTGCTCCGCGTGAAGATTCTTGATTTGCTGCTCGACCTCTGCCACTTGCTTGCGCAGGGCGTCGAGTTGGGCGCTGACCTTCGCGCGATTCTTCGCATCGGTGGTTTGCGCCGAAATCTGCATCTGCGCAATCTGGTTCTTGATGTGCTTGACCTCTGCTTCGTAGCTTGCCTTGAGCTGCGCGTTCGACTTTTCGCGGTCGGCGCGCATCTTAGCTCGCTGCGCTTCAAGGTCCGCTTTGGCCTGACCGACGACTTTGGGAAGCTCCGCATCGAGGTAATCCAACGCGACGTTGATTTGGTCGTTCACATAGATCAGCTCATGATGAACTTTCGCGCGTCGGGCTTCAATGTCCGCCTGCATCTTTGCTGCCTGCGCCCGAAGTTCGGCTTGCATGTCCGCCTGGGCTGCCTTGATCTTGGCATCCATCTCAGCTTCAAACGCCGCTTCCTGCACATCTAACTCGTCCATGGCTTGCGCCAATGCGCGCAGTTGCGGTTCGATCTCCGCTTCTCGTTCGATCCATGTTTTCATTTTTCCTCCTTGTTTAGTTGCGGGGAAGTACCCGCAACTTTGAAATTATTTTTGCCGCTCAACACGGCTTGCATTTTTTTCGCCTGCTCGGGGCTGAGCGTGGTAGACTGAACAACACCTCCATAGTCACTGAACTTGGCTGCCACAAGGATTGGATCGGCAGTGCGCAGCAGCGCAAAGATCGCCGAGTCGCCGGGCTGTACCAACGCGCCAACGTCTTTAACAAAACCATCCGGAATGCCAAAGTCGTCCTTCCACCATTTCGCGTCTAAGGCGCCGCCCGCCGCGCCTAGCGCGCCACCGCCCAAAGTCCCTGCCGCGACAACCCCCGCGGCAGTGGCGGCGCTTCCGCCCGCGGTGACTGGCGCGGCAATCGCGCCCAACGTCAGTCCGACTAGCGAACCGAACAAGCCGCCGAGAGCCGCTCCTTCGCCCGTCGTCATCTGGTAACTGGCATCAATCCGCATCTTGCCGTTATAGTCACGATAGGCGGCTACGGCATCATCCAGATCAATCGTCCACGCATAGTCCTTCTCAACTAGCTCGTTCAATACCTCCGACGCCCGGAACTTGTCCTTTTTGAAACCGACCACAATCAATGTTGCCATTGCGCATCTCCCTTCTCATCATCAAGGATGATCTGTTTGTTGTCATGCATCAGCTCACGTCAAATGAGATCTCCTTTCTTTGTCATTTCAGATCAGCTTACTTCTCTGCGCCATCCTCATTCCCATCCCGAACTCGCTCTTGCCCAGGCGGGTCATGTGTGTTATCATCTATCAAGGTAGTCCGGGCTTTCCGATTTTTTGCCGGGCTGCCTTAACCGTGGACCCGTTCGAGCGCATTCACTATGCACGAGTATAGCGTGCGCAAGGTTGAAAGTCACTCTGCACGGCTTGACAACTCGCTTGTCATCACTTGTCATCTCGATGCGCTGATGGGTTCAGAAGGAAGCATTGCTATGCGTCACTCGTCATATCGCGAGCGCGACTATAACTTGGGTCAGCAAATCCTCTCTCTCCGCACCGCAAGCCATTTGACCCAATCGGAATTGGCTAAACTTCTGGGCGTCTCGCGCCAAGCCGTCGTCGGTTGGGAAACCGGCACCAGCTATCCCTCCGCTCACCATCTCAAGCATTTAATCGAACTCTGTTTGCAGCACGATGCGTTCCATCGCGGACAAGAAGCCGAAGAAATCCGCGCCTTGTGGAAGAGCGCGCATGTACGCGTACCTCTCGATGAAACCTGGCTCATCGGCTTGCTAGAGAAGCCACCCAACGCACCCAGTGTCTCGCAGACGCCGACAGTTGATACAGAATCACACCAGCCAAGTCATCTCACGGACTGGCACGACGCTCCTGAGGTCTCGAACTTTTACGGGCGCGAATCCGAACTCGCGCTCTTGACCGATTGGCTGGTGGAACAGCACTGTCGTGTGGTGAGCGTCTTGGGCTTGGGCGGCATCGGCAAGTCCGCGTTTGCCGTCACTCTCATGCACCGCGTTGCCGAGCAGTTCGATGTGGTTATCTGGCGTTCGTTGCGCGATGCCCCGCCTTGCGAACCTCTGCTTGACGAATGGTTGCGTATTCTGGCGGGTGAACCGCTCACCATCGAACTAGACACGCTTGAACGACGCCTCAACCTCTTGTTTGAATTTCTGCGGACACGGCGAATCCTGTTGGTGCTCGATAACCTGGAAAGTGTGATGGAGCAAGCGGAAGGCAGCGGGCGCATGTTGGCGGGTTATGAGGGCTATGGACGCCTGCTCCGCCGCGCGGCTGAAACCAAGCACAAAAGTTGCGTGCTGCTTACGAGCCGCGAAAAACCTTTTGAACTCGCGCCGCTCGAAGGTAGTCGAACTCCGGTGCGCTCGATGCATCTGGGTCAACTCGATGCCGATGCGTGCGAAGCGTTATTGCTACACCAAGAAGTCAGGGGCAGCGCGGCGGATCGCGAACGATTGATTGAGCGTTACGGCGGCAATCCGCTCGCGCTGAAAATCGTAGCGCCGACCATCGTGGATTTGTTTGGCGGCGCGATTAGTGCCTTTTTAGAACAGGGCGAAACGATTTTTGGCAGTGTGCGTTACTTATTACAAGAGCAATTTGCGCGGCTCTCTGGCGTGGAAGAAAGCCTCATGCTGTGGCTGGCGATTCTGCGCGAAGCCGTCACCGTTCAAGAGCTTTCTGCGTTGTTGGTCAATGCCCTACCGCGCGCGCAACTTTTGGAAGCGCTGGATACCCTGCGCGGTCGGTCGCTGATCGAGCACGGAAAGTTGAAAGGGAGTTTTACCCTCCAGTCGGTCGTGTTGGAGTATACGACGACGCGTCTAATCGAAACAGCAGTCAACGAAATCGAACGCGGGCACTTGGATTCTCTGATCGATCATGGACTGGAACTTGCCAACGTCAAAGAATATATTCGGGAGGCACAGGTTCGGTTAATTGTCGCTTCGATTGTGGCGCGACTGCGAAACATTTATCCTGAATCCGACGCAATGGAGAATCGCTTGCTCGCGCTGTTCGAACCACTGCGCGGTCGGAGCGAAGAGTTTCAGGGCTATGCGCCCAGTAATCTGCTGATGCTCCTACGCGCTCTGCGCGGCGATTTGTCTGGGCTTGACCTGCATCAGCTCTCGTTTCGGGAAGTGGATCTGCGCGGCGTGAACCTGCACGATACGAGACTTGACGAGGCGACCTTGCGCGACGCGGTGTTTACGGAGGCATCTGATACGATTTGGTCTATGGCTTTTAGCAAGAATGGTACCTATTGGGCAGGAGGCGATAGGCAGGGGCAAGCCCAGATATGGTTGTACACGAAACGACGATTGCATCTCGTATGGAGAGCGCATCACAGCGTTGTATCCGCCGTTGCGTTCAGTCCAGACGAGCACCGTCTTGCTACGGGCAGTTGGGATGGTGTTGTCAAGATGTGGGATGTTGCAAACGGCACTCTGCTCTGGACAAGCCCCGCGGTGGATGCCATTATGCAACTAGCATGGTCACCGGATGGGCGCACGCTCGCCAGTGCCGGGACAGATGGTCAAGTCCGCCTCTGGAATCCAACCAGCGGCACATTGCTGCAAATCTTGACAGAACATGCGGGTCCGGTCTTGCAGGTAGTTTGGAGCCCTAACGGGAAATTGCTTGCCAGTGCCGGAGAGGACGCACAAATCCGACTTTGGGAGACGACGGGAGACGACTCCGTGCCGCTCAAGCCCACGCCTGTCAAACGGCTCGATGGGCACAACAATGAGGTGACGGGAATGACTTTTTCACCGGATGGGCACACGATCGCCACTGCGAGTGAGGATAGGACCGTCAAGCTCTGGAACGTCGAAAGCGGTACGATAAATGAAACCATTCCCGTTCAATCACGCCTTTGGGGTCTCGCGTGGACTCTGGATGGTCGTTATCTCGCCTCCGGTGAACTGGATCGTGCGTTCTGGGTGTGGGATGTGGAACAGCACAGGCAACGAACGACATTTTATGGAACGATGGCACCTGCTCGCGCGCTTGCCTTTTCGCCCGACAGTAACACGTTGGATACAGCGTGTGAAGATGGAAGCATGCAAGTCTGGGATATGACCACGGGTCAGTGCATCCGAAATTGGCAGGGCTTTGTGTGCGCGGTCAACGATGTTGCTTGGAGTCCGAGCGGCGCGCAGATGGCGAGCGGGGGCAACGACAAGCTCATAACGATTTGGGATGTCGAGCGGCGTGTTCTTCTGCATCAGATGCGGGGACACAAAATGACTGTTTGGGGCGTTTCATGGAGTCGGGATGGGCGGCTGGTTGCGAGTTGCAGCGAGGACAGCACTGTCCGATTTTGGGACGTTGCCAAAGGCGCAAGCGCCGGTGTTTTGACGGGTGCCGAGTTGGGAGACACTATGCTTTTCGGGACGGCATGGAGTCCAGATGGCACACGCTTGGCTGTCGCGAGTTACCAATACGGCGTGCTGATTTACGACATGCGTGCTCAAACCTTGCAACGCGTTGGGCGTTCCGATGTGCCTCTCAGAATCCGCCGCATAGAGTGGAGCCCGGACGGCAAGTATCTGGCTTCTTCCAGCGAGGGAGGATTCGTTCTGATTTGGAACGGCGACGATTATTCCTTGCGCGCCACGCTGCAGGGACATCGTGGGATGGTGGCAGCCCTCGCTTGGAGTCCCGACGGGATGCGACTTGCGTCGGGCAGTTGGGGACGCGGAAGCGAGCAATTGTTAATTTGGGATACCCAGAATTGGAATCGGCTTATGGCGCTTGACGATCCAAACGAAAGTGTTTATGGGGTCGCGTGGAGCGCAGACAGCGGAGCGTTGGTGAGTGCTGGCAGCGACGGTATGCTCCGATGGTGGAATTTGCAAAACGGGCAATGCATCCTGTCGCGTCAAGGGCATCAAGGACCGGTAGAATCATTGCGAGCCAGTCCGGACGGTCGCTTTCTCGCCAGTTGCGGTGATGATGGAGCCATTCAAATCTGGCAGATGGAGAGCGGCGAACACGTGGAGACGCTGCGCCGCGACCGCCCGTATGAACGGCTCGACATCACCGGCATCAAGGGCTTGGCGGACGCACAGAAGCTGACGCTCAAGATGATGGGCGCAGTCGAGCAGACAAGCAATCGTGGCTAGTCTCCAAAAGTGGCGCTAGCTCTTCCATCTCAACCAACCTGCCCGTTACTCAATTGTGTTCAGTGCCGTTACCGACCTCCCACGCAGTAAAGCGGACCTCCTCACCGAAAATGCTCTGCTCCATTAGCAACTGAACATCCTTCACTCTAAAAATTAAAGCCCTTTTGAACATTCGACTTGTCACGAATAAAATCTAAAAAATCGCACGCCACAAAATGACCGTGATCTATTTTTCCCTTATTTTGCCGTGCAATTCGAGCGTGGTATACTGACCCAAGAATTTCTCCCAAAGGTGAGATGGAACAAATGCTACAAAAAGCCACTGCTGAAGCCAAAAGCAACATCGCGTTCATCAAGTACTGGGGCAACCGCGACGCCGCGCAGCGCGTGCCGCTCAACGATTCGATTTCCATGAACTTGGACCATGCGACGACGACCACGACTGTCGAGTTTGACGCGCGGTTGAACGAGGACCAGATCGTCCTCGGCGACGCAGAGGCGCAGGACGCGGCGGCGCGCCGCGTCGTCGCCCAGCTCGACCGCGTGCGCGCGCGGGCGAAGACCGAGACCAAGACGCGCGTGGAATCGCGCAACAGCTTTCCTACCGGCGTCGGCATCGCGTCGAGCGCCAGCGGGTTTGCCGCGCTCACCCTTGCGGCGACGCGCGCGATCAGCTTGGAATTGAACGAACGCGAGCTATCGATTCTGGCGCGTCAGGCATCCGGTTCCGCCTGCCGGTCGATTCCCGCCGGGTTTGTCGAATGGATCGCCGGTTCGAGCAGCGCGGAATCCTACGCCGTCAGCATCGCGCCGCCAGAACACTGGGATTTGCGCGACGTGATCGCCATCGTCAGCGCAGAAGAAAAGCGCGTTGGTTCCACGGCAGGGCACGCGGTGGCGGCGACCAGCCCGTTTCTCGCCGCGCGCGTGAGCGCACTGCCGCCGCGCTTTCATCGCGTCCGCCGCGCCGTCCTCGCCAAAGACCTCACGCTGCTCGGTCCCGCGCTGGAGGAAGACGCCATTGAGTTGCATCTGATCGCCATGACCTCGCGTCCGCCGATCTTTTACTGGACGCCGGGAATGGTGCGTGTGATTCAAGCGATGCAGCGCTGGCGCGCGGATGGACTCGCCGTCTATTTCACGCTGGATGCCGGTCCCAACGTCCATCTCATCTGCGAATCCAAAGACGCCGATCAAGTGGCTACGTTAGCGCGGGCGATGCCGGATGTCCAACGAGTCATCGTCAACGCGCCGGGCGGCGCGGCGCGCATCGTCGAAGAAACCCCTGAAAATAGGACACTGACGAACGCTGATGAACACTGATCTTTCTGTGTTCATCTGCGTCCAATAATTGTTCGTCCGACCGCTGGCGCGCCAACGGCGAATGAGCAACTCGCCTGTGACGACGATTGTCAGATTCTCCAAGCGAGTGTATAATGTCGGTGTCTCCGCGTGACGTTTTGAAAGGAAAGATCGAGTGAGTAATATTTTTTCCGATGGGATCAGTCTGGTCATTTTCGTCGTGATGCTGGGCGTGCTCGTCTTCGTTCACGAGTTTGGGCATTTCTTCGTCGCCAAGCGGCTGAGCATTCCCGTCCTTGAATTTGGTTTTGGTTTTCCGCCGCGCCTCAGAGTTTTGGGCAAGCGCGACGAAACAGAATACACGCTCAACGCGATTCCGGTCGGCGGCTTTGTGCGGTTGATGGGCGAAGAAGACCCGAATGTCGCCGGCGGATTTGCCAGCGCGAAACCGGCGGTGCGCTCGGCGGTGCTGCTCGCCGGCGTGACGATGAACCTAATTCTCGCTTTCGTCGTCTTTAGCTTGACGGCAGCGGTGACTCCTCCGTACGCCACCGTGCAAACCACGAGCATTTCCGCGGTCGCGTCGAATTCGCCCGCGGCGAGCGCGGGATTAGCCAAAGGCGATACGATCATTGCGGTGAATGGCAAGAACGTTCAGAACGATTACCCGTCGCTCAGTCAGGTTCTGCGCGCCAACGCCGGGCATCCGGTGACGTTGACGGTCGTCCGCAATGGTCGCACGCTGGACCCGATTCAGGTAACGCCGCGCGCGAATCCGCCGGCAGGTCAAGGTCCCTTGGGCATCGCGCTCGATGGCTGGCTGGGCTTGACGGTCTCGTCGGTCGCGCCCGGCTCGGTCGCCGACCACGCCGGCGTGCGCGCTGGCGATGTCCTGGTCTTTATCGTCGATCCGCAAACGGAACGCGCGCTCAAAGATCAAAGCGAGTTGGCGCAATTCACAACCAGCCATCCGGGCTGGAAAATTGACTGGCGGCTCTGGCGCGACAACAAGCTGCTCGGTCCGATCACCGTACAGATTCCGCAGACGGTGGACGCACAGAACGCCGCGCTGGGTCTCGATCTACAGACTTCGCCGATCGATGCGCCGCGCGTCGCGCTAGGCGATATGTGGACGGTCGTCGCGTCGGTGCCGACGATGGTCGGGCAGTTGGTACGCGGCTCGGCGCCGCCCAATTCGGTCGTCGGCGTCATCGGAATGGCGCAAGCCACCAACGAACTCGCGCAGCGCGGTGGAGCCATCGCGCTCTTGCAGTTCTTGGGCTTGCTGAGTCTGAATCTCGCGGTGGTCAACCTGCTGCCCTTCCCTGGTCTCGACGGCGGTCACCTGATCTTCGTTTTGCTCGAATGGGTGCGCGGCGGAAAAAAGATCGACGCGCAGAAGGAAGGGATGGTGCACCTGGTCGGACTCGCGGTGCTCCTGGGTTTGATGGTGATCATTTCCTTCTCTGACTTGCAGCGACTATTTTCCGGACAATCCATCTTCCCCTGATTCGCTTTGCCTGCCTTGTCTGAGAACATTCAGATGAATGACGACGCTCCGCGCTGCCCGAATTGCGGCAGGCGCGTGAGCGTCGATGCTTCAGTCTGCGGCGCGTGCGGATTCGAACTGGTGACGCGGCGTTCGCGCATTCGCTGTGCTCATTGCGGCAGCCGCATCGCCGCCGATTCGACCCAGTGCCCGCGCTGCGGCGCGGATCCGCGCGCCAGCCGTTTCCCCTACGCGCGCGGCGCGGCGCGCATCGCGTCGATCATTCTCGGAGTGTTCCTCGTCGCCTGCATCGGCTGGGTGATCTTTCGCGCGATCACGACGAACACGCTGTCGCGCGCGCTGGGCTTGGGACCGAAACCCGCGCCTACGCAAATTATCCAGATCATCTACGTCGTCGCGACGCCCGTGCCGCCGACGCCGACGCCGCTACCGCCCGCGCCGCCGACCCCAAAAATTCTTCCACCGCCGACGCGCCGCGGCGCGCGCGCGCCGATCCCTGCCGCCACGCCCGTCCCAATCCTCTATGCCGCGCCGATGTTGACCGCGCCGTTGAATGCGACGGTCTTCCAGGGCGTCAACTGGCTCATTGTGCTGCAATGGCAACCGGTTTCTCCCAATGGCTTGCGCGAGGACGAATGGTACAACATTACAATTACGTTCACCGCGCGCGATGGCAGCCAAGCCGTCCGCACCGCCTGGTCGAAGGAAACGCGCTGGAACGTGCCGAACGCGTGGTGGAATGATGCGTCTGCCGACGCGCGCGCGTTCAAGTGGAGCGTCGTCGTGATGCGGATTCAAGGCGTCGATCCGTCGCTGTCGCCGCACAATACGCCCGTTAGCCCGGCGAGCACGCCGCGCCTATTCTTTTGGAATTAGGTGCGACGCATTTGCGAAATGCGTCGCACCTATCAAAACGGAGGAAGAAATGGAACGTCAAGTCGTCAGCACGGAACACGCGCCGAAAGCGATCGGACCTTACTCGCAAGCGATCCGCGTCGGCGATTTCATCTTTTGCGCCGGTCAAGCCGGGCTTGAACCCGCCACTGGCAATCTGGTGAAGGGCGGCATCGAAGCGGAGACGCGCCGCGTGCTGCAAAATCTCAGCGCGGTGCTGCAAGCCGCCGGCAGTTCGATGAGCCGCGTCGTCAAGACGACCGTCTTTCTGACGAATATGGATGACTTTCAGAAGATGAACGCCATCTACGCAGAGTTTTTCCCATCCGCGCCGCCCGCGCGCTCGACGGTGCAGGTCTCGCGTTTGCCGAAAGACGCGTGCGTGGAGATTGAGTTGATCGCGACGGTCTAGTGCCAGTGGTGAGTGGACGGCGATCAGTGGTCAAGAGAAATCGGACGCTCTTCAACGAGTCGTCCGATTTTTCTCCGGGCGCTGTCAAGTCAGATCAGAAATAGAGAGCATCATGTTCGAAGGATTCAAGCCGGTACGCGTGGATACCGGCGAGGTCGTCATCAACGCCGTCGTCGGCGGGCAAGGGCAGCCGCTGTTGCTGCTACACGGCTATCCGCAAACGCACGCCATCTGGCACAAGCTCGCGCCGCGCCTTGCGGAGCATTGGACGGTCGTCGCTGCCGACCTGCGCGGTTACGGCGACAGCAGCAAGCCCGAAGGCGCGCTCGATCACAGCAACTATTCCAAGCGCGCGATGGCGCGCGACCAGGTCGAGTTGATGCGCCAACTCGGCTTTGAACGATTCTACCTCGCCGGGCACGACCGCGGCGCGCGCGTCGCGCATCGCCTCGCGCTCGATCACCCCGACTGCGTGCTAAAACTCGCGCTGCTCGACATCTCGCCGACGAAAAAGATGTACGAGAATACGACCCGCGAGTTCGCGCAGGCGTACTATCACTGGTTCTTTCTGATTCAGCCAAGACCTCTGCCGGAAAAACTGATCGGAAGCCATCCGCAATTCTATTTGCTCAAGAAGATCGGCAGCGGCAGCGCGGGACTCGCGCCGTTCTCACCCGAAGCGTTGAACGAATACCTGCGCTGCTTTACGCCGGAAACCATCCACGCCAGCTGCGAGGATTATCGCGCGTCGGTGAGCATCGATCTGGAATATGACCGCGCGGATGCGCAAGCCGGGCGCAAGATCGCGTGCCCGCTGCTCGCGCTGTGGGGCAAGCGCGGCGCGATCGAACGGTATTTTTCGCCGCTAAAAGATTGGGCGGAGGTCGCGACCGATGCGCGTGGGCGCGCGCTGGACGGAGGACACTATCTGGCGGAGGAATTGCCTGATGAGACGCTTGCCGAATTCAAATCGTTTTTTCTCTAGACCGCCAAGAGCGATTTACCACGCCGGATGGTTTGTGATAAAATAGCCGACAGGAGGCAAGTTACAATGAATCGCTCACGCATTTTCCAGCTCACGTTGTTCCTTCTCATCGCAGCCAACCTGATGTCCTGCTCGCCAACCACCGTTTCGCTGGTGCCCAATCCCACACCCACCGCGACCCAAGCCGCCAGCTTCACCGATCCATTCGCGTACTGCGCGGCGGTCGGCGCCATCGATACGCCGGATGCGCGTTACACCGGACCGAAAATGCCGGATGTGGTTGCCAAGGGATTGATGAAAGCAACGAACGCGTCTGCCGACGCGCCGCTCGATTTGTTTGTCCGCAATTCGTTCTGGCGCTGCATGGGCGGCAAGGTCTACGCGTGCACGGTGGGCGCGAACCTTCCGTGCGAAAGCAAAGCGGACACCAGCAAGACGCCGAACGAGGGGATGACAACGTGGTGCGCGTCCAATCCGAACTCCGATTTCATTCCGGCGGTCGCGACCGGACGCGAGACGGTCTACGAGTGGCGCTGTACCAATGGCACGCCGGCAATCGTCAAGCAAGTGTTCACGCCGGACGCGCGTGGGTTCATTTCCAACTTTTGGTACGTCATCAGTCCCAGCTAACCCTCGCGGCGAGGGCTGGTCCAACCGAGCGATCGCAGGAATTCTTGGTCTTCTTCCGATAACTCGGTGTTGACCAACAGGTCCGGTCGCCGCTCGAATGTCCGCCGCAGTGATTCGCGCCGCCGCCACGCGGCAATCTGCGCGTGATTGCCCGACAGTAAAATGTCCGGCGTTTTCCAGCCGCGAAACTCGGCGGGACGCGTGTAATGCGGACCTTCCAGCAAGCCGGACGCGTGCGAATCGTGCGCCGGCGCGCTGGGATCGCCGAGTACGCCGGGAATCAGCCGCGCGACCGCGTCCACGATCACCATCGCCGGGATTTCGCCGCCGGTCAGCACGTAATCGCCAATCGAGATTTCGTCGGTCGCGAGGTGTTCGCGCACGCGCTCGTCTACGCCCTCGTAATGCCCGCAGATCAGCGCGATCCGCGCGTGCTGCGCGAGTTCGCGCGCGATCGTTTGATCGAACACGCGTCCCTGCGGTGAAAGCAGAATGATGGGGATTGGAGGTTGGACGGGCGCGTTTGCCATCTCAGCATCGGTTCCAATTTCCAGCCCCAACACTGCTTCGACCGCCGCGAAGATCGGCGCGGGCTTCATCACCATTCCGCCGCCGCCGGCGTACGGATAATCGTCCGTGATATGGTGCTTGTCGGTCGTGTAATCGCGAATATCGTGCAGCGCAATCTCCAGCAAGCGCGCGTCGCGAGCGCGTTTGAGAATGCTCTCGTCGAACACGCCGGCAAAGATTTCGGGAAAGAGCGTAAAAATATCAAAGCGCATAGTCGCCATTAGTTGTTCGTCATTTGTCATTTGTCATTACCTCCATTCTACCTTGAGACTCGACGCAGGTCAAACAGTTGTTGCGGCACATTCGTTCGCCCGAATCCGGAAATTTGTTTGACTCGCCGCGTGAATTGCGGTATGATAGGTACGCAACCCGGTGACGTGAAGATCGCCAATCGTCTCCAACGGCTGGCGAAATGGAAAGGATGATCCGTTGTGCCGCGCCTATCCGTTCAGCTCCTCATCATCGTCGTTTTTGCCTTCACGTTGTACTTTATTTGGGATTTCAGTCAACGCGTCGTGACGAGCATTCACCTCGATCAAACCGCCGAGCAAGCGCAGCTCGCCGTCGATCATGCCCAAGCGACGCAGGCGGCGCTGATCGAAAAGCGAAAACTGGTGGCGAGTCCGCAATACGTCGAAACCGTCGCGCGCAGTTGGCACTGGGCAAAGGAGAACGAGAAGGTGGTCATTCCAGAGATCACGCCCGCGCCCACACCGACGGTCAGCGTACCGACGCCCACGCCGACGCCCCAACCCTCCTGGTGGCAGCAAATCGGCGACTTTTTGTTTGGTTCTCCGTGACGTGAACATCCGCTCGATCACCGGTTTTCTCTCGCTTACCGATCCGCTGCCTGCTGCCGCGCTGCACGCGCTAGGCGACTTGACGCGCGCCGCGCGCGAAGAGTTTGCGCGGACCGGTTTCCCGATTCAAACCACGCGCGTCGCCACCCAGCCCGCGCCCGAGATCGCCCCGCGCGATCTGACGCGATTCGCGCGCGATCTCCAAGCCGCGTGCCAAGCCGCCGGCATCGATTACGCCGCGCTGGGTGCGGTGCGCGCCGATCACCGCCTCGCACCCCTCGACCTGATCGACGAAATTCCCGCCGCGCTGCAAGCGACTGAAAACATTTTCGCGTCGGTGCAGGTCGCGTCCCGCGAAAGCGGCATCAACTTGCGCGCCGTTTCGGCAGCCGCGCGGGTTGTCCGTACGTTGGCGGACGCTTCTACCGATGGCTTGGGCAATTTTCGATTTGCCGCGCTCGCGAACTGCCCGCCGCACTCGCCATTCTTCCCGGCGGCGTACCAGCACGGCAGCGAACCCGCGTTCGCGCTGGCGACCGAAGGCGCGCCGCTCGCGCTCGACGCGTTCAACCGCGCGCACAATCTCGACGAGGCGCGCACGAATTTGATCGGCGCAGTGGAAAGCGCGGGACAGGCGATGGCTCAAGTCGCAAATGACCTCGCCGCGCGCTTCTCGTTCCGCTTTGCCGGGATCGACTTCTCGCTCGCGCCGTTCCCGGACGCGGCGCACAGCGTCGGCGCGGCGCTGGAGAAACTGACCGGCGCGGCGTTCGGCGAGCGCGGCACGCTCTTCGCCGCCGCGTTCGTCACGGACTGCTTGCGCCGCGCAAACTTTCCGCGCGCCGGGTTTTCCGGACTAATGCTGCCCGTGCTGGAAGACGCCACGCTCGCGACGCGCGCCGCGCATTATTCGCTCGATTCGCTCTTGCTTTACTCGACCGTGTGCGGCACCGGACTCGATACCGTCCCGCTGCCGGGCGACGCGACCGCGGATTCCATCGCGGCGATTCTGCTCGACGTGGCGACGCTGGCAGTGAAACTCGACAAGCCACTGACCGCGCGGCTCATTCCGGTTCCCGGTCTGCGTGCCGGCGACGCGACGCGGTTCGATTTTCAGTATTTCGCGAACGCGCGCGTACTGGACGGCGGCGCAAGCGCGCTGAAAATCTTTGATTCTGACACACAAGTAGAATTCAAATCCAAAACGTGAAACGTAAAACGTGAAGAGGAATCCTTACGCTTCACGTCTTAAGTTTTATTTCCACAGGACAACGATGTCTGACAAAACCATTCTGCTTCTCGGCGGCGCCGGGCTGGTCGGCGCTCAGGTTGCGCGGCACATTGCGCGTGACGTGCATCCGGAAAAGATCGTCCTCGCTTCGCTGTACCAGCGCGAAGTGCGCGAAGTGATCGGTCCCCTCGAAAAAGAATTTCCCTCTGTGCAATTCGTCGGCGTCTGGGGCGACGTGTTTGTGCGCGCGGACTTTACCGACGAAAAACGCGGCGCGCTCCTCCAAAGCCCCGCTCGCCGCGAAAATCTCTTTGACGATCTGATGGGCGATCTCGACGCGGCGTATGCGCGTTCGCGCCTCGTCCAGCTGATTCACGAAATCAAGCCCGACGTGATCGTCGACAGCATCAACACCGCGACCGCGATCAGCTATCAAGACGTTTACACCGCGTCGATCATCGCCCGGCAGCGGCTGGACGCGCTGTTCGCGCGCATCGAGACGCTGAGCCAATCGATGAACGCGCAGACGGGCAGCGCGACGGAAGCGGCGCTGCGGAGCGGCATCACGGAACTGGAGCAGATGCGCCAGAGCGCCAAAGCCGCGTTCGATGGTCTCGTGTTATCGCAGGCGGTGCCGCAGCTGGTCCGCCACGTAATTCTGGTTCTGCGCGCGACGGAACACGTCGGCACGCGGCTGTATTTGAAGATCGGCACGACCGGCACCGGCGGGATGGGCTTGAACATTCCGTACACGCACGGCGAGGACAAACCCTCCGCCAAGCTAATGTCCAAGACCGCCGTCGCGTTCGCGCACACCGGCTTGATGTTCCTGATGGCGCGTACTCCCGGCGCGCCCATCGTCAAGGAGATCAAGCCCGCCGCGATGATCGGCTATGCAGACATTACGATCCGCTCGATCACCGAGCGCGGCGAAGCGGTGCACGTTTACAACAGCCAAAGCAAGCCCCTGGTCGATGCGTTGATTCTGCACGACGATCTCAAGCAATACAAAAATCTGGGCAAGCTGCAAATGGCGGTCATCGACACCGGCGAGAACGGTCTGTTCACCAAAGGCGAGTTCGAAGCGATCACCGCGGTGGGGCAGATGGAATTTATCACGCCGGAGGAGATCGCGAGTAAGGTGGTCTTGGAAATCAAAGGGCAGAACACCGGCGGTGATGTGATCGCCGCGATCGACGGCGCGGTGCTCGATCCGACTTATCGCGCCGGGCAATTGCGGCGCACTGTGCTGGAAGATGTCGAGCGATTGGAGAAAGAGACCGGCGTGCCAAGCATCGCGCTGGGACAATTGGGTCCGCCGGAAATTTCCAAATTGCTGTACGAAGCGTACCTGCTCAAGATGCGATACCACACGCTCAGCCGCGTGCTGGCGCAGTCGCCCAAGACGATAGCGAACACGCTCTACCGATACATCGTGCGACACGAATCGTTGCGCCAGACCATCACTTCGGTTGGTTTGCCGATCCTCGCGCCGGACGGCGCGCGCATCTTCCGCGGTCCGTTCATTCGCATCCCGGAGCGCGCCGACACGAATCGTGTGCCGCTGACGCCCGACGCCATCGACGCGTTCGCGCGCAAGGGCTGGGTCGATCTGCGCCCGGAGAATTTCGCGCGCTGGAAAGAACGGTTCGAGCGGATGCACCGTGCGCGCAAGCAGTTGCGCGGGCGCGGCAGCGCGGCGGTGACGCGGGAGGCGTACCTGACGGACGAGATCAATATCGGCGATGTCGTTGCGTGGGTGTTCAACAACGAGGAAATTGGGTACCGAATCAAGTAGGCAGTCATCAGTAGCCCGACTGGTGGTTCCTGCCGCTTGTGTCTGACGACTGACTGCTGACCACTGGAGACTGAAATGAAAATCGACGTTGGCGTTCTCGTCCCCAACTTGCTGGAAATGCCCCAGGTCGCGCGCGCGGCGGAAGAGATCGGATTCGATGGCTTGTGGACGAGCGAGACGCAACACGAGCCGTTCCTGCCGCTTGCCATCGCCGCCGAGCATACCACGCGCATCGAACTCGGCACGGCGATTGCGGTGGCGTTTCCGCGCAGCCCCACCGTCCTCGCACACATCGCGTGGGACCTGGCGAACGCATCCAACGGACGCTTTATCCTCGGACTCGGCACACAAGTTAAAGCGCACATCGAGCGGCGCTTTGGAATGACGTGGGAAGCGCCCGCGGCGAAACTGCGTGAGATGATTCTGGCGATGCGCGCGCTGTGGGACGCGTGGCAGAACGGGACGAAACTGAATTTCCGCGGCGAGTTTTACAAACTGACGCTGATGACGCCATTCTTCGATCCCGGCTCGATTGCACATCCCGACATTCCGATTTACATCGCCGGCGTGAACGAGCACCTCTGCCGCGTCGCCGGCGAATTGTGCCAGGGCTTTCACGTCCATCCGTTCCACACCGCCCAGTATATCCGCGAGATCGTGCTGCCCAGCATCGCGCAGGGCGCGTCTGCCGCGCACCGCGCGCGCGCGGACGTCCAGCTTTCCAGCGCGATCTTCGTCGCGATGAATGACGACGAGCGCGAAGCCGCGCGGCAGCAGATTTCCTTTTACGCGTCCACGCCGACGTACAAGACGGTGCTCGACGTTCACGGCTGGGGCGAGGTCAACCAGAAACTCGGCGCGCTCGCCGCGCGCGGCAAGTGGGACGAGATGCCCGCGCTCATCACCGACGACATCCTGAACGAGGTCGCGATCATCGCGCCGCCGGACGAGGTTCCCGCGCGGATCAAAGCGCGCTACGCCGGCTTGCTCGACCGCGTCACGTTCTACGCGCCGTTCTCGCCGGAAGAAGCGCCGAAATGGCGCGCGATGGTAGGCGCATTTAAGGTTTAGTACCTTCCAATAGAATCCTTGCACATTGGGCAAGAAAATCAGGCAGTCGTCTTAACGGTCTGAGCCAGGGTTGGGATAACGCACGTCTCGCGTATCTTGAGCGTCATGGTGGCAATCTGGCGCCCCAGCTCAGTCAGATAATACTTGTAGCGGTTCCCCACTTTCTTGATCAGTCCATGCACGCGCAAGCGTTTGAGCAGGCGACTCACCTGCCCAGACGTTTTGTCCGCCAACCACGCCCGCAGGTTTTTTACGACCAATCACTTTCTCCCACTGGTGCGCTTGGTTAATGGCATTCGCAACACTACGACACCCTTCGGTCGGATGCGCTTGATGATACGCGAGGACCTCCGCGTGGAGTTCGGCGCGGATCGGCGGAAGCCGGGTGCGATGGGGCGCGCGGCTCCGTTTCCGTCAACTGTTCAAGATGTTAGCGGACAGTACACGAATTGCCCAATCGCGGCAAGATTTGTCAGCGGTGACGTGTTGCTGACGACGACAATCATAGCCGTCCCATTTGCTTCAGGGTAGCGACATCGTCCTCCAGATCAGCCGCATCGTAATGCGGAGGAATTCGGCGCGAGGCAAGCAATTGCCGAAATTCCCAGAGCGGCATATCCACCAGCTCGCGCGCCTTGCCAATGGAAAGGCGACCTTGAGCATACAAAATTGAATCGTAATCCATCCCACCACGCCGGAGCCGCATCAGTGTCCGCCACCAACCCGCCGCAGATGCTCGCGATGCTCAACGCGCTCGTGCAACCCTGGCACGCTGCGCTCGCCGATCCCGCGCAGGCGCAGCAGAACGTCCTCACGCGCCTCCTGCAAATCTACGCGCAGACCGATTACGGCAAGCAGCACAGCGCGGCGCAGATCGGCACGATCGACGAATACCGCCGCGCGTTCCCGGTCGCCACGTACGACGCGGACTACAAGCCGCTCATCCAGCGCGTGATGGCAGGCGAAGTGAATCTCCTGCTCAACGAGCCGCCCATCGGCTGGGCGATCACACGCGGCACCACCCAGGGTGAATCGAAATTCATCCCGATGACGCCGACCGATTTGAAGATGCGCGTCAGCGCGAGCCGCGCGATGGTGCAGTACGCGCTTAGCACCCAACGCTTCGATCTCTTCCAGGGCGTCAACCTCAATCTGAATTTTCCGTCCGTCGTGGGTAAAGTGAAAGTGGGCGAGCGCGAAGTCGAGTACGGTTACTCGTCCGGCATCTACACCAAATACGTCTCTGCGTCCACGCCGATTCGCTCCGTGCCGTCGCAGGCCGAGATCGACGCGCTCGGCGGCGGCAAGACAGAGCGCGATTGGGACGCGCGCTTTGAACTGGCGTACGAGAAATGCAAGAACGAGAACGTTACACTCGTCGGTGGCGTCGCGCCGACTGCGGTTTCATTCGGCAGATACCTAAAGAAGAAACACGGCGTCTATCCGAAGGATTTGTGGAAGACGCAGATCATGACGCTCGGCAGCGTCGCCGGCATCAACACGCGTTACGAACCCGCGCTGCACGCGCTCTACGGTCCCGCGGCGGCGATCCGCGAAATCTACGGCACGACCGAGGGGATGTTCGGTCAGCAAATCGACGACAAGCGCGCGTGGCAGCCGAACTATGATCTCTTCTTCTTCGAAGTCGAGACACGCGTGGGCATCAAGATGCTTCACGAAATGAAAGCCGGCGAGATGGGGCGGCTCATCGTGTCGACGCCCATTCTCGCCCGCTACAAGATCGGCGATCTGATCCGCGCGATTCAGCCGCCGTACTTTCGCTGCATCGGCAGAGACCGCTGGTTCACGCCATTCCTCTACGCGTGGGAAGAATTCCAGTCGTTCAACTTTGGACGATTGTAACCCGGCGTCAAATATTTCTTGCTACAGAACCGCACGGAATTTCACAGAAAGGATTTCCTTGTTCAGGAATTTTCTTACTTTGCGTTCTTTGTGTCCTTCGCGGTTAAACTGTTTCGACTTGTCCGAGTTAGGGCACCGTGATGGTCACGCTCACGCCCTCGCGTTTGTATCCCACGATATTTCCGTTCACCCTCACCTGCGTGCTCGTCGGCGCGTAGATACGCACCTGCGCGATTGGTGCGCGCGGTAGCGTGACCGCCAGCGTATTTCCCGTGTACGTCACTTGGAGCGTGATCGGCATCGTGCTGGTGAGCCGCGGCACAACTCCATCTGAAAACCGGGTTGCGTTGGCGAGGACGAACGTTTGCAGGTTGTTCGTGGCGTCTTCTCGCGCATACGCCGCGACAGCGTCGGTGCTGAACACGCTAAAGCTGCGGTCGCCGTGCGCGGTATCGTCCGGCAGCAGGACCGAATCTTCGAACACGCCGGGCGCGACGATGCTCAGCCCCGCGCCCAGTGATGCAAACGTCGTGACGCGCGGCGACGTTCGGCTCGGCTCGAACAGCGCGGCGAAGGTCGTGTCTTGCGCTTGCCGCCGCGCCATCGCGAACGGAACCGCCTGGTTCGTCTGATCGATGCCGGTGCCGGCGACGACGGTCGTGCCCGTCACTCCGAGCATCGTCAAATCGACGCGCGCGCCGCTCAGCGTCCACGTCGCTTGCCAATCGCTGTCCGTCGCGGCGGCGCGATCGGCGGTCAGGTGGTCGTAGCCGTTCGATTTTGGGAACGCGGTGTACGGCGACAGCGTGAGCGGCGTGGAGAGATTGCCGGCGTCGTGGTACACCCAATCGATGCGATGCGGCTTGCCGTCCAGCGCCATCACGCGCATCACGTCAAGCCAATAATCCGGCGTGAGCGCGAGCGAACGCGTGATCGCCGCGCGATTCGGATACGCCGCGCCGGCGTCCGCCGTCGCGAGACTGAACGCGGAGAATCCCAGGTACTGACGCAGGTTGCCGGTCGCCTCGGCTTGGTTCTGCTCGTCCACGACGACGGTGTTGTGCGCGACCGTGGTCTTGTCCCAGCCGTCGTGCAATGCCGAGGCGTACGAGTGCGTCCCCGGGTCGATGCCGAGCAGCTTGCCCGCGCCGAACGACACATAGCCCAGTTCGTCAAAGTGTCCGTGAAATCCGCCGTGCGGTCCGAACTTGAACGCGAGATAGCGCAAATCCGTCCCGTCTCCCGCGCGCAGGATCGCATAGCCGGCTTTCGGCAGGAGCGCGCTGGTCGTCATCGACGGGCTGGCGGCGGACAGCGTTTCTGCGCCCCACAGCAGCGCCTGCCAGCCGCGCGCGCCGCCGCTGATCGGCAGCGCGAGGAGCGGGTCGCGGTATCGGTTGTAGCCAACCTCGTACATCCACTCGTGCATCAGCGAGCGACCGGTGTCGTCGTTAAAGCGCGGCAGCGTCAAATCGGGTAGCACCATTTGCAGCGGCGCGTACCACATCGCGCGCAGGTTCGACTGCGCGTACGTGTCGATGCCGGCGCGCGCGCCCATCTCGGCAAGATCGATCATAGCGTTCAGCGCGTAAAAGTGATAGCCCCACGAACTTTCCCACCAAAAGCCGTCGGCGGACGCGCCGTCACGCAGTTGCATGAAGAATCCGTTTGCTGGATCGTTGTACGCCTCGTTCACCATTCGCGTATCGTTCAGCGCGAATCCCACCGTCGCGATCGCCGCATTGTGCCACGTCTGCCAGTTGCTCAGCCCCATGGGATTTCCTTCGATCTCCGCGACGGCGGGACGCAGCAAGCCGTTGGCGATTGCCGCGCGGTCTGCCGGCGCGAGCGTATCGCCGATCAAATCGTACGACCACGCCAGGTCGATCAGCCAGACCGCTTCGTCCAACGTCTGCGCGTGCGCCTTAGCGCCGCTCCGGCTCGTCTTGCCGTTGACGTCGTGATGTGGATAGGTGGGGTACACTGCGGCGTACGCGCGCAGAATCGTAGCCGCGCTAGTCGCGTATTTCGCGTCGCCGGTGAGCGCGTACGCCAGACCGAGCCAGCGCGCGTACGTCGCGAGCGCGTCGTGCCGCCGCGCGTAGATCACTTCGTTATACAGCGTCGGACGATTCTGCCATTGCGGCGGCGAGGCGTAATATTGATTTGTGCTGGGGCAATAGTGCGGCGGCGAATGCGTCGGCACGTAGCGCAGCGGCAGACCGTTGGGGCAGATGTACCACAGCGTCCACTGTCCGCCGGTCGGCGGCAAGTCGGGGCGGGTGAGGTTGAACTCTTTCAGATAGCCCGAGGGCCACGCATCCGCGTTCCGGATGATTTGATCGAACGCGCCGCGCGCCCACGCGTCGGTAGCGATCCACTGCTTGATCCGGGCGATGTCGTTCGCGTCGATCAACGTGCGCGGCGCGGCGCGCTGCTGCCAGAGTAGTTTTGATGCGGCGGTCGGCGCGCGCGTTGCCGTGGGTGCAGTCGTGGCGGTGGAGGTTGGCGCGCGCGTGGGCGTTGGCGGTCGCGTGGGCAGCGCGGTTGGGATGGGCGTGGTGGTTTGTGACGCGCAGGCGGGAATCCACAGTAACAGGAGGACGAGGAACCGGGATGCTTTCATCGTCGTACTCCTAACTCGGACAAGCCGAAACCAAATTGGTTCGCGCGCGCTTACGATTTGGGTCGCAACAGCACCACGCTGGCGAGGATCATCGCCGCGCCGGTGAGCTGCAGCGCGTCCAGCGTCTCGCCGAAAACGAAATACGCGACAATGGCAGTCGTCACTGGCTCGAACGCGGCGAGGATGCTGGCGACGCTTGCCGGCAGATGGCTCAAGCCGACGGTGTACGCGCCGAATCCGCCGAGCGTTGGCACGAGCGCGAGAAAGACCAGCGTCGTCCAGCCGTCGAGCGGTAGATTGTTCGGCACAAAACTGTGGACGAGGAGACTGACCGGCAGCAGAAAGACCGTGCCGAAGAGGAACGCGTAGAAGAGCGAGGTCCACGCGGTGTACGTGCGCGTCGCGATGCGCCCGACCAGCGAGTAGGTCGCAAACGTGAATGCCGAGCCGATGCCCGCTGCCAGCCCGATCTCGTTCAGCTGAATCTGCGCGGGATCGTACGCGCGCGCGACCAGCACAATGCCAAAGATCGTCAGCGCGAGCGCGGCTAGTTTCGTCCGGTCGATGGTCTCGCGCATCCAGCGCCACGCGAAGATCGCGACGATGGCGGGCGAGGTGTAAATGATGACGGTCGCGACTGCCGCGCCGTTGTACTGCACGGACGTGATCCAGACGATCTGATGCGCCGCGACGCCGATCAATCCGTAGAAGGCAAAGAGCGGCAGATCGCGCCGCGCGATGCGAAGCTGCTGGGCGTCCAAGACGAGCAGCGCGACAAAGACGAACGCGGTGACGATGGAGACGCGCCAGAATGCAATCGTCATCGTTTCCATTCCGTAACGCGTCAGCAGAATCTTGATGACGACGCCGGTCAGCGCCCAGATGACGGTGCCGGTCAGAACGATGACGTACCCGCGCAAGGGGACCTGCTGGCGAGCGGCAGCCGCGGCGCTAAGCTCCGCGCCTACTTCGATGGGGTTCAATGTTTTTCCTTTTTCCGAAAGGTGATTTGCCAGAACACGCGCGTCTCGTCGGTCACGCACACGCGTTCGTCCACGCGCCATCCGCACACCCAGGCGATTTGGTCGTTCACGACGAGGAGCGGCAGCAGCGCGCGCGCGGCGCGTGGGATTTTCTCGTTGATCATAAATTCGTGCAGCGTCTGCGTGTGCCCGCCCAGCCCGGCGGGCTGGAAGCGGTCGCCGGCGCGGCGGCGGCGCAGATAAATCTTGCCCGCGCATTTTTCAAAATCGAGCACCGCCGTCCAGCGGTCTGCCGTTTCCAGTTTGCGATTGGCGCTCTCCGTGTACACGACCCAATCCGAATCGGGCAGCTCGAACGCGCCTTGAGCCGGCAAATCGACGCGCTCGACGCGCAGCAGCGGCACGCTTTGCGCCGGCATCGGCGCGCCGCGCGCGGTGTCGGCAATCGTGAAATCGGTGTAGCCGACGACGAGCATCAATCCCTGCGGCAGCGTCGCCGCCGCGCCGGCGGATTTTTCCAGCGCGACGCGCCGGGCGTCTTCGATGGACGTCCAGTCGATGTCGCGCAGATCGCCGCGCAACTGCTGCACGGCGGCGCGCAGCGTGCCGCGCTGTAACGCCGGATGGAGCGCGCGCCACGCCGCGCGGTCGAACACGATCGCGCCCTCCACTGGACGCGCGATGCGCGCGTACGCCGCGTGGACGCCGCGCTGCACGAAATCATAGTCATCCGCGATCGCGTGCGACATCCGGGTCAGCGTCTGGCGCAAGTTGGGATTCAGCGTTTCGAGGTACGGCAGCGTCTCCTGCCGCAGGCGATTGCGGAAAAAAGTCATATCGAGGTTGGAGCGGTCGTAGTGCGGCGTGAGATAATTCTGCTTGCAGTACGCCTCGATCTCGGCGCGCGTGACATCCAGCAAGGGGCGAACAATGGTCAATGGGTAATGGGTAATCGATAATTGATAATTGATTCCCCGCAACCCGCCAAGTCCCGCGCCGCGCAGGAAATGCATCAGCACCGTCTCGACCTGATCGTCCGCGTGGTGCGCGACCGCGATCACGTTCGCGCCGACGCGCTGCGCGACTTCGCCGAGGAAGGCATAGCGCGCGTGACGCGCCGCTTCTTCTACTGAGAGACGCTTTTCCTCCGCCAGCGCCGCCACATCGCGCGCTTCGATGGTGGCGGGCAGATTCCATTCTTGCGCCAGCCACGCGACGAACTGCGCGTCCGCGTCCGATTCACTGCCGCGCAGCTTGTGGTTGAGATGCGCGACGAACAGGTCGAGTTCTAGTTCTTGGCGCAGCGCGCGCAAGACGTGCAGCAACGTCAGCGAATCGGGTCCGCCGGAAACGGCGACCACGACCTTGTCGCCGCGGGCGAACAGGTTATGCTCTGCGATGGTCGTGCGAACTTGAGCAAGGACTGCCATACGACCCGTTGTGGCACCGCGGAGACGCAGAGAACGCTAAGAACCAGTCTTAAAACTCACGCAAAGCCGCAAAGTCGCTAAGAAATTCATCTAAATCCTTTGCGTCTTGGCGTCTTTGCGAGAGATTCAGGTCTTTTCAGACAGGCTCTAAGAGAAATATTTTCAGTCGTTGCGTCCTCGGCGTCTCAGCGGTGCGAATTTACACTTGTAACGCTTCCGCCAGCTCGCGCATGAACAACTCCGCGTCGGTCACAAGTCCGAGCGCCTGGAACGTGCCGCGATCCGCGAGTTTCGTCACGACCGCCGGGTTGATGTCTACCGCGACCACCTTCACCGACGCGGGCAGCATATTGCCGGTCGCAATCGAGTGCAGCATCGTCGCGATCATCAGCGCCATCTCGACCGGCGCGCCAGCCCTGGGCGAGGTCGAATCGGACGCGGATTTTCCCTGCACCACCGCGCGCATCCGCTTTTGCGCTTCGATCACGTCGGTGATGACGTCCGGCAGCGGACCATCGTCGCGCACCGAGCCGGCGAGCACCAGTTCGACGTTGCGGCGGATGCATTCGTACATAATTCCTTCATGCAGAATGCCTTGCTCGACCGCGGCGCGCAAACCGCCGGCGCGGCGGATCGTGTTGATCGCGATCATGTGATGACGATGCCCGCCCTCCACCGCTTCGCCGTTGTGCAGCGCGACGCCCAGAGATGTGCCAAGCAGCGCGGATTCGACATCGTGCGTGGCGATGGCGTTGCCGCCGAAGAGCGCCTGCACGAAACCGGCGCGGATGAGCCGCGCCAGGTACGGTCCCGCGCCGCTGTGAACGATCGCCGGACCGGCGACGACAAGAATCTTGCCATCGTGTGTGCGCGTCTCGCGCATCTGCGCGGCAATCTCTTCGATCACCAGCTGCTTGGGCTTTTCGGACGAAACCTCGCTGCCCATGAACGAGAACAATTCGCGGCTGCGCGACCGCTGCGGCGGCAGGACGCGGATGCCCTCGTGCCCCACGACGACCAGCTCGCCTTGGCGCACGTCCGCCATCGGAACCATTCGCGCGGCAGACTGGGCGCGGTCGACGACGATCACCAAGTCCATCTCGGTGCGGCTCACGTCGACCCAGCGCCCGTCCAGGCGTACTTGCGTCGGGAAATGCGTCGTGGAATAAAAATCGTCCGGCAGCGCGCCGTCCATTGGCGCGGGTTCGGTGCGCACGTTGCCGCGCGAGACGATCTCCGCTCCGTCGTCTTGCAATGCGCCGAGGATGCGGCGCAGCTGCGCGTCGCTGGCGGCGGAGATTTTCATCCGCGCGAACGACGTTTCGTTCTTGCTCCGCCCGACGCGAATCTCCTGCAGATCGAACTCGCCGCCCAGGTCCATCACCGTTCCCCAGACCTTGGACAGAATGCCGGAATCGATGATATGTCCTTCGAGTGTGATCTCTTCGCTGTAGCCGTTCATTGAAACCCCAGTGGTCAATGATCAGTATTCAGTAATCAGATTTCTGAACGCTGAATACTGCTGACTGCTTACTGATTTGCAGTATATCACGCCGCGACTAAAACCGCAAAGCGTGAGTTTCCTATTCCGCGCATCTTAAGTTATAATAGGGGCGCGAATGAAAAATCGAATTTGGTTCGTCCTCGCGCTGGGCATTGTGCTCGCCGCGTGCTCCAGTTTTTCCAACTCACCGACGCCCACACCCACTCCGGTCGATACGCCCACGCCGACGCCTGCGCCGGTCGATACACCCACGCCCGCGTTCAGTTCCAATCCGTACAACGATGGAATGACGGCGCGGCGCGACGGCGATTACGCGCGCGCCATCGCCGCGTTCCAGTTCACGCTCAACTCGAATCCTGCGCCGGATCTCGCGGCAGAAGCGCAGTATCGGCTGGGCGAGGCGTACTGGCTCAACAACGACGACGCGCACGCTGTCGCCGCGCTGAACACGTACCTGCAAGCGAACCCGAACGGCGCGCACGCGCCGGAATCGCATTACCTGCTTGCCGATTCCTACCGGTCGCTGAAAGATTATCCGAACGCGTTGGAGCAATTGCGGATTTATCGCGGCGTCACGCTGACGCTCGCCGGCGATGTGGACGCGTCGATTGCCGACGTGATGGTGCTGGCGGGCGATACGACCAGCGGCATCCAACAGTACGATCTGGCGCTGAAAGACACGACACTCGCCGCGTCCACGCGGCTCAGCATCCTGATGCGCGTCGCCGATGTCTACCTCGGACTCACCCAGCCAGCGCAGGCGGCGGCGCGCTACGACGCCGCGCAGGCAGTCGCCGGCGATCCGCACACCAAAGCCGATCTGGACTTGCGCGCCGGCGAAGCGTACGCCGCCGCGAACCAGCTCAATCTGGCGATCGCGCGCTGGAGCGACGCGGTCACCAAATATCCCGATCAACCCGGCGCGTACAAATCGCTCGTCGATCTGGTGAACCGCAGCGCGGCGGTGGACGATTACCAGCGCGGCTTGGTCGATTACTACGCCGACGCGTACGACGCCGCCATCGCCGCGTTCCAGCGCAATCTGGACGGCGCCGCGCCGCGCGCCGGCGACGCGCATTACTATATCGCCCAATCCTACGTCGGCAAAGGCGCGTACTCGCAAGCCATCGCCGAGTACGATACGATCATCCAGTCGCTGCCGAAGGACAAGCGCGTGCCGGACGCGTATTTCGGCAAAGCCAGCGCGCTCGCCGCGCTGGGGCAGATCGACAACGCGGTGGCGGTGTATCGAAAATTCACCGCGACATTCCCGGATGATCCACAGGCGGACAGCGCGCTGTGGCGCGCCGCGCTGCTGCTCGACCGCGCGAAACGCTACGGCGACGCGGCGACGCTTTATGAAGCAGTGCAAGCCAAGTACCCCGCCCGCACGTACGCGGCGGAGGCGCTGTACTGGGCAGGACTGGACTATTATCGCGGCAAGGATTTCAAGACCGCGAGCGCGCGGTGGCAGAGCATCGTCAAGAATTACTCGAAATCCAGTTACTATGCGCGCGCGCTTTTCTGGCTGGGCAAAGCCGCCGCCGCGCAGGGACAGACCGACGCGGCGAAGAATGATTGGACGCAAGCCGCCGCGCTGCCCGACAGCTATTACGCCTGGCGCGCCCGAGACACGCTTGCCGCGCCGCCTACCGCCGCGACGTACGACCTGACGCGTTACGCGATGGGCAGCGACGCCGACCGCGCTGATTTCGAAAAATGGCTCGCCGGCTGGAGCAAATCGACGTCCACTCTGCCGCTGGGACAGTTGGATGCCACGACGAAAAATGATCCGCATTTCAAGCGCGGCGCGGAACTGCTGCGGCTCGACCGCACCGTGGAGGCGCGGCGCGAGTTCAGCGTCGTGGTCTCTGAAAATCAAGCCAATCCGCGCACGCTGTACGCGCTCGCGCTCTACCTGCGCGACAACAACCTGTACTCGCTGGCGATGGACTGCGGCGAGCGCATCGCGCAGCTCGCGGCGAACGCGGGCGCGCCGGACGCGCCGCGTTGGCTGTCGATGCTGCGCTATCCCACCTACTACGCCGACCTCGTCGTCCCGCAGGCGCAAGCCAACCAGGTCGATCCTCTGCTGTACTTTGCGCTGATTCGGCAAGAGAGCGGATTCAATCCGTGGTCAACCTCGTCGGCGGACGCGCGCGGTTTGGGGCAGGTTGTCCCATCGACCGGGCAAGACATTGCGCGGCGGCTCGGCGTCAAGAATTTTTCGCTCGATCAACTCTATCTGCCGTACGTCAGCATCCGTTTCGGCGTGTGGTATTTCGCGCAAGACCTGAAACAGTTTGGCGAGCCGATCTACGCGCTCGCGGCGTACAACGCGGGCAGCGGACGCATCAAAGACTGGCAGCGCCCCGACCTCGATCTCGCCGTGGAAGAGGTTGGGCTGAGCGAGACCGCGCTGTACATCCGGATCGTCTACAGCAACTGGCGGCAGTACCAGCGGATATACAAGTAGACAAGTAAACAAGTAAGCAAGGACGTGTCTACCTGTTTACGTGTTTCCTTGTTTACCTGCTTGTGTGCTATAATGCCGGGCGATGGTTCTAGAAATTCGGATCGACGATGTGGTGCGGCTGCGAAAACCGCATCCGTGCGGCGGGTACGAGTGGCAAGTGGTGCGCCTGGGCGCAGACATCGGAATCGTCTGCGCGACATGCGGACATCGCGTGCTGTTGCCGCGCCGCGAGTTCGAGAAACGCGTCAAGACGTTCGTTCGCCGCGGAGAAACATCAACGCCCGATAAGCCAATGAGCCAATGAGCCAAAGGAAGATAGATTTGACTCATTGGCTCGTTGGACAATTGGCTCATTAGACTTTTGCCTATGGAATCGCTCAACCAACGTGGTTACACCGCTGTTCTGCGCAATCGCAATTTTCTCGCGATCTGGATGGCGCAAGTCTTGTCCAACACGGCGCTGAACGGGTCCTTTTTCCTCCAACTCATTCTGATCGATCAGGTCACCGGGTCGAGCGCGCAGCTCGCCGCCGTCATTCTGGCGTTCAGTCTGCCGGCGGTGCTGCTGAGCGCGCTGGCGGGCGTCGTCGTCGACCGCGTGCCGAAGAAATTGATCCTGGTCACGTCGAACGCGTCGCGCGTGCTCACCGGCGCGGCGCTGGCAATCCTCGCCGCGTATCTGCTGACGCAAAAGTCGAACGAAGGCATTTTCCTGATCGCCATTTACGCGCTCGTCTTTATCGCCTCCGCCATTGGACAGTTCTTCGCGCCGGCGGAAGGCGCGACGATCCCGCTGCTCGTCAGCACCGACAATCTCCTCTCGGCGAATTCGCTGTTCACACTCACGTTCACCGGCTCGCAAATTCTAGGATTGGTGATCCTCGCGCCGCTTGGCGTCAAGACCATCGGGATTGCCGGTTCGTTCTGGGCGGCAGCGGCGATGTATCTGGGCGCGACGATTCTGGTCGGATTTCTCCCGCGCGATCAGCCCCAGCGCAGCGACGCGATCAACGGTATGTCCGCGCTGCGCGGCGCGTGGACCGAAATCCGCGAGGGCTGGCATTTTGCGATCTCGCACCGCGCCATTCTGATCGCGCTGCTGCAACTCGCGCTCGTTTCCGCGCTGACGATGATTATGGCGGAACTTGCGCCCGGCTTTGCGACGCGCGTGCTCGGCATGCGACCGGAGGACGCCACCTACGTATTTTGGCCCGCCGGTCTTGGCATTCTCGCCGCCAGCATTTTGATCGGTCGCTACGGCAACCGCGTGCCGCGCCAAGTCCTCGCCAGCATGGGAATGTTCGTCGTGGGTCTCGCGCTCGCCGGTCTGGCGTGGACGACCAGCGACGGTCGCCCGTTCGACAAGCCGCTCTTCGTCGGTCACCCCGAGTCCATCCTCACGACCGCGGCGATGATCATGTTCTTTGCGCTCCTGACCGGCATGGCGATTGCGATGATCAATATCCCGGCGCAAACCGTCGTGCAGGAAGAATCCAACGACGCGGTGCGCGGGCGCGTGCTGGCGGTACAATTTACGCTGTCGAACGCGCTCGGCATTCCGCCGATGCTTTTCGTTGGCGGTCTCGCCGATATTTATGGAATCCCGCACGTCACGCTGACGATCGGCGGAATCATCGGACTGCTGGCGATCGTGAACGGCGTGGTCGTCCGGTCGATGAATCGTCCGCCGACGCGCCGGCTGCCGGCAAACGAAGACGCGCCGCTCGCATCGCCGCCCGATCCCTCCTCGCGACCCACGCATCCGTGACCGATTCCACCCCGCGCGTCCTCATCCTCATGTCCGATACCGGCGGCGGGCACCGCAGCGCGGCAGAGGCGATTGCCGAAGCGCTCGCGCGCGAGTTCCCGGACCGCTACCAGGTCACGCTGGTCGATGTGATCGCGCGCGCCGCCGTGTTCCCGTTCAATCACGTCGCGGACTGGTACCTGCCTTTCACCACCTACGCCGAATTTCTGTGGCGTTTCCTGTTTCATCTGACCAACCACCGCGTGACGGCGCGCGCGCTGCTGTTCTGCATCGATCTCTTGATGGGGCGCGGCATCCGCCGCGTGCTGCGCGAGCAGTCGCCGGATCTGGTCGTCACCGTCCATCCGATTCTCAACGCGATTCCGCAGCGCGCGCTGCGCTCACTCGGTTCGCGCGCGCCTTTCGTCGTCGTCGTCACCGATCTGTTCAGCGCGCACGCGGTATGGTTCAACCCGGACGCAGACCTCACGCTGGTACCCACCGACGGCGCGCGGCAAGTCGGCGCGCAGTGGGAAATGTCGCCGGACAAGATGCGCGTCGTCGGATTACCGGTGAGTCTGCAATTTCTCGGCAATAGCAAAAGCCGCGCCGAGCATCGGGCTGAACTGGGGCTTGCGCCGGATCGCGCGGCGGTGCTGCTCGTCGGCGGCTGCGAGGGAATGGGTCCGCTCTTCGAGATCGCGCGCGCCATCGACCGCGCGCGGCTGCCGCTGCAACTCGTCATCATCGCCGGGCGTAATCGGAAATTGTACGATAAACTCCACGCCGCGGAGTGGCAGACGCCGGTCAGCATTCAGGGATTCGTCACGAATATGCCGGACTGGATGCGCGCGTCCGATGTCATTGTGACCAAAGCCGGTCCGGGGACGATCAGCGAAGCTCTGGCATGCGGCTTGCCGATTCTGCTCAGCGGATTTCTGCCGGGGCAGGAAGAAGGCAACGTCACGTTCGTGCAGGAGAGCGGCGTTGGCGTGCTGCGCGACAAACCAGAGGAGATCGCGCACACGCTAGGCGAGTGGCTGATGCCGGGGAACGATACGCTCGCTCGTTTCGCGGCGCGCGCGCGGCAGCTGGCGCGCCCGCGCGCCGCGCTGGAAATTGCCGGAATTTTGGATGATATATTGACCGCGCGGAAGTCGGACGTATAATTCAATCGCGTCCGGGCAAGTTTTTGAAAAGAGGGCTCTAACGAGTATGACGTGAGATTCATCCGCGAATCATGCGGAAAATTGGCAGACCTTTGTGCATTCTGCGCCGTTACCTTCTATTCATCCCTGGAGGGCATCAGACATGAAACATACATTTGTCATTTTGATGGCATTAGTAATGCTTGCCGCTTGCGCGCCCGCGCCAACGGCGATGCCCTTGCCCATCGCAACTGCCACTGCAACAAGCGCTCTTACTCCTACTTTATCGCCGACACCTCTTAATACTCCCACTCCTCCCAATACGCCAACAAGCACTACAGCTCCCTCACCTTCCGCAACCGCAACCCCTATGCCGACCGATACGCCTATGCCTACTCCTACAAAAACTAAAACCTTATCCCTTCATGAACAAATCACCCAATACCTGGATCAGCAAATTAAAGACGGAAAACTTACTATTGCCTATAATGATCCGCATACACAGAAAATTATTTATGATAAGTTAGTTTTAGGGGCAGAATATTCTATTTTTGATTACAATATTATCGCTCATGTCCTTGGACCAAAAACTATACCTCAACTCGACGCTGCCGGTAAAAAGCTTTTTGGGCTTACTCTCGAAGAAGCTTTTAATATTGCAGAAAATTATGGACCGATTAAAACTCCAATCGACTTGCTCAAGAATTTGACATATGTAGGTCCGATAAAACCAGGCGACGACATGACAGCTGCGACACTTTGGGGTTTTGAGCCATCCTGGAATCCGGTCACTAGCCAATGGGACATGTCCACTAGTATTGAAATGAACCCTAAATATCTAGATTTAATATTAAAAGAAAATGTTATGGAACCTAAAGAACTATGTGGAGGGATTGCTGGTGCTGCATATGAGAAAAAAATTCTCGCAGCAAATCCTATGCAACTTCCTACGAATCTCAAAACAAACATTGGGCGTTTTGGAGAATTTATATCCTTTATTGAACAAGCTGTTGTTCTTACACAATATACCCAACAATTTCCCTCAAGTTATATTCCTCCTAATCAATGTATCCAATATGCAATACAGGGTGGACCTACACCCTAAGTTTGCGAAATTGATAAATACAACAATAAACGACACTGTAGCATGGCGACCGGTCGTTTGCGGAAACTGACCGCAGAGACGCCGAGAACGTTGAGAAAATCCTGAAAACCCTGCTCTTTCTGCACCTCAGCGGCGAATTCGCCGATCGTCGGTGGGCGTGCTATAGTCTCCAATAAACAAAGTTCGCTCAAATGCAAAAAAGTGTGAAACGTGACGAGTACTGAAATGAACGCGAGCGAAACGCGTCTCAGATTTCGTCGAAACTCGCAGATCGCCGCATACCCGACAAGATATTTCTTGAGCACTCGCGCGATTCTAAACTCCTCTCGCCGGCGCCGTGCGAACAATTGGTCACGCCGATTCGCGGATCATCTCCTCCAAAGAGAAGACCCCGAAAGATTCCCTTCTATGAATGATCTTTGCCGCGCAATCCAGATCGGGCGAACCCTGTTATCGCCCACTAAAGCCGGAGTGCTTCGTCCCTGTACTCTCGCGGCGCTCTTTCTCCTGCTTCTCTCCGCGTGCGCCGGCAGCCCGCCGCCTAGCGCGTCGCCAATCACTCCAACCGACCTCACGCCGGTCACGCTCACCTTCTGGCACACCGAGACGGGACCGGCGGCTGCGCTCCTGAACACGCTCGCCGACGATTTTCACAAGGCGTATCCGTCCATCACCGTGCAGGGCGAAGCCAAGCCCAGTGAAGGCGATTTGCTGCGGCAGGGCATCGCGGCAATGGCAATGAACCAGCTGCCCGATTTTATCATCGCCGACAATCGCACGATCGGCGAATTCGCGCGCAAGGGCGCAGCCGTCCCGCTCGATCCGTTGCTCAACGATCCCACGCTCGGCTTGCGTCCGGACGAGCGCGGCGATTACTTTCCCGGCTTGCTGGATGTCGGACGTTTCCCCGATCTCAAGAACCAACTCTTTGCGTTTCCGTTCGACGAGAACGCGGTCGTCCTGTATTACAACGTCGATCTCCTGAACGCCGCGAAGGTCGATGTGCCGCGCACGTGGGACCAGTTCAATCTCGCCGCGCGCGCCACGACAAAAGGCAACGCGCGCGGCTGGGCGATGACGCCGAGCGCGGCAGTGTTCGACGCGTTTCTGTTCAGCCGCGGCAGCCGCCCGCTCGACGACGCGCAAACGCAGGCGCAGTTCACCGACGACGCCGGCGTCAAGTCGCTGCAACTGATCGCCGCGCTGAGCGCGGGCGGCTCGGCGTATCTGGTCGATCACACAGACGCCGCGCGCGCCGATTTTGCGCTGGGCAAGACCGCGCTTCTCTTCGATACGACCGACGACCTCACGGCGATCTCGGACGCGATGACGCGCGCGAGCAGCCGCTTCCAATGGGGCGTGACGAACATTCCACAGAACGACCCAACCCATCCGGTCACCGCCGTGCTTGGCGAGAACATTGCCATTTTCACGCCGGTGCCCACGCGCGCCCGCGCGGCGTGGCTGTTTGCGCGCTGGCTCGCCGAGCCGGCACAGACGGCGCGCTGGGCGCGCACAACCCTGTCGATTCCTCTGCGCGCGTCTGCGCTGCCGCTCCTCGCGACCGGCGCGCCAACTCCACTCTTCCAACGATTGCGCGACGGCTTTGGCGACGCCATCCCGTCGAGCCGCGCGGTGCCGGCGGTGGAAAACGCCGATCAGGTCGACGCGGCAATCGTGCAGATGTGGACAGCCGTGGCGAATGGCGGGGACATTCCCACCGCGCAGAACCGCGCCGCAACGCAAGTCAATCGGCTTCTCAGTCCGTGAGTACTTTGCCAATGTCACATTTCGCACGCAATGTACTCAACCTCCCGCAGGTTGAGTAGAAACGATGGATGACCCAATGACTCTACGATTACACACGGCGATGCGCGCCGCGCGCGCGGCAGGCAAGATCATGCGAGAGAAATTGAACGGCGCACGCGACATTCGTTCCAAAGGCAAGCGCGACATTGTGACAGACGCCGATTATGCCGCCGACCACGCGGTTCGAACGATCCTGCGCGCGCGTTTCCCTCACGATCACGTTTTGTCGGAAGAAGACGCGCAAGCCACGCGCGAAAAATTGTGGGCGCGCGTTGAGCATTCGACCGACGAACACCTCTGGGTGATCGACCCGTTGGATGGCACGACGAACTACGCGCATCGTCTCCCGTCCTTCTGCGTATCGATCGCGCTGCACCAGCGCGGCGCGGTCCAAATCGGCGTGGTGTACGATCCGCTGCGCGACGAGATGTTCGCGGCAGAGCGCGGGCGCGGCGCGGTCTTGAACGGCGCGCCCATCGCAGTCAGCACGACGCGCCGCTTTGCGGACGCGGTCGTCGGCACGGAATGGGCGCGCGACCAGAAATTGCGCGAGCGCACCGCCGCGATTTTCTCGCGGATGGTCGCGCGGGCGACGACCGCGCGCGCGTTTGGCAGCGCGGCGCTGTCGCTCTGCTACGTCGCCGCCGGGCGGCTCGACGCGTATTTCCACTTTTCTCTGTCGCCCTGGGACGTGGCGGCTGCCGCGCTCATCATCGAAGAGGCGGGGGGACGCGTGACCACGCCAACCGGCGCACCGTGGAACGTTCATTCCCAAGCGTACGTCGTCAGCAACGGGCATTTGCATCCGCAGATGCTGAGATATTTCAAACCGTGAGCTATGCTTTCGCATCGTAAGCGCATTCTCAAGACTTTGCGCGGCGAACCCACCGACCGGATTCCGCGCGGCGAGTTTTTTATCGCTGATGAATTTGTCCGCGCGTTTTTATCGCTGCCGGAAGTCGGATTCGACCAACAGCACGCCGTCGTCGCGCAGCTTGACCTCGACATCGCGCCGGTCGCGTTCAGCGCGGGCTGGGGCGCGACGAAGCAGCCGGACGAAGACCGCGCGCTGGAATCGCTGGTGCGTTGGCGCGCCGAGAGCGATCGGTTTGTCGTTGCGCTCATCGACGGACCGTTCAGTGCGGCGGTCAAGGCGCGTGGATTCGAGATGCTGATGCGCTACGTGCACAGCGCGCCGCAATTTGCGCGCGAGGATTTCCGGTACGGCGCGGAGGAAACGCGCGTCACCGCGCAAGCGGTGCGCGATGCCGGCGCAGATGGCGTGGTCTTGGGCGAGGATATGGCGTACAACCAGTCGACCTTCTTCTCGCCGGAACAGTTGCGCGAGCTGTACTTTCCGGAACTCGCGCAAGCCGCGCGCGATATTCGCGCGCTCGGTCTCGCGGTCTTTTTCCATTCGGACGGCAACCTGAACGCGGTCCTGGATGACCTTGCCGCGAGCGGGCTGGACGGTCTTCAAGGGCTGGAGCCGGAAGCCGGGATGCAAATCCGCGCGGTGCGCGAGCGGGTCGGGAGCGCGCTAACGCTGTGGGGCAACCTCAGTTTCGATTTTCTCAGCGCGCCGCGGTCGAACGCGGAGATCGACGCGGCGGTGCGCGCGGTCGAATCGACAGGCGGCAGACTCGTTTTGGGATCGTGCGGCGGGTTGGTCGAGGGGCTGAATGTCGATACGGTCAGGCGCGTTCATCGCGCCCATCTGTGACGTGTCGTCGTCCGTAAATTTCAATAGGGGCATTGACTGGAAAACTAAACGCGACTAGAATTGCTTTCCAAGCGTGGTCGACGGGAAGATTCCCGCCGAAGGAGGAAATATGAAACCCTTGATGGTTGAGGTGATCGCATACGCGCCGACGCAATATTTCCACTGCCAGCATTGCGAAGTGCTTTTCCAAGAAGCCGATGTGCAGGGCGTGAAAAAGTTTCACGCCGACGCGCTCGAAACGTCGATGCCGGCGGAGATGATGCAGGAATACCGCGACTTGTCCGACTGGGTCTTGAACGCGGTGGAACGGTACGGCGGACGCGTCGTTTTCAAAGTGATCGACGCGGCGTCGATGGAAGGGCTGCTCAAATCGGTGCGCTACGGCATCCACAAATATCCGGCGGTCGTCATCAACGGAAAAGAGAAAATGACTGGCGCGGATTTCAAGCGCGCTGAATCGCTGATCGACCATAACCTGGTGCTTCAACCGCAGGGTTGACGCCAAGTCTATCGACAGAATTCTCCATGAGTTTGCGCTCACCCACGTTCGGATGAAAATGAGGATGCTGTAGGACAAATTCGGAAATTTGTCCTACATTTTCGAGGAGGCATTTGGCTTGACCCGAATGCAGCGTATTTCCAGGATTGGAATGCGCTGAATTTTATGGAGGAGGAGAAATGAACAGGTTTCATCGGAGCCGATGGTTCATCGTCGGCGCCATCGTTCTCATCGTGAGCGCGGTCGGATGCGCGCCCGCCGCCGCGCCGGCAACCAGCGCGCCCGCGCCTACGACCGCCGCCGCGCCGGCGACGAGCGCGCCCGCGGCGCAAGCCACGACCGCGCCATCCAGCAGCGGCAGCGCGGCGAATACGCTGGTGATCGGCATGGATACGAGCGACATGATTACGCTTGATCCCGGCGTCGGTTATGAATTCACCGACGACCTCATCACGCACAACGTCTACGAAACGCTGGTCAAGTTCGAAGGCACCGACCTGAGCACGATCAAGCCGGGGCTGGCGACCAGCTGGGATATCAAAGACGCGGGCGACCACTGGGAAGTGACGTTTCATTTGCGCAGCGGCGCAAAATTCTCCAGCGGCAATCCGGTCACCGCGGACGACGTGGTCTATTCGTTCCAACGCGTGATCTCCCTAAACAAATCACCGGCGTTCCTCTTCACCGACGACCTGGGGTTGAAGACCGATAGCATCAAAGCCGCCGATCCCCAGACCGTCGTCATCTCGATGCCCAAGACATCCAGTGTGGGCGACTTGCTTTCGATCCTCACCTTCACCGTCGGCGGTGTCGTGGATTCCAAGACGGTCAAAACGCACGAACAGAACGGCGATTTTGGCTCGGGCTGGCTGCTCGACCATTCCGCCGGCAGCGGTCCGTACGTGATCGACCATTGGCAGAAAGAGACCGAAGTCCTGCTCACGGCGAATCCAAACTATGGCGGGACCAAACCGGGTCTCAGCCAGGTCTTGATCAAGCACATCCCCGAAGCGACGAACCAACAAGCCGCGCTGGAAAAGGGCGACATTGACATCGCGCGCAACCTCAGCCCTGAACTGTTCGCGGCTGAAAAAGGCAAGCCAAGCATTCAGACGGTCGCCGCCGATTCGACGCTTCTTGTGTACATCGGCATGAACGCGACAGTCAAGCCGCTCGACAATCCCAAGGTGCGCGAAGCGATCCGCACGGCGATCGATTACAATGGCATCATCAAGGATTTGCTTGGCGGTAACGCGAAAAAAGTTCAGACGATCATTCCGTCCGGCTTTCTCGGCTTTAATTCAGACACGCCATTCCAGCAGGATGTCACCGCGGCGAAAAAGCTGTTGTCCGATGCCGGACAGACCGGCAACATCTCGCTCGACCTGCTCGTGCCGACCGGTCCCGCGCCCGGTGGTGTCGCGTGGTCAGACCTCGCCGCCAAGGTGCAGTCCGATCTCGCCAAGATCGGCGTAACGGTCAACATCAAACAGACGACGCAAGCGTCTCTGCTCGACGCTTACCGCGCGCAAAAAGGTCAGCTCGTCATGATCCTGTGGGGACCGGACTTTCCCGATCCCGACGCGAACGTGACGCCGTTCACCGACTATAACGCCAAGTCGATCGCGTGGCGCAACGCGTGGAACGACACGGCGATCGCGGCACAGGCGCACGCCGCCGCGCTCGAAACGGATCCTACCAAACGCGCCGCGGATTACAAGACCATCACCGAATACGTTCTGCACAATGGTCCCTATGCGATCCTTTACCAGCCGCTCGATCTCTTTGCTCTGCGTGCGAACGTCAAGGGCTTTGCGTGGAGTCCCATCGGCTGGATGGATTTCTCGGCGATCACGAAATGACGCCGTAATGTATCTTGACGGTGACGACGCCACCAATTGCGCCGGGGCAAAATTACCCCTAGATAGCCCGT
>VFSW01000938.1_pt1 | contig 43285 bp, 38 predicted proteins | sample 5358111 | NCBI WGS metagenome assembly VFSW01 (sample SAMN11554181, study PRJNA540505) | mine drainage metagenome | isolation source: sediment from site ElyBrook_90M | place: USA: Ely Copper Mine, Vershire, VT | collected 2017
CGCGAGGTTTGAGGTGAGAAACTACGATTTGGGAAGCGGTCTGCTTTGTCTTTTAATCGGCCTGGGGTTCGTCGCGGGAGGGGTCAAAATGGGTCTCGGCCCCCTCAATGTCCCGGGTGCCGGTTTTTTCCCCACCGTGATCGGCGGGATCCTTTCAGCATTATCCTTGGCATTGTTGATCAAAGCCGCCTTCGGAAAAAAACAGGCAATGGAAAAACAGCGCTTCTGGAAGGAGAAGAGTAGCTGGGTGAAGGTTTCCCTATCGCTCCTTTCCTTGATCTTCTATATGTTTTTTTTGGATTTTTTGGGCTACGTCACCACCACGATCAACTTGCTCTTCTTCCTGCTGAAATTTGTTGGTAAAAAAGGCTGGGGGATCTCGATCGTCATGGCTGTTCTGGTCTCTTTGGGCACTTATGCCCTGTTTAAAATGGCACTGGGAGTCTCCCTTCCCAGGGGTTTGATGCAATGGTAGGAGGCTATGGAGGCACATAGCTCGCAGAGGAGTGTGTTATGGATTCTTTAAACGGCCTGCTTTATGGTTTGGGAATTGCCTTTCTACCCCAAAATCTGTTTTTTTGTTTTATCGGGTGCCTGGTCGGAACGCTGGTCGGGGTATTGCCCGGCTTGGGACCGAGCGGCGCCTTGGCCTTGCTTTTGCCGGTGACGTTTGGCCTTCCCCCTGCTACGGCGATCATCATGCTCGCGGGGATTTATTACGGAGCCATGTACGGCGGCTCCACAACCTCCATTCTCATCAACATTCCAGGGGAGGCTGCCAGCGTCATCACTTGTCTGGACGGCTACCAAATGGCCCGCAAAGGTCGGGCGGGACCCGCTTTGGGAATGGCGGCCATCGGTTCCTTCGTTGCTGGAACGATCAGTCTGTTCGGTTTATTGTTTCTGGCGCCTACCTTTGCGAATTTCGCCCTGAAGTTTTCCGCACCGGAATATGTATCGCTCATCCTCTGCGGATTGATTCTGGTGAGTTTCCTGGGTGCCGGGTCCAGGTTGAAGGCCTTCATGATGGGAGCTTTAGGGCTGTTGCTGGGCACGATCGGGACCGATCCCATCGAGGGGATGGAACGATTTACCTTCAAGATCCCTTATTTGATGGACGGGCTGGGATTGATCCCCGTGATCATGGGCCTTTTCGGGATTTCGGAGATCTTCTCGAACCTGGAGGAGGAGGAGTTCCGCGGAATCCTGAAAGAGAAGATCAAAAACCTCCTGCCCACTCTGCAGGATTGGAAAGACTCCGCCGGGCCGCTCCTTCGGGGGACCGTACTTGGTTTCTTCACCGGAGTCATCCCGGGGACCAATACCGTCATCGCCAGCACGATGTCTTACGCCCTTGAAAAAAGGATCTCCAAGCACCCCGAAAAATTCGGCACCGGCATCATCGAAGGAGTCGCCGGACCCGAATCGGCAAACAACTCCGGACCCTCGGGCGCCTTCATCCCCCTCCTGTCCCTGGGGATTCCAACCAATTCCACAATGGCCTTGTTACTGGCATCCCTGATGATTCACGGGGTTACCCCAGGTCCTTTTCTCATCAGTCAAAATCCCGATGTCTTCTGGAGCGTCATCGCGAGCATGTACATCGGGAACATGATGCTTTTGGCCTTGAACCTGCCCCTCATCGGTTTGTGGGTTCAGGTCATCAAGATTCCCTATGCGTTTTTCTTCCCTATTATCTTTTTATTTTGCCTGTTGGGAAGTTACTGCATCGGCAATACGGTCTTCGATATCGGGGTAATGATCTTTTTCGGAATCATCGGTTTTTTGATGAAAAAGTTCGCCTATGAATCCACCCCACTGATCCTCGGCTTCATTTTGGGCCCGATGTTTGAGGAAAATTTCCGGCGGTCGCTCGTCCTGTCCTTCGGGTCCTTCAGCATATTCTTTGAAAGCCACATTTCGGCGACATTCCTCGTGTTGGCAATTGTCTTGTTGGCTTTTTCTCTGCTTCCGATGTTTCAGAAAATGAGAAATAGCGGCTGAAAAAAGTGAGCTAATCAAAACTAAGGAGGTTCAAAATGCACAGAGGCAAGAAAGTTCAAGCAGTGGCGAGTCAGTTCCGTTTCTTTATGGTGATGGTTTTGACAATCGGATTGTTCCAGGTGATCGGCGCGCCTATGGCCGCTGCCGAATATCCGGAGAGGGAAATCACCCTGATCGTTCCCTGGGCCGCCGGGGGCGGAACGGACCTGGTGGCGAGGTTTCTCGGTGATTTAATGGAAAAGGATCTGGGAAAACCGGTCGTCGTGGTCAACAAGACAGGGGGGGGCGGCCTGGTGGGCTTCAAGACGATCGCGGCTGCAAAACCGGACGGTTACACGGTGGGGATCAACACCAATTCGCAGATCCTGCAGAAGTACTCGGCGTCCAGTTACCTGGACTGGCGGGTCTTCAGTCCGATCGCAGTGATTAACTACGATCCCGCCGCCTTTACCGTCAAGGCCGATGCCCCTTGGAAGACGATCGAGGAGGCCCTGGCCTATGCCAAGGCAAACCCCATGAAGATGCGGGTCGCCAACTCCGGTCCCGGGGCGATTTGGCATGTCGCCGCAGCTCTGTTGGGCAGCAAGGCGGGGGTTCAATTCACCCATGTTCCGTACGCAGGAGGCAACCCGGCGGCCGTGGCTGTGGCCGGCGGTCACGTTGAGGCGACGACGGTGAGCCCGGCCGAGGTCGGAACGCTGGTCAAAGGCGGTAAACTCCGGATCCTGGCCATCGCTGCCGACAAGCGTGATCCGCTCTACCCGGATGTTCCGACCTTCAAGGAGAGGGGGATCGATTTCACGTTTGGGGTCTGGCGTTGCCTGGTCGCTCCCAAGGATACGCCGAAAGAAATCATCGCCCGGCTGGAAAAGTCGGTCAAGAAAGCGGTCCATGATCCACGGTTCATCGATTTCATGATGAAGAATGGTTTTGGACAGGCTTACATGGGGCCGGCAGAGTCCGCTGCTCTGATGGCCCAGGATGAAAAGGATATGGAAAAGATCGTTCCCAGTCTTGGGCTGAAGAAAAATTAGCCGCCCCCTGGGCATACGCTTCCTGCCTCCTTCTCCGCCAAGGAAAATGCCGGACATAGGCGGAGGGGGAAGCAGGAAATGTTTTTATTTCCCAATTGTTCAATCTATTGGTTGGAGGTAGTCATGTTCTACGAGGTCAATGTTCCTGAACCACGGGCAGGCAGGAAGAAGATCGCCGCCATGGTTGTTTTAAACCCTTCCGAGTCGCGGCGCCTTCTGGCAAAAGCCACCGTGGCCTTGCCCGAGATCCAGAATGCCTGGAAAAACGGCATCATTATTATCGGTCGGGGAATCACGAACGCTTATGTTACCGAGGAATTTTTCAAGATCAGCATCGAACCTAAGGCCGGACAAGCGGCCGGCCTGATCTGCAACGGAATTGCCAATAACCATGCCGGCCCGCCGGTCTGCACCTGGCATGTCATCGAAAAGGGGAAGCCCGTGGAAAAAGCCGATTCCACCGTGGAGATCCTGAAATTCGGCGCCGAGGATGTGATGATCAAGGGGGCCAATGCGATCGATATGCAGGGCAACGCCGGGATCTGGACCTGCGGGCAGAAGGGGGGGACCATCGGCATGTGCTGGCCTGTCCTCACCCCGAGAGGGTCGCACCTGATCCAGCCCGTGGGATTGGAAAAACTTGTCCCCTCCGTCGCCGAAGCAGCCAATCATTCCGGAATTTATCACTACAAGTACAGCATGGGCGCTCCGGGTCGTATCACCCCCGTCACCACGGGAAAAGTGGTCACCGAGATTCAGGCCTTTGCCATCCTCGCGGGTGTCAAGGCTTACCATATTGCCTCGGGGGGCGTGGGCGGCTCCGAGGGATGTGTCTGTCTGAGCATCGAGGGGGAAGAAGAAAAGGTGGAGAAGGCCTTTGAACTGGCCAAATCGGTGAAGGGTGAGCCTCCGGTTACGCTTCCCGGCGTTTACTCGATCTCTTGCGCCATCGATCACAACTACGACGCCATGGCTCAGTACAAATGCCTTCATTGAAGGATGACTTAACCGTTGGTCAAGACCCCCGGTTGATGACGGAGGTCTTGACCAGCCTGTTTTTTCAAGGGCGCCTCATGAACGATCAGCCGATCCCGGTCGGTTGGAGTTCATTTCTTGGGAGATTCAAAGGAAACTCCCGTTAAATTCTGGTAGAATAATCCTACCGCGCAGCTGTCCTTTTCCCCATGCTCTTCCTTGCACGCGTTGAAAATCTGCTCCACAATTGCTGTCACGAACAGAGGGGTTCCCAGTTTTTTTGCCACATCACTGATGATGTTCAGGTCCTTGCACATCAGCGAAAGCTTAAAGCCCGGGCTGTATTCGTTGGTGAGGTATGAGGGCATTTTTGCGTTCAGGATGAAACTATTTGCCGTTGCCCCCTTCAGGACATTGTAAAGTTCATTCGAATCAATCCCGGCTTTGACGGCCAAGCACATCGCCTCGGAAATGGCCGCCATTTCTGCGGCCACAATGAGGTTGTTTGCCATCTTGGCGGCAAGGCCCATTCCATTCGATCCGCAGTAAATAATCGTTTTCCCGATCACATCCAATAAGGATTTGTTTTCGTCAAAAGCCGCTCTATTGCCGCCGACCATGATAGCCAGTGTTCCCGCGGCCGCTCCCTTCGGCCCCCCGCTGATGGGGGCATCAAGAAAACAAACCCCGTTTTCCTGGAGGCGCAGCGCAAATTCTCTGCTTCGGGTAAGATCGATTGTACTCATGTCGATGATCGTCGAACCCTCTCGCAATCCCTCGCGCAACCCGTTTTCTCCGAAAATCACCTCTTCGACTTCTCGATCAGCGGGTACGACGGTGAATATGGTATCGGAATGTGAAGCGACCTCTTTATAGGTCCCGCAAATCACGGCCCCTTTTTGCGCCAGCACCTCCGCCGGTCTTTTGTCCCGATGATAACCGACGTACAATGAATATCCCGCGTTGAGCAAATTGGATGCGATGGGAAATCCCATGGCCCCAAGACCGATGAACCCGATGCTTTTCATTTGTTATTCCTCCAGCGATCGAACATTTCTCCCCTACTTCCCGGATTTCAGGCCAGGCATGGCAAAGTTGATCGCGCTGAGATCGTCAACGAGTTTGGCCCGCTGAGCGGTATCAAGCTCGATCAGCGGCGGACGCATTGTGGTCCAAGCCGGGTCGCCGGCGTAATGTGCTACAGCGGCCTTCAATGCCGGGATCATCGGGTACTTGGCGAAGGTGTTGCGCACCCGGTTGAGCGCTTCCTGTTGCGCGTCGGCGTCGGCGTTTTGCCATTCGGCAGCGAGCTTGTCGATCGCCGCCGGATTGACATTTGCCGTCGCCGAAATGCAACCGGAACCACCGTTGCGCATACCGGCAAGCAGGAACGACTCGCTGCCGGGGAACACGGAGAAGCCCGTTTTGGCAAAATTATCGAGGACGGCCTTGGTGTTGTTCCAGTCGCCGGAGCTGTCCTTGAGCCCCACGACGGTGTCCGGATAGGTCTTGATCAGTCGCTCGATCAGCGGCAGTGTGATCGCTACCTGCGATACCGGGGGAATGTGGTACAGATAGATGCGCAACCGTGAATCGCCCACGCGCTGCACAATTTCTGAAAAATTGCGGAACAGACCCTCGTCGGAAACCCCTTTATAGTAAAAGGGCGGCAGCATGAGCGCGCCGGCGCACCCCAATTTGACGGCATGTTCGGTAAGCTTCACCGAATCGGACAGGGCACAACAGCCGGTGCCGGGCATCATGCGCGAGGGATCGATCCCTGCAGCGACCAGCGCATCGAGCAACTCGATGCGCTCAATAACCGACAGCGAATTTGCCTCCGAATTTGTGCCAAAACAGGCCAAACCGACGTTCTGTGAAACCAACCATTTACACTGTTTTACGAACCGTTCGGTGTCCGGCGAGTAATCGGCCTTGAAGGGCGTGACGACGGGCGAGAGCACCCCTTTGATGCGTTTTGCTGATGCCATGAAATATCCTCCTTTGTATCTGATAAGAACTTGATTTTACGACAATATATATTATAAAGAATAGCCTCGCATGTCAAGAAGTTTCCGCAATAATTACGATGGCAAAAATGCAGGGGAAAGGCGAGTCTTGATCAACGCGGCGGGGCACCTCCCTAAAAGCCGGTCATGATGGCGATTAATGGAAATAGCGGTTGAACTTGTTCGGGAGGGTGGTATCATGGGCTCATGAGCCTGATGAACCGTTTACAGCGCCTGACCGGCGAAGGCGATAGGGGGGGCGATAAGAAATCCGGCGCAGCCCGGCAAGGCGAGGAACCACGGTCCGAGGAGATCCGCGCTTTACGGGAACGGATCGATGCCGTTCTCTCCCGGCGTCTGGAGGGGCAGCGAGCATGGGCGCCGCCTGCCGGACGGGGCCGCGGCGTCCCGCTGGAGGAGCTTGTCCCCGGCGGGGAGACCACCAACGCGGCGGGGGCCTTTTTCTGCGCCTGCCACCTCGCCGGGGGCTCCGCGCGCCACGGGCGGTACTGCATCCGGGATCTGACGCCCCTCGACATGGGCAGGTTGGCCGTCCTGGGCAACGATCCCGCCCTGCGGGGGCTGGATTACCGCGAGGCCCTCTTCCTCGACACGGAAACGACGGGGCTTGCCGGGGGGACGGGGACGGTGGCCTTTCTCATCGGCTTGGGCTGGTTCGAAGGGGATGCCTTCGTCACGCGGCAGCTCTTCGCCAGGGATTACGGCGAAGAGCGGGCAACGCTTCTCGCTCTTCGGGAACTGCTCGGGGAAAAGCACTTCCTCGTGAGCTTCAACGGCAAGGCCTTCGACGCCAATCTCCTCGCCGCCCGCTTCATCATGAACCGCCTGCCCGACCCCCTTGCCGGCCTTCCGCATCTCGACCTCCTCCACCCCGCCCGGCGGCTTCTGCGCCACCGCCTGGCCGACCGCCGGCTCGGCGCCCTGGAGACGGCGCTCCTGGGATTCGAGCGGGAGGGGGACGTCCCCGGGAGCGAGATCCCCCAGCGCTACTTCGACTGGCTCCGGCGACGCGACGGCCGCCTCATGGCCGATGTCTTCGAACATAACCGCATCGACATCCTGTCGCTCGCCGCCCTGGCCGCCCATCTGGCGGAATTGATCGATCCCGGCGGGGAGAATGCCCGATGCCATCCCGGCGACCGCCTCGCCGCGGCCCGCCTCTTCCTGGCCCGGGAGTGTCCCGACGAGGCTGTCCGGCTCCTCGACCCCCTGGTAGGCTGCGCGGCTCCGGAAACGGCTCGGGATGCCGCGCGGGAGCTCTCCCTCCACTACAAGCGGCAGGGACAATGGCCGGCGGCGGCGGCGGTCTGGTAGGGCATGATCCGGCGGGATGAGAATGATCTCTTCGCCCTCGTCGAGCTCGCAAAATGGTGCGAACATCGGCGGCGCGATTTTGCGCGCGCCCTGGCCCTGACGGAGCGCGCCGGCTCGGGCCGGCTGTCGCCGGATGAGCGTGCCGCGCTTGCTCGCCGCCGGGAGCGTCTGGAGAGGAAGCTGGCTTGACAAATGAGATCGTTACGATTACTTGATTTAAAAATGAACGGTGTCTGGCAAAAGGTAACCAACCCCTAAAACAGTACAATGGGGGATGCCATGGACCTTGCATCGAAAGCCCCGCTTTTCGCGAGAGAAGTGGGGCTTTGTCCGTTAAAGCGGACGTAAAGGAGGGGATATGGAATTCGTGATTGTTCGATGTGCCGGTGAAGACAGGGGCGTGGTGATCGACGGGACGAGTCAGGGACGAACCGATCAAGTACTGGAGGTGGAGAGGGGAACCCATGAAATCAGCATCAAGGGGCCGCCTTGCGATTTCAAACCTCCTGAGCAAACGGCCGTTCTCAGAAATACGACACCGCTTTCGCCAAAGGAGGTGAACTTTGCGAAAAAATAGCCATCAATTATTCTGGGGGATCCTTTTCACGTTCCTCCTGCTTGCTAACTGCGCTCACTATCCGCTAAACCAGCCGATTTCTCCGACGGGGCAACAGAAAGATTATGTGTACGAAACGTTCAGCCAACCGACCGAAACCGATGAGACCTTTGTTGTCCTGACATTCTCGGGCGGAGGCACACGGGCGGCGGCTCTTGCCTACGGGGTTCTCGAAGAGATGCGGCGGACCAGACTGCCCCGAACGGACCGGACGCTCCTTGACGAGGTGGATGTGATCTCCACCGTTTCCGGGGGGTCGTTCACGGGCGCCTACTACGCCCTGTTCGGGGATCGCCTCTTCACCGATTTCCGGAAGGAATTTTTGGAGAGGAATATCCAGGGCGATCTCCTGTGGGCTGTAGCGAATCCCGTCAACTGGATTCGCCTGGCCTCCCCCTGGTTCAACCGGATCGACCTCGCCGCCGAGCTGTACGACCGGACTATCTTCAACTCCAAGACATTCCAAGACCTCTCGTCCCGCGGCCGGCGTCCCTTCCTGATCATCAACGCCACCAATCTCCAGCACGGTGCACGCTTTGAATTCACCGGCGATCAGTTCCGCTATCTCGGTTCGGATATACTCTCATACCCCGTCGCCCGGGCGGTGGCTGCGTCCTCGGCCTTTCCTTTCCTTCTGTCGCCTCTGACCCTGGTCAACTATCCCTATCCTGCGGATAGGAAGCTGACCGATGAAGACCGGTTGGCCCTGAAAGACTACTGGATCAACCGGCGCCGGTATCAGGCGGCGAGCAACAACGCACTCTACGTTGATGCGGCCAACCACCCCTATGTCCATCTCATGGACGGGGGGTTGGCGGATAATCTCGGGCTCCGGGCGATCGACGACCTGTATCTCAGGAAAAACATCCGCGCCCGGATCAATGACGGGAAGATCAAACGGCTGCTCGTTATCGCCGTCGACGCCAAGGCGGAGAGCCCCGGTGACCTGGACCGAAGCGAAACCCCGCCATCTTTAATGACGGTGGCCTACAAGACCTGCACGATCGCAATGGACAGTTACTCCTTCGAGACGGTGGAGGGGTTCCGAAACATGATCGAAGAGCGGATCCGGATGCAGGAGGTCGGTCGCGCGTGCCAGACGATTCTCGACCGGCACGCCTCCGACGGGTACCGGATTCCCCCGTTAGCGGGCGGGGACCTAAAGCTTGGCATCGTGGATATCAGCTTCGACGGTCTCCCCGATGCGCAGGCGAAGGCGTACTTCAACGGCCTGCCGACCTCCTTTTCGCTGACTGCGGATCAGATTCAGAAACTGATCACTGTCGGCGGCCGCCTGCTTGCGGATAACCCGGATTTCAGGGAATTCATGAAGACGGCCTTTTAAATGTGCCCGTTCAGCGTGCGACGATGCGCAGCGATTCACCGACAGCCGACCAGTAAGGAAGGGCGACAAAGAGGACCACCAGGCAGGCGGCAAGGGTCATCCAGAGGCCGAGGCGGAAAATCTCTCCCGTCGTGAGGTGGCCGCGTTCATAGATCACCAGGGACGAGGCGCTCTGCGCCGGGTAGTACAGGACGGCGTCGCCGGCAATCATCACCGCCAACCCGCAGACGGCGGGATTGACGCCGGTGGCCGTGCCGATCGACATGGCGATCGGGATGGTCGTGGCGAGAAATCCGGCGATGTTGGGGATCAGCAGGCGGATCAGTGCGGCAATCAGCAGGAGCATCACTACAACCAGGATGGGCTCTCGGGAGAAGAACGGCATGCCGCGGACGGTAGCCTCGGCGATCCAGACGCTGGCGCCGCTGCCGGCAAGCGCCCTTGCCAGCGAGAGCGATGAGGCCATCACGAAGAAGTTGGACCAGCCGAACCCCTTCTCGAAATCCTTCCAGGTGAGCACCCCGATCCCCGGCATCAGCAGGCAGGTCCATGCGAGAATCGCCGGCAGGGCTGGGTTCCAGTGGTGCCACGCATCGGTCAGCCAGAGGAGCGATGCCCCGATCGTGATGACGAGCGTCCGGATCTCCTTGCCCGAGAAGGGTCGCTTTTCGACGGCCGGCAGACAAGTCAAAGGAGTTCTGAATCCCTTGCGGTAGAGCCCGTAGATCAGAAGGGCGCCGACGGCCAGTAGCGCCCCGTAGGGGACAATCATCAATACCAGCCAGCGGCCCCAGGAGATGCCGCCGATCAGGGAGGCCGCCAGGACGTGGGTGATTCCGCCCGTCAGCAAGATGGTGGAGGCCAATCGGTTGATTTAGCTGAGCGCCAGCATGACGGCCTTGACCAGGGGTCCGCCGCGGGGCGCGCCGCCCAGATCCAGTGCGTGCTCATAGACATGGACGAGGATCCCCGTGCGGGTCGTCGCCGAGGGGAGCAGGAGTGTGAGGAACGGAAAGGAGAGCAGCAGGTGCAGGTACAGGGCGCGCGAGCTCCCCTGACAATGGCGGAGGAAGAACAACGCCACCCGCTCGGCGAGGCCGCTGTGCGAGACCGCCAAGCCGAGCGTCAGGACCCCGATGAGGAAATAGGCCACCGGTTCGGCGAAACCGACCAGTGCTTCCCCGAGCCCCGGAACGCCGCCCGAGAGGGTGAGGGCGATGACCACCAGGAGCCCCGTGAGCGCCGCGGGGATCACGTCGGTGCACCACAGGCCGATCGCCAGGACGGCCACCGCCAGGACCCGCTGTCCGGCCGGAGAGAGGCCGGCGGGGAGAGGCGCGAACATGAAGGCTACGGACAATCCGACCAGAAAAACCGTGATCAGGAGCGCCTGCCACTCCTTCTTTGTCGTGATCGATCCGTAGTCCCGGGCCGATCTGTCTTCACCGTTTCGATTCTCGGTCATTCGAACCACTCCGGTTTCATCGCCACGGTGATCCCATCGCCGCTCTCCTTGAGGCGGGCGGCGAGGCCGCCGATCTTCGGGAGTTCGTAGGCGAAGAAGTAGCGGCAGGTGTGGATCTTCCCCCGGTAGAATGCGATGTCCCCTTCCGCGGGATTCGCAGCCAGGGCCTTCGCGGCGGCGACGGCCTGGAGGAGCCACTGCCAGGCGATCGCGACGGCTCCGAAGAGCTCCAAATAGAGCGTGGCATCGGCCAGGAAAAGCTCGATTTCCCCCTTCATCGCGATACCCGTGAGGGAGGTGGTCACCTCCTTGAGCGTCTCCACGGCCGCGGCGAGCGCCTCTGCCGCGGGGGCGCACTCGGGGATCGCCCGCCCGGCGGCGAGAGCCTTCTCCAGTTCGGCGAGGTAGAGGAAAAGGGCCTTTCCGTTTTTCATCACCGCCTTCCGGCCGAGGAGGTCCATTCCCTGGATCCCCGTCGTTCCCTCGTGGATCGGGTGGATCCGGACGTCGCGGTAGTACTGTTCGAGTGGGAATTCGTCGCAGTAGCCGTAGCCACCCAGGCACTGGAGCCCCTGGCTTACGGAGAGGATCCCCATCTCCGAGGGGTAGCTTTTGGCGACGGGCGTGAGGAGGTCGAGGAGGAGCTCGTAGCGTTCCTTCTCCTCTCCATCAGTGACCAGGGTGAGGTCCACATACCGGGCACACTGGAAGATGAGCGCGAGCGACCCCTCGACGACGGCCCGCTGGAAGAGGAGCATCCGCTTGACGTCGGCATGGTCGATGATCGGCACCTGCGGCGCCAGGGGGTCCTTACCGGCGACGGGCCTTCCCTGGAGGCGCTGCCGTGCGTATTCCAGGGAGGCGTAGTAAGCGGCGGAGGCGATCGCCGCGGCCCCCATCCCCACATCGATGCGCGCTTCGTTCATCATCTGGAACATGCAGCGGAGTCCCTTGTGGGGCTCGCCGACGAGCCATCCCCGGCAGTCGTCGTTGTCCCCGAAGGCAAGCTGGGTGATCGGGGCGCCACGGTAGCCGAGCTTGTGGTAGATTCCGATGCAGGCTATATCATTGCCGGCAAGGCCGCCCCGGCTGTCGGGCCGTTTCTTCGGTACGACGAAGAGCGAGATCCCCTTGATGCCCGGGGGCGCCCCGTCGATCCGGGCCAGGAGCAGATTGACGACGTTTTCGGTCGATTCGTAGTCCGAGCAGGAGATGAAGATCTTCTGCCCCTTGATTTTGTACGAGCCGTCGGCCTGCGGAAAGGCCGTCGTCTTGAGGTCGGTGAGCGAAGAGCCCGCCTGCGGCTCCGTGAGGGCCATCGTTCCCTGCCAGGTCCCGGCGAACATCTTCGGGACATAGGTCTCGATGAGCGGCGGTGCGCCGAAGGAGATCAGCAGGTGCGCCGCGCCGGTGGTGAGGAAGGGGTAGACGGAGGCCGAGTAGTTCGCCGCCGAGAAGATCCCCCGAAAGGCCGTCATGACCGTGTTCGGGATCTGCTGGCCGCCGAACTCGTAGGGGGCCTGGGCGCCGATCCAGCCGCCGTCGCCGCAGGCCTTCATGACGAAGGGCACGACGGGATGGACGAATACCTTTCCCTCCCGGAACTCCGGGGGCTTCTTGTCCATCTCCGCCAGGGCGGGGAAGAGGATCCCCCTTCCCATCCGCATTCCCGTTTCGAGGACCATGTCGAAGGTCTCCCTGCTGTGGTCTTCGAAATAGGGATACTTCGTCAATGCCGCCGTGTCGAGATGCTCGTAGAGCAGAAATTGCAGGTTTCTCAGACTGATGAATTTTTCCGCCATCGTTCCCTCCTTATTGCGATGCAGAAATCCTGATCCGTTCGTAGGTACGTCTCTCGGAGTCGTACAGGGCGCACTCCCCCTCGTCCGCCGCGCCGACGATCACGATGAAGCGATCGCCGGCACCCTGAAGAGGTTTTTCACCCGGAGGAACCTGTTAGCGCGTCACGTTTCCGCATGCCATCCGGAAGAGGATGGGGATGTGCGAATGACCGCAGAAGAGGAGCTGGAAGTCGGTTTCGCTGAAGAGTCGCGCCGCCCGCTCGGTGTTGCCCGTGTCGATCGGTTCGTAGAACGACCGGAGCGAGTCGTAGGGGAGTGAGTGGGCGAAAAGGAGGCCGTTGAGGGCACGGGTGAAGGGGAGGGTCCGCAGGTACGCGATCGTCGATTCTCCGGCCGGATCGGGGCGCCGACGTTCGTCGGCCAGCAGGCGCTCGACGGAGAAATCGTTGTTCCCTTTGACGGCAAGAACGCCGTTTTCCCGCAGGAGGCGGATCATCGCCACCGCCCGGTCACGGCGGAGCGAATCGCAGAAATCCCCAAGATGGACGAGCATTCCGGCGCCGCGCTCCTTGAGGAGCCGGATCGAGTCCGCCGCGGCTTCGATGTTGCCATGGCTATCGGCGATGAGACCGATGCGCGTGTCGTTCATCCGATGTTGAATACCAGCATAAAGGATCGGCGGCAACATCTTTCTTCGCCTCTATCTCCATCCTTGAAACTCCCCGCGGCAAAGATCCACCCTGCCAATGATTGCCCGGTCCCGATAAATTGTCTTGACACTCAAAAGCCCTCTTCATATACTCCGGTCGCCCGAAGGCGGGGTCTGATCAAATCAAACCGTGTTCTTCATAATGAATGTGCGATTGCACTCCTGGAGGGAAGATGAAAATCATAAAAGTGGAAGACCTTTGTAAGATCGTGAATCCGACACCCGATCAACCCCACCGGCCGGAGATAAAACTGGACGGGGACGGCTTCAAGAACCTCGGCGGGATGTTCGGTCTGCTGATTCCAAAAAGCCAGGTGCCGTACCATTACCACAAGAACCGGGAATCGATTCTGATTCCCTTGAGCGGTGAAGCGGTGGAGATCATTGAGGGGAAAGAGACCGTCGTGAAACCCGGCGACGTGCTCCTGATCCCCGCCGGGGAAAAGCACACCACGGTCAACCGCTCCGCAGATCGCGAATTCCGCTTTGTGGAATTCTTCACCTGTCCGCCGCTTTCGTCCGATTTTATCAAAGTCGACTGAAATCAAACAGAAGAAAAGGAGCAACGGATCATGGGCAAGGAGGACAAGGTCAGGGTGGCGCTCATCGGGATCGGCAGTTGGGCGGGCGTGATCGCCAATGCGGTCCAGCGAAGCCGGAAGCTGGAAATGGCCACCTGCTATTCAAGAAATCCGGAGAAACGCGCGGCCTTCAGCGCGAAGTATGGCTGCGATCAGGAGGAGAGTTTCGAGGCTGTCCTGAAGAGGAGCGATGTCGACGGGATTCTCCTCACCACCCCGAATGTCATCCATGCCGAGCACGCCCTCTTGGCGGCCCGGCACGGGAAGCACGTCTACGTGGAAAAACCGATCGCCAATACGATGGCCGACGGGAGGAAGATGGTGGCGGCCTGCCGGGATGCGGGAGTGACGCTCCTGGTCGGCCATGATATGCGCCGCCTCTCGGGATTTCGAAAGATGAAGGAGCTCATCGATCAAGGTGCGATCGGGAAGCCCGTGATGGTGGAGGCAAATTTTTCCGCGCGGTTGGGGTTCGAGCTGACCCCCGACAAATGGCGGTGGTACGGCGACGATTCCGGATGCCCGGCGGGGGCGCTCATGACCATGGGGATCCATCACGCCGATACGCTGGCCTATTATTTCGGCCCCGTCGAGAAGGTGTTTTCGTTCTTCAGCAAACTGTACATCCCGGCGGACGTCGAGGATGTAGAAATGACGTCGTGCCGGTTCGCCTCGGGCGTGCTGGGTCATCTCGGATCCACCTACGCTTCGCCCCGGGCGAACTGGATCCGCGCCTACGGGACCGACGGCCATCTCATCTGCACCCTCGGCCTTCCCAATCTTCCCTTTGATGAGTACCTGAAGGTCTGGTCGGTCGTCGACAAATATACCCACCTGCAGCTCTTCGGCAAGGGCAAGGACGATCTGGAGACGATTCCGCTTGCGATCGGCGATCCCATACTCGAAGAGGTCGACGAATTCGCCGACTGTATCCGCACGGGGAAGAAACCGGAAACCGGCGGTGAAGAGGCGCTTGCCGCCCTCGCCTTCATCCGGGCAGCCATCGACTCGGCCCATACGGAAAAAGCGGTGGATCTGAAATCGCTGTAATACGCGCGGAGGCAACGTGTCGATAATCCTCACTGAAAGGGCTGGACAGCATGGGGATCGGACTGCAATCATCGCTTCAGAAGGCGCGTTTTCCTATCGGCAACTGCTCGACACGTCGGGCAGGGTCGCCTCTTTTCTCTTGAACGGATCGCGGGATTTGGAAGAGCGGCCGGTAGCTTTTCTGGCGCCTCCGGGGTTCCAGTACGTGGCGCTGCAGTGGGGTATATGGCGTGCGGGTGGAATTGCCGTGCCGCTGTCACTTTTCCATCCGCGACCGGAATTGGAATACGTGATCGAGGACACCGCGCCCGCGGCGGTAGTCGCTCATCCGGAGTTTGTCGATCGGCTCAGGCCTATTGCGGCGGATCGCGGCCTGAGGTTCGGTCAAAGCACTGATGCCCTGGCACACCCATTGGATGAGCTGCCGACAGTTGCAACATCGCGGCGGGCCATGATTCTCTATACGAGCGGCACCACCGGAGCGCCGAAAGGAGTGGTCACGACCCATGATACCATTACGGCCCAGATCACCAGTTTGATCCAAGCGTGGGAATGGACGGCGAACGATCGGATTCTGGAATTTCTGCCGTTGCATCATATTCATGGAATCGTGAATATTATCTCCTGTGCGCTGTGGGCGGGAGCGGTGTGCGAGATCGTTCCCGAATTTGATGCCCGGAAGGTCTGGGACCGCATCGTTCAGGGCGATTTGACGTTGTTCATGGCAGTGCCCACTATCTACATGAAGCTTATCGATACCTGGCAGAAGTCGTCTCCTCGCGAGCAGAAGAGGATGACCGAAGGCTGCCGCAGGATGCGGCTCATGGTGTCAGGGTCCGCGGCCCTGCCGGTGAGTACACTGGAGAAGTGGCGGGAGATCTCCGGGCACGTCCTCCTCGAGCGGTACGGGATGACGGAGATCGGCATGGGGTTATCAAACGCGCTCCATGGAAAGCGATTTCCCGGCTGTGTCGGGACTCCGCTGCCGGGTGTGGAGGCGAGACTGGTGGATGACACGGGTACGCCGGTCGCACCGGGGACCCCGGGAGAGATCGAGATACGCGGCAAAATCGTTTTTTCCGAGTACTGGCGGAGGCCGGATGATACCAGAAAAGCGTTCAGGGACGGCTGGTTTATGACCGGAGACGTTGCCGTGGATGAGAATGGGATTTACCGTATCCTCGGGCGCAGCAGCGTGGATATCATCAAAACCGGAGGCGAGAAGGTCTCGGCATTGGAAATCGAAGAAACGCTGTTGACCCACCCAGATATCAAGCAATGCGCCGTGGTGGGGGTGCCCGACCCGGTCTGGGGCGAGAAGGTCTGTGCGGCAGTGGTCCTCGATGCCGATGGAACAGTGGATCTCGAGACGCTGCGCGCCTGGGGAAAAGAACGCCTTGCCCCGTACAAGGTACCCAAGGAACTGGTGGTGCTGGAAAAATTGCCCAGGAATGCCATGGGCAAAATTATCAAACCCGACGTGAAAAAGCTCTTCCCGGGTTCGGAAGCATCGGATCGGCTTCCCTGACCTTGTTCGGAGTTCCCCTTTACGGAACAGTTTCCCCGATAGATCGGGAAAACGTAGCCCAGGAATCCTTCTTTTGCTGCTTCACAATTTGACTTGCCGATTCGCCGTCATGCTTTCTCAATGCCTGCACGATCACCCGATGTTCCTCTATGGATTTTTTCGCACGGGATTCGGATATGACCAGCGAACTGGAGGCGAAGCGTGATTTATTGAGAAGCTCGACGATCATTTTGTATAATGACTGATTCGGACAGCAGCGATATATGGTAAAATGGAATTCCTCATTCAGTTCCGTGAGCTCTTTATAATCGGAAGCTTCGACCGCTGCTTCGCTCGCTGTGAGGATCTGCTCCAGACGATTAAAATCCTCCTCTTTCAGGCAGTGGGAAGCCAAGCGTGTTGCCAGGCCTTCCAATTCGGTTCGTATAACATGGATCTCTTCGAACTTGATTTTATCGATGCTGATAACACGTGCGCCGATATGCGGGGTTATGGTGATGAGACCTTCCGCTTCGAGCTTGGTCAATGCTTCTCTGATCGGTATCCCGCTGACGCCCAGTATCTTGGCGATATCCGTAACCGCAATTTTCTTACCCGGTTTTAGTTTTCCATTCAATATATTTAACTTGAGAAAATCGTAAACGATTTCACTTTTCGATTTAAATTTCCCAACCCCGGATAGTGTGTTCACGTTTCCTCCCCCCCCAGCAGTGGTTTCATGAGGTATAGCTCAAAGAATTTTACATCCCAAGCTTGACCATTTGTCCGACACGTACACGACCTTTCCGGCTTTCCAGCTATAACGGCCGCGGACCAACCCTGCCAACTCCTCTTCGCCAACCGGGGTGATCGCCCTGCCGATGCAATGCTGTGCACAACTGGGCAGGGCGCCATCCTTTCTGCGCTCATGGCAGAGAGTGCATTTGACGGGCAGGCCGTCCTCTTCGTTAATTTCCATCACACCAAAGGGACAGGCCGTGACACAGGCGCCGCAGCCGGTGCATACGTCACGCCGAATCTGGATCGTTCCATCCGCCTCCCGATAGATGGCATCCACCGGGCAGGCCTCCAGGCACGCGGCCCGATCGCAGTGCTGGCACAGGGTCGGGATAAAGTCCCGGTGCAAGGCGCCCTCCACCATGCGTGCCCCGGTTTCCTCTACCTTCATGGGTCGGGGTCCCACGCCCAGACCAAGCTCCTGCTTGCAGGCCACTTCGCAGGCCCGGCACCCCCAGCAGCGGTCCAGGTCGATCACCATGAATACCCCGGAGCTCATCGGATCACCTCATCGGTCGGATCACCGCTGTCCGCCGGCCCTTTTCTCACCCGGCACAAGATCCCCCGCATGGGCACGGAACCGATCCCTTCGGCGAATCGCTCCCAGGAAGTTACTCTGTTGATGTTGGCCTTTCCCCGCCAGCCGGGCGTGGCCTGGACGACGTCCGGGTGTATCCCCAGGGTGAGAACGGCAAACAGCCGAGCGCTGCCCGTCCGGGTTTCGACGACTACCGGGGCCCCCTCCGCGATTCCCAGCGGGCCTGCGGTATCGGGATGGATCAGAAGACCCGGCCGGGGAGCGATTTCCCTGAGCAGCGGGTTTTCCCGGTTTTCCGTGTGCCGATAGACCGGTTGCCGCCATCCCGTGGTCAGGATATAGGGATACTCCCCCGTCGGCTCGGAAGCACCGGCGGTCCCTCCAAAGGTCGACCTGTAGGTGGGCAGGGGAGCGCAGTTGTTCTTTTCGAGAAGAGCAGAGTAGAGCTCTACCTTTCCGGAAGGGGTCTTGAAGCCGCCCTTTTCGTACTGCCGGTAAACGAGCGGTGCGAAGAGCCGTTTTTGCTCCTTGAATTCCTTGAATGTCAGTCCCGTGGGCTCGATGAGGAAGTCATAGAGTTCCCCAGAATCGTTCCAGAAATGCTCCTCCAGTCCGAGTTTCCCGGCGAGATCGCAGACGATGTCCACATCGGAACGCGCCTCGCCCACTTCCACTGCCCTCTTTTGGGCGATGGTGTGGGTCGGAGAGACCTGGAAGGAGGAGATCAGGTTGTCCCTCTCCAGCCAGGACGAGGCGGGGAGAACGATATCCGCCATCTCGGCCGTCGGGGTCATGAAAAGATCGCACACGGCAATGAATTCCAGCTTTCGCATCGCCTCTTCGACCCGGGGCGTATTGGAATAGCTGATCAGGGCGTTGCTCCCGAAAATCAGGGCGGCCTTCACCGGATAGGGCTTGTCCGTGGCGATCGTCTCCCAGAGGGTCGGCATGTGCGCCGTCGGAACCGGGGAGAGTTTGTCGCAGAGGAGCGGAAATTCGTCAAACCCCATGCGCAGGGGTATCTTATCTGCGGGGAGAAGATCATACCCGATGAAGCTGTGGCTGTTCTGGCTCGTTTCCCCGCGCTGGGAGACCGTAACGTTGCCACCGGGGGTGCCGATATTCACGGTCAACGCAGCCAGGATCGAGACCGCCCGGCAGGCCTGGAGGGAATCGTGGACCAGGTCCAGGGAGACGCAGCGGTAGATCGAGGAGGGTTTTGCAGTCGCATACAGTCGCGCCGCTGGCCCGATGAGCGCGGCGGGAACCGTGGTTATTGTCTCGCCCCATTCGGGGGTATACTCCCTGACGTGCTCCTGCAACCGGTCGAAACCAACGGTCCAATCCCGAATGAATTCCTTGTCGTACAGCCCTTCCCGGATGATGACATGGAGCATCGTAAGGGCGAGCGCCGTGTCGGTCCCCGGCCGCAACTGGAGCCGGATGTCGGCCTTGGCGGCTGTCTCGGACAGGTAGGGGTCCACAACGATCATGCCCGCCCCCCGCTGCCTGGCATCCATGATCTGTGCGGCGAAAGAGGGCCAGGTGGCGGCGGGGTTGGTCCCCCACACCAGCATGCACCGCGTGTTCTCGAAGTCGGGGACCTCGGTATAGGTGGCCCCGAAGGTCACCGTGTTTTCCACAAGGCGCGGCCAGAGACACTGGGCCCACCCGGCTGCGCCATGGTTGACCGCCCCGAAGGCGTTGGCCAGGCGGCTGTAAACCCGGGACCATCCCCGGATGGTGCCCTGGAGGAAGGCTACCCCCTGGGGGCCGTACTGTTCGCGGTACCGGAGCAACTTCTGGGCGATCCCGTCCAGGGCCTCCTCCCAGGAGATCCGTTCCCACTTTCCCTCTCCACGCTCCCCCACCCGCTTCAGGGGATGCCGGATGCGGCCCGGGTTATAAACCAGGTCCCGGGCAGCCAGTCCCTTCGTGCAGAGCACCCCCCGGGTGATCGGGGATTCGGGATCGCCTTCCACCTTGAGGATATTGCCGGTTGCCTCGTCGATGAAGACGAGGACTTCACAGCACTGGTTGCAGGAGTAGCAGGCGGACGGGACGATTCGGACGCCTGGCTTGGCGGATACCCGAATTCCCTTTGACGATACATGACTTTTGGAACGGTCTGTTCGCGCCTCTCCGGGGACTTCACGGCGATAGGCGGGATTGAGCTTCTCACCGAGCAGTCTCAGGGCGAATTGGCGCCGGATGTCTGTCCTATTATTCCTCGCGTTTAACATGGCCGGCCGCGAAGATTTTTCTCTTCCCTTCTGCGTCACGCAACCACGTCCTCCCTGGTAATGCTCTTTTGTCTCACGATCAAGTAGATGATGGCGAGAATAGACAATCCTATGAAATCAGTAATATAACCTTCATAGATCAGTAAAACGCCCCCGCCAAAAAGAAGGCCCCTGTACAGGGGGTTCAAAGGAATTCTCATGAAACCGACGACGCTGGCAGCCACCGCATAAACGCCTGCGATGCTGACGGCGACTTTCCAGATGATTGCCAGGAACGTTCCCTGCATAAGCAGGCTGGGGCCATAGACGAACATGAAGGGAAGCATGAAGCTGACGATACCGAACCGAAAGGCGATCCATCCCACCCTGTCGACATTGGCCCCGGCCAGACCCGCTGCCACATAGGAAGCCAGGGCGACAGGCGGCGTAATCGTGGAGATGCAGCCGAAAAAGAAGACAAACATGTGAACACTCAGTATGGATAGCCCCATCTTCACCAGGGCCGGCGCCACCACCGAAGCCAGGATCAGGTAGGCAGCCGTGGTGGGCAGCCCCATGCCCAAGATCAGTGACGTGATCATGGTTAAGACAAGGGCCAGCAGCGTACTGCCGTAGGACAGATCAATGATCAGATCGGCCAGCTTCGATCCCAGCCCCGTCAAGGAAATGATCCCCACGATGATACCGGCTGCGGCACAGGCCAAGGCGATGGAGAGGGCATCATAGGCGCCGTTCTTAATGGCCCCGAGGATCTTTTTGAGCAGTCCCATGGAAAAGTCGCGCTTGGTAATTATGTAGATAACGATCAGGGACAGAATGGAGTAGTAGGCGCACTTAAACGGGGAGTATCCATAGACCAAAAGACCGATCATCGTTGCGATGGGAATGATGAAGAACCAGCCGTCCTTGAGGACTTCCCAAGTGGACAGCTTTTCCCCCCCGCCTTCGGAAAAATCGATATTCCCTTTCTGGGCATGAAGGTGGACAATGATAAAAATCGTGAGAAAATAGAGCACGGCGGGAATGACGGCAGCCTTGCAGATGTCGCTATAAGGAACCCCGATGATTTCCGCCATGATGAAGGCCGCCGCTCCCATGACGGGGGGCATGATCTGTCCGCCGGTCGACGATACGGCTTCAACAGCACCGGCAATTTCCGGACGGTAACCGTTTTTGATCATCATGGGGATGGTGATGGAGCCGACGACGGCCACGTTGCCGGCCGCGGAACCCGAAATCATTCCGACCAGCGCGCTGAATACGATGGCCGTCTTGGCGGTGGCGGCCCGGAATTGAGAAGTCAACGAAGAAGAGAGTTTGAAAAAGAAGTCGCCCGCTCCAAACTGGGCCAGAAAGGCCCCGTAGATGCAAAATATGATGATGTAGCTCGCGGAAACGCTGATGGGGATGCCGTAAATACCCTGGGTCGTGATAAACAGCCAGTTGAACACCCTCTCCACTGTATAGCCCTTTGTCTGGAATATTCCCGGAAGGTAAGTGCCGACAAAGGGATAGACGATAAAAACGACCGCTATGAAGGCCAAGGCAAAGCCAATGCACCTTCTGGTCGCTTCCAGAACCAGCAAGACCATGACGATCCCCATGAGGGTATCCGTCGAATTGGTCACTCCCCCGCTCTCGATAACGTCCAGCCACCGGACCATGGCGTAAACACTGGTCCAGACGCTCAGCACCACCCCGACCAGTTTGACGAGCAAACCGGCAACGGTCAGCTTCTTCTTTCGGGGGAAAAGCAGGAAAACGATGACCAGCATGGCCATCAAGTGGACCACCCTCAAGTTCATGGCTGAAAGTGTCAATACCCCGGCCACGTTCAGCAGGTGGAACAAACCGATGGAGAATCCGAGAACGGCCGCTGCCGCACCGATCGTTTTGGCGATTTTCTCTTCCATTTCATTTTTCATTTTTAATACGCTCCATCATCAGGGGAAAGGGTCATTGAACGGACTTGATTGCCAATTGGAATTAGAGACCTGTAAACGCAGCTAAAGCTGTTACCGTTTGTCGTCTGGCCAGCATATTGACCTCCTATGGAATAAACTAATGTGAAAAAAATTCGTCAGAACAGCCTCGGATAATACCCGTGACCTGTTCTTAGCTCACAAACAACTTTTCTGCGAGCCCTCCTTTGATCAAAGCGCACTCGGATGCTGAAAAATCTGCTGCTTCAACAATTTTCATCGGTTCTGGATCACCGATTGGAAACGGCATATCAGACCCCATCATGATTCGATCTGCACCGACGATATCGGCCAGGAAACGCAATATTCGATCATCCTGAACAATCGTGTCATAATAGAGCAATGCCAGACTCTCATCTGGATTGCCGAGGGACTCGTCGAGAAAGTAATTGCGTCGCAGTCGACCGACGACATAGGGTAAAGCCGCACCGCCGATCCCTACGATGATCTTCGCATTGTTATAACGCAGAACGTGGCCTGAGTAGATGATTCGGCTGAGGGCGATCAGCGTGTCGGTTATACGCCCCACTGCGTTGGCCATACCATACTCATGAACCCGGTTATCACCGCTTTCGAAAACCGGATGAATAAATATAATTGAACCAAGCTCGTCAGCGGCCCTCCAGAACGGATCGAGCGATGGATCGTCAAGTACGCCGCCGATACCTTTTGGTTGCGTACCGATCATGGTCCCCTTAAATCCCAGCGAGTGCGCTTCTCGCAACACTTCAGCCGCTTGCACACCATCCTGCAGAGGCACTGTCGCAAGCGGTACGAAACGCGGCTGTTCCTTTGCCGTGGCGATCATATGCGCATTTGCAAGGCGTGCCCAACGCACCCCTTCCTCTACCGGCAGCTCGTAGCCGTACATATCGAGCCAGCCGCCAACAATCTGAAGATCGACCTTCCGTTCGTCCATCCACTTAATACGGCTTACAACGTCAGTGAGCGGCTTGGCAACCGGTCGCGTTGCTTTCCCTCCGGCAAAGGACATACCAAATGCATCCCCATCACGCACAAGTCTCAGGGACGGAAAGGAAAGAGCGTCTTCGCGAATTTCAGCGATGAGGCTAGGCGGAACAAGATGCGCATGGCAATCGATGATCATGATACGTTTCTCTCAGTCTTCCACTTTACTCAATCGGCATAATGTTCCCCGTATCGGTACTGCTCCGCAGATGGGATCACATTCCACCTCATCAGTCATGATAACATTAATGTTCGATTCAAATATCCCATGTTCGGGCGCCGGCTGTTCCGGGAACCACCAGCCATGTTGAGCGGCTACGACTTCCGGATGGATATTCTCCGTAACGAGTGCTTTCTGCTTAATTTTATGTTTCATATGAGGCGCTTCAATCCATACCCAGTCGCCGCTGACGACGTTCAGCTTCACGGCCTGCCGCGGATGAATCTCAATAATAGGATCGGGACACAGTTTTCTCAGTTTGTCAATCTGGCGGTTTTCCGAATGGTAGAAAGCGATATGCCGTTGGCCGGTTATCAGTATCAATGGGTACTCTTTATACACTTCCGGATTTTGCAGCGGTGTAAAGGGATTTTCGCGGTAATAGGGCAAAGGGTCATAGCCAAACTTTTTCAATTTCTCAGAGTAGAGTTCCACTTTCCCGGACGGTGTGTTGAATCCATTTTTTTCGTACTTATGATACCGCAAGGGCTCTACCATAAGCGATCGACGTTTGAACTCCTCAAAACTGATTCCCATGGGCTTGAGTCTCAAGTCCAAAAGCTCTTCGGTCGTTTTCCAGGGAATCAAATGCCCCCGGCCCATCCTCTCGGCAATCTTTACCACGATTTCCTTGTCGTCCATGCACTCTCCGATAGGCCGGACAACCTGCTTTCGGGCGGCAATATAGTTGGTGTATGCCGAATCGGCGATGTCATTTCTTTCCAACCAGGTCGCCGTCGGCAAGACCACATTCGCCAATTCTGCAGTAGGGGTCATGAAAAGATCCACCACTGCCAAAAATTCTAATTTCTGCAGTGCCTGCCATATCAGCCCCAAATTGGGGGTGGTAGCGACGGGATTATTGAACGCGATCATCGCCTTAATGGGGTAGGGCTTTTCCTCCAATATGGCCCGAACAAGATCCGGGGTACGGACTCGGGGGATTAAGCTGTCGGGGCCGGCAGCCAAGGGATATTTCTCAATGCCAATTCTCAATTTCTCGAGTTCCGGTTTTCGGATTTCGCGGGGATAGGTCAGTTCTCTTCTGCCAATAAAACCCGATGGGTAGTGGGGAATAACGTTCCCGCCTTTCACGTCGATATTGCCGGTTATCGCGATAAGAATCGCAAAAGCTCGCAGGGTCTGGATCGCATTGGCATGGTGCTCGACGGCGACCCGGTGATAAAGAACGGCTGATGCCGCACCGGCGTACTGGCGGGCTACGGCCTTGATATCCTCGGAAGAAATCCAAGTAATTCGCGCAACCCGTTCGGGATCATACTCCTGAACCCGTTCGGCAAGCTGCTCGAATCCGATGCACCATTGCTTCACAAAATCAGCATCATAGAGTCTCTCGTTGATGATGACATGGAGCATTCCCAGCGCCAGGGCATCGTCGGTTCCGGGGCGAAGCTGCAGCCAGTAATCGGCCTTTTTCGCAATTTCCGTTCTCCTGGGGTCAATCACGATCAGTTTCGCCCGGCCTTCCTTTTTCGCCTTGAGCATCTTCCAGCCCACCGGCGGATGCGCTTTCAGGGGATTCGCACCCCAAATGAGAATGCATTCCGTGTTTTCAATGTCCGGCCCCCGCTCCTGCATCATGTCCGCACCGTAGGTAAGCATACCTGCCGTCACCGATGGGTAGTAACACAAATAACCGGGATTGGTGACATTCGGAGTGTTCAAAGCTGCCGCCAGCCGGTAGGTGCTGATGTAGTTACCCCTTGGTTGGGTGCCTACTGAAAGGGCAATCGATTCACTGCCGTATTTCTGGCCGATGGTTGTTATTTTTGCGGCAATGATGTCAAGGGCGTCGTCCCAGGATATTCTCTCCCATTTCCCGTTGACTTTTTTCATCGGATATTTCAGACGATCTTTATGATATTGCAGGTCCAGATAATTTTTCCCCTTGGGACAGATTTTTCCTTTATTCAGGGGAAAATCCGGGTCTCCTTCTATGCGCGTTATTTTACCGTTCTCAACAGAAGCAATCACGCCGCACTCAATATGACATTGCTGACAGATGGTTCTGATCTTCTCCATCCTTCTCCTTTCCATCGATCCTTACTTTACAGAAAGTGCAAAATTGAACTCTCTGACCTCAGCGTAGTTTACCGATTTTTTCAAGATCATCGGCAACATATCCGAGATCGAGGTCCTGCAAGGTTTTCCTTTTGGGGTAACTCGTTTCGCGATCCCAGCCGTGAAGGTCGTAATACTCATCGAGCATCTGGTTGTATTTCTGCTCGTCCATTTTCCACCCCGCAAGGACTCCCCCGGATATGGGCTCGGACAGATCCCGCGGCGTCGGCATATCGTCCTTCCGGGCCAGGTTGGTGTGTCTGAGATTGAAGGCCTTTTCCAAATTGATCTGCTTCATCGCCAGGCGCTTGAGGTCTTCCGCGGAGGTGTCCCACCCGGTAGCCGCCGAGTAAAGCTCGGCCAACTGCGGGAGATCCATCTCGTCAAAATCGTTATGGATCGTGTTCAGATGGCAGATCCCGAAACAGTTGTTGATTCGATGCACGGCTTCCATGTAAGTCACCATCTTGGCTTTATCCTCATATGCTTGAGGAAACGGGTTTTTCACGCCAAAGATGGCATTGACTTTATCCTTAACCGCGGGAACGACTCGCGTATCAAGGACAGCCCCTGTCGTATGTCCTCCACCGCGGGTCGACGTTGTCGTTCCCAAAGCCCACCCCAGGGAACCTCGACAGGGCTCGTAAAGGTCCTGACCTTTGATATGCAGGCAATAATACCCGCTATCCCGACCCACCAGATCGGCAGCTCTTGCACAGCCCTCGGCAAGGATATTGCCAAAGCCCTCTCGATAGCTCATTTTTCGGATAAGCTCCAGAGCGACCGCTGCATCCCCCCAATTCAATTTGAGACCATCAGTATCTTTCTCTGTGAGAATACCGCGCTGATAGCATTCCATCGCCCATCCGATCGAACCGCCGGCGGCATCCACGTCAAGGCCCATCTGGTTGCAGTACGCATTAGCCTTAAGCATAAAGGTTGGCTCCTGGATCGCCAGCCGGGTTTGCAGCGTATTGAAGACTTCCATCTGACCGCATTCTGTTTCGAGCCCTGCATATGGACCGTCCGTCACACGCAGATGTCGGCCGCATCCGATGGCGCATCCCGGAAAGCTCTGACGAGATACTTGATATTTATCAATCACTTTACGTGGATCGATGATTTCCAGCATCCCGTCCGGCAGAGAGCTCTCCTGGAAATTTTTGTAGTTGAGTCCGCTGAGCCTCTGTTTGCCTTCGATAATTCCGAGGGTGCCGTACTGCTGCATGAGCTTGACGCCCGTCAGGCCTTCGAACAGCTTTCGGGTTCGAGTAACCCTCTCCATAAACAGTTTCGGTTCGGCAACCCGAATAGAACCTGTGCCCTTGGCGACAATGGCCTTCAAATTCTTCGACCCCATTACCGCGCCGATGCCACACCGGCCAAAGGCCCTCCCCCTGTCCTGGATCACGCAGGCCCCACGGACCAAATTCTCTCCTGCCGGACCGATGGAAACGGTGTGCAATGTTTCGTCACCCAGTTCCTCCCTGATTCCATCGAGGGTCTCCCAGGTCGTTTTCCCCCACAGGCAACGGGCATCCCTGAGCTCGATTCGATCATTCCAGATCCATAGATAAACGGGGGTGTGGGCCCTTCCTTCGATGATCACGGAATCATATCCCGCATACTTGAGCTGCCCCCCGACATAGCTGTCGCTGCAGCCGCTTGCCCATCCGCCGGTCATCGGCCCGAGGGTGCTGATGTTGCTTTTGCAGGCCCCGGGAGCCGTGGTTCCCTGAAGGGCTCCCGCGCTGAAAATGAGCTTGTTGGCCGGTTCGTAAGGGGTGACCCAGGAGCGCATCTCGTCATAGAGGATCTTGATGGCAAACCCGGAGGCTCCCAACCATTCCCGTGCATACGTCAAGGTGGGTTCGGTTGAAATCTTCCCGTTGCCCAGGTTGACACGCAGGATCTTTCCCGCATAAGCAATAGACATTTCGCTGGCGCCCATGTTCAGATCCCTCTGTCTGTTGTTTCGACAACCGCCTTGTTCTCCCTGCGTCGCAGCCCCACCCTGCTCAAGAAAATATCCAGGATCTCCATGAGCGCACCATCCAGTCCTGACGATTTGTTGGATTATGGACTCATCATGATTCCTTTGGGAGGAGGGATGCTCAGCAACATCCACCCTCCCATACAGGGTCCGCTTGCTTCATTTCTTCTGGTCGAAGTACCTCTTCGCGCCGGGATGAAGGGGAATGGGCACTTGCGACAGCGATCGCCTGTCGATCTGCCTGGCTGTCGCATTCATGGCGCCCAGCTCATCCAGGTGATCATAGAGGGCCTTGGTGACATCGTACACCAGTTTTTCGTCCATGTTCTTCTTGGTAAAGAAGATAGTTTTGATGCCGACACAGGGAACATCCTTTTCCTGTTTATAGACCTCCTTGGGAATGACACTTTTGCTGTAATAGGGGTATTTCTTCAAGAGGCTTGTGAATCTATCCTCTTCCAGCTCGATCAGCCTGACTTTCTGCGTTGCCCCAATCTCCATCACTGCAGCCGTAGGATATCCCCCCAGAGCCAAAGCTGCGTCGAGGTTGTCGTCACCAAGCTGTGTAAACCCGTCCGAGTAGGGCAGGTAATTGGCTTGAATGTCATCGGCCTTCATTCCATACGCCTCAAGAATAGCCTGCAGGATGATCAATGTTCCGCCGCCGGGCGGACCGACTGCGACTTTCTTGCCCTTCAGATCAGCAAAGCTCCTGATCTTGGACTTATTCAAAACCACGATCTGGAATACGGCGGGGTGAAGACTACCAATGGCAGCAAGGTTTTCGATCTTCTTTTGATAGGGTTTCTGACCGTTTAAGGCAAAAAAGGCGGTATTGGCCATGGTGATGCCAAAATCCGTATCCCCCTCGCCCACCAGTCTGAGATTTTCCACGGCGCCGTCGGTAACTTCAGGCGTCATGGAAATGCCCGGTACATACTTGCCGATCACGGAGCTCATGGCCTGCCCTACCGGATAATAAGCCCCGCCAATGGTGGCCGTGGCCAAGGTCATCGGCTTTTTCTGTGGAGCCGCAGACCACGTTACCGGGACAAAGAAAACTATGGACAGTAACGAAATCAAAGCGATGAATCTGATGGTACGCATAACACACCCTCCTTGCGATCATATTGATTGAGCCCCTTGGTGATAAATTGTTGCACCTCCTCAGCAGGCCTCATGGTCATTCTCCCTCATGCCGTAAAACGCATGAACGCACCATCCAGTCCTGACGACTTGTTGGACTATGGACTCATCATGATTCTTATGGGAGGAGGGATGCTCAGGAACATCCATCCTCCCATACAGGGTCTGCTTGCTTCATTTCTTCTGGTCGAAGTACCTCTTCGCGCCAGGATGAAGGGGAATGGGCACTTCCGACAGTGTTTGCCTGTCGATCTGCTTGGCCGTTGCGTAGATGGTTCCCAGTTCATCCAGGTGATCATAGAGGGCCTTGGTGACATCGTACACCAGTTTTGCGTCCATGCTTTTTTTGGTAAAGAAAACGTTGTTGATGCCGATGCAGGGGATATCCCTATCCTGTTTATAGACATCCTTGGGAATAACAATCTTGCTATAATAGGGGTATTTCTTGATGATGCTTTTCATTTGTGCATCGGGCAGGACGATCAGCCTGATTTTCGAGGTCGTCCCAATCTCCGTCACCGCCGCCGTCGGATATCCTCCCAGGGCCACCGCCGCATCCAGGTTGCCGTCGCCGAGCTGTGTAAACCCGTCGGTATAGGGAAGATAGTTGGCTTGAATATCATCCGTCTTCATCCCGTATTCCGCAAGAATACTCTGCAGAATGAAAAGGGTTCCGCCGCCGGGCGGACCGACTGCGACCTTTTTGCCTTTTAAATCGGCAAAGCTTTTGATCGGGGAGTTGTTTAAAACCACGATCTGGAATACGCTTGGATGGAGGTTGCCAATAGCGGCGAGGGTTTGAATCTTGTTGGCGTAAGGTTTCTGGCCGTTGTAAGCAAAGTAGGCAATATTTGCGTTGGTAATGCCAAAATCCGTATTGCCCTCCCCGACCAGTCTGACATTTTCTCCGGCACCGTTGGTCACCTCAGGCGTAATGGAAATATAGGGCACATATTTGTTAATCACGGTCGCCATCGCCTGCCCCATCGGGAAATAGGCCCCTCCGATGGTGGCCGTTGCCAGTGTCATGGGCTTCTTCTGCGGAGATGCAGACCACGCAACCGCCGCAAAGGTGAACATGCACAGTAACGAAACCAAACCGATCAATTTCTTGTTACGCATAACATACCTCCTTGATTTTTTTGAATACAGGCGCTGCTCGTTGACGCGCTGCTTTGGTTGAACAGGCATGATTACCAGCCTGTCGCTTGTCCCCCTTCCGTTGCAATGAGAATAAAGGCCACCACGCACGGCACGGTTCCCCGGTTGACCCAGTTATGGATGGTGCCGCGCTGGACTACGATATCGCCGGTCTTCAAATGGACCTCTCCCTCGTCGAGTTGCATATCGATTTCACCGGAGAGGACAATCCCGTAATCCAGCGAATCGGTTCGATGCCAGCGCTCCGCGACCCCCGGCTCGTACCGGCAGAGGCGAAAAACGGAGCCGTTCGCCAGCGTGGTCCCGAGGTCCCACGTGGCGGGATCGTCTTCCGTAAGGCGGGCCGGTAGGCTCTTCGTCGCCCACAAATCCACCTTCTCAAAGCGTTCCCGGCCCGGTTTGCCGGCAATCTCGGTATCCCATTTAACCACGCTTCGCCCGTCCTTATTATGACCTGTCACCACTCTTCTCGTTTTCATCGTTTCCAGGACTCCTCCTTTCCTTATCCCCCCCGCGGATCGCAGGGTATCCTGTTGCTGGGTGGATCTGGTTACGACAGCTTCCGTTTGATGATCTCCTGAATCTCGTCGGGGTTCAGGAGTCCCTTCTTTTTGGTACCCTTCTCCTTTACCTCCTTCAGGATCTCCGTGACGCTTTCATCGCTGACATTTTTCATGCCCAGCTTCTCGAGCGTATAGGTGATGGAGGCCTTGCCGCTCTTCTTGCCCAGAACGATCTCCGCTTCCCGTCCGGTCAGCCGGGGGGCGGTGCCGAACATGGCAAGCGGCTTGGTCATGACGAGGTCGATCCCGATACCCGATTCCCGGATGTAGTTGCCCTTGCCGACGACCGGCTTGTTGCTGGCCAGCTTTACCTTGGAGAGGCTGGAAACCAGGTCGGACAGCTCGATGAGCTTGTCAAACCGGTAACGGGTCTTCATCCCCAGGAGGATATGCAGCCCGACCATCAGCTCTTCCATGGCCGCGTTGCCGGTCCGCTCCCCCAAGCCGTTCACGCAGGAATGGACCACTTCGGCCCCGGCCGCGACGGCGGCCAGTTCCGTGGCCACCCCCATGCCGAAGTCGTTGTGCGTGTGAATCTCGACGGGAATTCCGGTGAGTTTTTTCACCTTTCTTACCAGGTATTTGACGGCTTCCGGGAGGGCGCATCCCATCGTGTCGATGACCCCTATCGAGTCCGGCGGCGCATCGTTCATCAGCCTGGTCAGGAGATTCGTCAGGTCTTCCTCCCGGGAACGGGTCGTGTCGTAGGGGAAATAGACGGTGTGCAGATTCCGTTTGCGCGCGTAGTTGATGCAATCGACACTCTTGCGGAGCACATCCTCCCAGGTCCACTTGAATTGGTACTTCAACTTCGGATAACCGATCGGGATCTCGATGACGACGCCGTGGGCGCCGCATTCGACGGCCTTGTCGATATCGACCGTCATGGCCCTGGCGAAGGCGTAGATCTTTGCCTTGAGGCCCAGCCGGGTGATCTCCTTAATCGCCGCGAAGTCCTCATCGGATACGGCGGGCATTCCCGCCTCGATCCGTTCGACACCGACCTCGTCCAGCTTCTGAGCGATCCTGACCTTGTCGTCCTTCCGGAAGACCACCCCGGGGGTCTGCTCGCCGTCCCTGAGCGTGGCATCGTGAATTTCGACCTTTTCGGGAAGATCCAATCCACCGCGCACCTCGTCCACAAAGTTGTAAGGGCTTACCCACCACATCTCTTCCTGAATATGCCGATTCTCCATAGCTACTCCTTTCTGAGTCCGGTCTTATTCCGGCCAGTACCTGGTCGTTTGTTCTGTAAAGCAGATCTTTCGTCACATTTTATATCATATAGAATATATCTGATCAAGATTATTAAAGCCCCTCGATCCACGATGAAATCCCGGTGTCGCGCGAAAAATCGAAACCCGGCGCCCCAATGCTATTCATTATTCCCCCCGCTTTTCCTTCATCTCGCGCCTGAGGACTTTGCCCAACGCACTCTTCGGCAGGGCGTCGATGAACTCGATGCTCTGCGGGAGCTTGTCGGGGGCGAGCCTCTCCCGGCAGTGGCCGATGATTTCCCCCGCCTTCACGATTTGTCCCGGTTTGAGGACGACGTAGGCCTTCAGAGTCACGCCGCCGTGCCCATCGGGAACGCCGACCGTACAGGCTTCGAGGACCTCGGGATGGGTGAGGAGGGCCGCGTCGATCTCGCCGGGGTATACGGTGCGGCCGCCCGCCACGATCAGATCCTGTTTTCTGTCGAGGATGGTGAGATAGCCGTCTTCGCCGAGGAATCCGATGTCGCCGGTGAAGAGCCAGCCGTCCTTCAGGACCGCAGCGGTCTCCGCGGGCTTTTTGCAGTAGCCCTTCATCACCTGCGGCCCCCTGAAGCAGATCTCCCCCGCCTCGCCGGCCGGAAGCTCTCTGGTTCCCGTCTCCGCATCGACGATCTTCAGATCCGTGCCGGGGAGCGGCATGCCCGCGTTCCCCGGCTTTCCCGCCCCGTCCCAGGGGGTCGCTGTCCCCGTCGAGAAGATATCGGTGAGGCCCTAAACATTGAAAAAAGGAACATCCTTGAGGGACTTGAGTTCCTTGATCATCCCCGGAGGTATCGGCGCCGCCCCGGCGATGAACGCCTTGACCGGGGAGAGGTCCAACTTCCGAAACTTCTCCTGATCCAGGAGACTACGATAAACCCTCGGTGGTCCCGTCAGGAGCGATGGCCTGTGTTTCTTCGTGAGCTCGATGACGGCCAGCGGATCGGGATGCGGAACGAGGACGTTGGTCCAGCCGGCGAGGATTGACAGGTGCTGCACTCCCGTCCAGCCGACGGGACGGAAGAAGGGAAAGACGGCCAGCATGCTCTCCTGCCCATCCTGCATGTCGGAGAACCATGCCCGGAGCTGCCGGGTGTTGCAGGATATGTTCGCGTGGGTGAGCATGACCCCTTTGCTCACCCCCGTCGTCCCCTCCGTGTAGATAAGCGCCCCCACCTCCTCCCAGCGGGCCCCGTTTTCCATCGGTGTGCCCGGGTGGTTATCGAGGAACGGGAGGAATTCGTATATCCCCGGCTCCGGCGCGATCTTTAAGTACAGTGCTTTTTGGAGAAGGGGGAGGAGCTTGTTGCCGGGAAAGGGGAGGTAGTCGGTGATGTGACAGGCGATGATCGAGCGGATCCCGGTTTTTTCCTTCAGGGCGACGGCCCGGGGGAAGAGGAGATCCAGCGTAATAAGAGTAGTGGAATCGGAGTCGTTGATCTGATCGGCAAGCTCCTCCTCGGTGGAGAGAGGGTTGTTCATCACCGCCACGGCGCCGATCCGAAGAGTCGCGTAATTGGCGATGACGAACTGGGGCATGTTGGGCAGAAGCAAGGCGACCCTGTCGCCCGCCTTCACCCCGATTGCCGTCAGGGCCCGCGCGAAGCGGTTTACCAGCGCCTCCAGCTCTCGGTAGGAGATCTTCTTCCCCATGAAAATGATCGCCGTGCGGTCGGGGAACCGCCCTGCCGTCCGGGTCAGAACTTCAGGCATCGTGATCTTCTCGAAATCGGGTTCCCGTGGGACGCCGGGGGCATAGCTCCCGTGCCAGATTCTTTCAAAACTCATGTTCTTCTCCTTCTTCGCCTTCCTTAGCAGCGGTCGTTGAGTGAAAACCACCCTGTTCGAACGGATTCTTTCCGTCAGTCCCCGTTTTTTCGCAATCATCCACACCGAAATTCGGCTTTGCCGATGACCTCGTCGATCCTCGGGGCCTTGGCATTGCTCTGGCGATGATCACGAACTCCTCGGAGTTGCGAGCGGCGATGGCAGCCCAGATTTTTTTGACGAAGGCATCTGGAGGGATGACTTTTTCCCCGTTGTTCTGGCAGTATGTGCGCACTGTTAAATTTGAAATTTCATCCCTTGTCAAGATAAATGTTGAAACTGACCTTGATCCGCCGTCAAAGAAATGAAGACATGTTGATCCTGGCAGGTTGGGGTGATAGCGTCATTTCACGAATAATCTATCAGGAGACTTTGATGATTTGTTTCTGACGTCCTTCCATCTCCGGAAGAGCTATAACTGAAGCCGGGGGTGCGGAGATACAATGGTGAGGCTCCGCTCGCCCAAACAGGCGGATCCGGTGCTCGGGCAGGATTAGCAGACGGGAGAGATAACCGATTTCGGTCTATCCGAACAGTGCAATCAAAAGCACTATGAACGAAATAACCGCACCCAGTCCGTGAGCCACAATCAACACCGTGGGCTGCCTTTTTTTCATCAGGTGAAGTGAAAAAAGGGTGAAGCCGCCCAGGGCCACAATGACAAACAGCACCAGCGCGATATTCATCAACGTGTTCATCCTGTTTTCAACAACGTTCAGGATTAACGTAACAAGCCCCGCCGCGGCAAAGGCCCCGTGAAGAAGCGCCAAGGGAATGGGCAATTCCCTCCCCGCGAACTTCATGCCGGCGAGCGTCAATCCGCCGATAGCAGCAATCGCGAACAATCCAACAGGCAGCAATTCCATGACCGTCCTCCTCAAAAAAGAATACATGGCACCAATGCCATTCCTTTAACCACAACCGACGACGTTGACAAAAACGTATCACTCCGGGATATGCAATTAAAATGTACGCGTCAAAAGCCGAAGGCAATGATCATTGATGGTACGTGAATTGGCAGGCAATACCTATTGAAGGTACAAAGAACGGTCAAGATTGCAGAAACTTGATGCCGCGTTCCCGAGTCCGCATTGTCAATCAAGCGCGACAGATTCAATTGCATATTGTTATTTTGTCACTTATAATGACTTCCAGCTTTCTTGTAATCAGTGAGGATACAGAGGAAGGAGGTAGCGTGAGATGAACAGCAGGGTTCTGAACATAGCGGCGGCAATGTTTTGTCTACCTATTGTCATGGGCTGCGCAGTGCCGGGACCGCGGGTGCCGATCATAAAGCCGCAACTGATCGATCAAAAAGAGGCCAACGAGAAATTGATCCCCCGGTACTGCGATGTCATCACAAAGACGGATAGGATGGGTTTTGAAATCGCGAATACGACATGCCGCCGGATGCAAGCCGGTGAAATAAAACTCGCGGACGTTAAATCATCGGAAAACGGGCGATACGTCGTCTATATGTTTAAAGAAAAGGAAGATGCAGGTGTACCCAAGGGCGATTATTCGGTTATTGCCTTTTATTTCAATCCTGGGTCGGAACTGATACGATCGTGCAGCCAAGCCGGTCTGTGCGACGTCCATGTAAGAAACGGGGTTACGCGTTTTGGGCGAACCAATGTCAGCGCCCACGGAGAACCAACGGTAAATGACCGCGGCATAACCATAAAATTTACTGAGGATCGGTCGTATGATTTGCTATTTTCGTATCTAAGTAGTAATAAGCGCGAGGGAGATGAACTCATCGCCATTTTTTTGAGTGCATTCCCTATTCTCGAGTATGAATGAGGGATGGGAATCAGGAAGAGGCTGCCTATCCCGTTAAAAAACGGAACGAACAGTATGGGCAATTCTGCGCAATGATACTCACGAAAAGAGGGGATATTTATGCCTGACTACTGGGTAAAGATTACCGAGACCGAAAACGAAGAACTGAGGCATCATCACTACTTAATCACCGCGAAGGATGAGCGCGAAGCGAAAAAGCTTGCCCTGAAATTCATCGAGCACTTCATCGATGATGATGAGAATCCGGACAAAATTGCAGACGGATACACCTTCTACAACAATGAAATCTCCGTCCAACTCTCCGGAATCAAGGAAACGACAAAGGATCAATTCAAGGAATTTCTCTTGAAGACTCATACCATCAACCTGGCCTGAGTCTTCCCTGCTTACGCGATAGGTCAGTCACCCGCGTACATTTCGCGTTTCCTGATGCAGCATGGTTTTTGTTCGATTGACCCTGCGAACCGGTGAACGCTATCTATTTTTCATAGTGGATAGCATCCACGGGGCATTCTTCCGCCGCCTCGATAATTTTCTCGTCGAGGGACAAATCGGCTCCGTTCTTTACCGAGGCAATGTCGCCCTCGAGTTCGAATACGTCGGGGCAGATTTCCACACAGGTGCCGCAGGCGATACACGTTTCATCGACCGATACCTTTTTCATTGTACCTCCTTAAGATCGCTCACTATTTTTGAAAGTGACAACGCGTTTTACGCGCTCTTCTCTTGAATAGCAAAGAGGGCCTCAGCGGCGATCCTGGCGGCGATCCCACAAACCTCGGGGCATCCTGTCCTGCTATGACCGCCCATTTCGTGAAATGCCGTCTTCTCCTCCGGGATATTCAGATGATAGACTTTGCCGTATCGCTTCATATGGATATCCGAACAAAGGGTGTGGCCGATTTCTTCGGTAAATCGGTCATAAATCCGACCGGCTTCCTCCATGGCCGCTCCATACTGCTCCCGATCTTCAAGCCTTTCCCGTCCAACTACGCAACAAACCGCCATGATCGCGCCTGTGAGGGCACCGCATGTTTCCCCTCTCCTTGCCACTCCCCCGGCGAGAGCGCTTCCGGCCTTGAAAACTTCCGCACTGCCCACATGTAATTTTTCCTGCAAAGCTGCAAGAACGGATTGGGTTCAACCAAAATAGGTCATGTCATACTGAAGTGCCGTCTCACAGATTTCATCCAGAAGCTTTTCCCGGTTTTCCATGATCATCTCCTCTCAAAAGATATCAAACACCCTCCGGCGGGGAAGTTTTCCCGCCCCTGCCGGAGGCCCAATTCCCTGCCTGTACCGACCGGCGCGAGGAAATGCTGGCAGCCTGCAAGGCCGTGTCGATACCCGGCAGGCAGGCTACTTCTTCACTTCGATGAGTTCGACATCGAACACCAGGGTTGCCTTGGGGGGGATCAGTCCTCCGGCGCCCCGCTCGCCGTAGGCGATGTCCGGCGGGCAGATCAGTCGCGCCTTGCCGCCGGGTTTCATCATCTGCATCCCTTCGGTCCAGCACTTTATGACGCCGTTGAGGGGGAACTCGGCGGGCTGGCCCCGTTTGTATGAGCTGTCGAACACGACCCCGTTGATGAGAGCGCCGGTGTAGTGCACCTTTACCTTGTCGGTCGCGGCGGGGCTCGATCCGCGCCCCTCTTTCTGTGCCAGGTAAATCAACCCGGAGGCGGTCTTGACCGCCCCCTTTTCCTTGGCCGCCTTTTCGACGAACACCTTTGCTTCGGCGGCAAGCTTTTCGCCTTGGGCATTACGCCGCGCATTGGCCAGCGCCTGGATCTTCTGGCTGTAGGCATCGATCTCCACAAGCGGTTTCTTCCCCGTCGCAGCATCGGTAATACCCTGTTTGACGATTACCAGCTCCGCGGGGGTAAAGTTGAAGGTGGAGAGTTGCTGGGCCACGACAAGGCCGATGGCATAGAGGGTTTTCTCGTCATCGGTTTTGGGGACATCCGCAGCGAATGCCGGAATGACGAGCAGGGTGACAAGGGCGGCAATGATGAGTCTCTTCATGGTTTACCTCTTTCTTTCATTTATCCGGTGATTGGGATTGCAGCAACGCTCTATGCTTAGGCAAGTAACCTCATTTCCAACGGAGATCGATTCGTTCGATAGCCCCTCCGGGCGGAGGAATACCGGTGCTCCCCTCAGGCCAAGCGCGACTGCTTTAATTGATCGAAGGATAGGAGAAACGGTTCTCCGAGTCAAGGAGATTGTACACCACGCGGCGCGCCTTGATTGCAGGACGGTTGAGCTTATGGCGCCTTCGCGACCCGGCACATGAAACTCCGGTTGGATGGGGTCCCCGTGACCGGATTGCGGGCATCGTCGTCGGTCAGATTGTTGAGGTTCATCTCGGGATTCGATCCACCCCAGCACCAGGCGATCCTCACCGAGCCGGGGCGCACCGCCTCGCTGATCCTGGCCCGTATGCGGATATGCCCGCGGGGGGTTTCGATCTTCAGCAGATCGCCGGTCGCGATCTTCATGGCGCGCGCATCCTCGGGATGGAAGTCCGCATACCCCTCGGGTTCACGCTCAAGGAGCGACGCGATGGTGTGATACTGGGAATGGGTGAATTGGCCGGTGCGGGCCCCGCTGATGCCGATCATGGGAAATTCACGGCTGCGGTCGGCAAAGCTGATGGGGTTCCCCTGCCACCCCTTGCGATAGGGGACGGCCTCGTGGCCCCGTTCGCGCAGCCGCTCGGAGGCGAGCTCGACCTTGCCGGAGGGGGTCGCGAACCCCTCGGTCCGATATTTCCGGTACGCGGTCTTGGAGGCCTCGATCCCCATGGGGTTCTCCCGCAGCCTCGCCACGGTGATGCCCGACGGTTCCAACTGGTAGTCGATGGCCTCTTCCACTGTCTGCCAGGGGAAGTCCCGTTCGAGTCCCAGCCGCCTTCCCAGCTCGAAGGTAATCTTCCAATCGGGCCAGCTCTCCCCCTGCCAGTCCATCACCTGGTCCTGCAGGATGACCATATTGTTGCGCAGCGATGAGCGGTTCAATTGCGTCTTCTCGAAGCAGCTCGCGGCCGGCAGCACCACATGGGCGAGCTCCGCCGTCCGGGTCATGAAGGGGTCGAGCACCACCAGGAATTCGAGTTTCTCCAGGGCTCTTCTCACGCGGTTGGAATCGGTCATCGTGACGGCGGGATTTCCCGATTGTACGACGAGCATCCGGACGGGATAGGGCTTCTCGTCGAGGATGGCGTCGATCACGCATGACTGGGCGTTCAGCCCCCAGGTAGGGTGGAAGCTGTTGAAGAGGGGGTAGTCGCGGGTGACCGGCTCCACACCTCGTGGTAGCCGTTCCCTGAGTTGGATGTTGCGCACGGGAACCGGCTGGGGGATGAGGTCTCCGCCCTCTACGTCGAGATTGCCGGTCAGCGCCCTGAGGATGCAGACCGCCCGGGTGTCCTGAAAGGTGTTCAACTGCATGTCGAGGCCGTTTCCGTCGATGATGCAGGCGGGTTTGGTCGCGGCATACTGACGGGCAGCCTCCGCGATGGCAGCGGGGTCGAGCCAGATATCCGCCGCGATCTTCTGTGCCGCGAAGGGATCGGCGGCCCTCTTCAGTTCATCAAACCCGACGGTCTGTTCCCGGACAAAATCGGAATCGTACAGACCGGCCGCGATGATCTCGCGGATCATGGCCATGGCCAGGGGGCCGTCGTGTCCGGGTTTGACTTGCAGCCAGATGTCGGCCAGCGAAGCCAGTCTGGTCCGGATGGGATCGACGACGATCAGTTTGGCGCCCTGCTTGCTGGCGGCGAGGATGGCTTCGGCGGCCGCGGGGCTGGTGTCCGGATCGCTTTTCCCCCAAACCAGGATGCAGCGCGAGGCCTTTATCTGGGGCAGAGTCATGGCGCCGTAGGTGTACACGTGGGCCATGTCGCGTGCCACGTGGCAGACCGAGCCGTTGCCGACGGTGTTGGGCGAGCCGAAGGCGTTCATCAGCCGGTTGGCGTAATCCCAGGGGGCGCCCCAGTCCGCGGCCATGCCCCGCAGCCAGCAGACCGACTGGGCCCCGTACTGTTTCTTGAAATGCCGGAACTTCCCGGCGACGAGATCGAGGGCCTCATCCCACGAGGCTTCCCGGAACTTTCCCGGGACGCCACCTTTCTCCCGGATGAGAGGTTTTTGCAGCCGGTCTTTAGAGTCGACGATCTCCTACGACTCCTGCAGCGTGCGGCAGGGCCATGGGTGGTGTGTGGGCAACGGGGAGCTTCGTTCGGCCGAGATCAGCCGGTTGTTTTCGACCTCGACTGCAACGGGGCAGCAGGAGGAACATAAGCGACAAACGGTGTTTTTTTTCATACAGGCTCCAATGGGAAAATAGATCCGACCTGAGCCAGCGCTTTCGGGTCTTACCGCTCGGCCTTGATGAAGCAGCTCCGGATCAGCTCAAAATGGTTCGCATGGGTCCGAATCTTCCACCAGACGTGCCCCTGCCGCGCGATGCGCCAGGCGGGAAGGAGCAGCCGGTCTTTGCCCTCGAGGAGGGCGATGATGTTGTCGATCCCCCGGCCGGCATAGGGTCCGGTTTCTTTACCCCCCAGCCACTCCTCTTCCCTGGCGGCCTCGGTAGACCAGGAGAAGGGGTCGGAAAGGACAAACTGGACATCCTTTTCCCGGGCCACGCGGTTAACCTCCTGGAGGTGTTTTAACGGAAGCGGCACCTTGTCCGCGATGTTGAGCGAGGCCAGGGCGGAGAACCTCGTGGATCGGAAGGGCAACGCCAGGGCGTCTCCGACGATGAACTCGACCTTGTCGGTCCGCCAGCTCTCGGGGAGAACCACCGTCTCCTCCCGCGTGAGAAGGCCTTCCTGGCGGAGCGACACCACTTTTCGGCCCCGGACCATGAGCTCTCTTGCCGCCCGGATAAAGGCCACGGAATTATCGATTCCCACTGCGAAATCGTGCCTACGGCTCATCTCAAAGGTGAAGCGCCCGACAGCCGCGCCGATGTCCAGGACCACCCCGGGACTGCCGTTTACGAGGCCGGCCCACTCGGCATAGGCCGAAGAGGCCTCCGGATCCCCCAGGATGTCGCCGTAGTGGCTCCACAGGTAGGACGACACCACCGGTGCGGTTTCATATTTCGACGCGGCCTTGGCTTCTGTCTGCGGGAAAGGGTCGAGAAAGGCGATCCCCTCCCGGATCGGATAGGCACCGCCGCACCGTGGGCAGGTCAACGTGCCTTCGGTAATGTCCTCTTGCTGTTCCCGCGTGATGCCCGCCTTCAGTGCGATTTCATCCGGCAGGCAGACCGGACACACAAGCATTTCGAGAAGCGGTTTCTTCATGAAGACTCCTTGGCAGGCGCTGGCCCAACCCGAAGAAAAATGGTGATAAGAACGCACGTCCGTTTGTGTTTTAAGATAAGGAACGGGGTCCCGTATGTCAAGGTGATTTCAAGCGGACATTTACGGTACGAAATATCGCTTGTGCTGCAAGGGAATACTGCATAGAATCGCGATACGACCCGGGCCGGGGGGCATGAAGCTTCATCTCGCCGACGGCGGGTTGGGGGGAGAACCCGTCCACTCGACTTTTCAGGAGGACCCGACAGGATGTCACGATTAAGCATCAAGCGAATGGAAACCGATGTGCTCGTCGTCGGAGCAGGCGGTGCGGGGTGCTTTGCCGCCATCAAAGCCGCCGACCGGGGGGCAAAGGTCCTTGTCCTGAACAAGGTTCCCTGGTTGGGGGGATGCACGATGATCGCTCGCGCCGGATATTCCGCGGCGATGGGAACCACCACTCCTCAGGACAACGCCGATATCCACGTCCGCGATACGGTTCTCGGTGGAGACTACATGGGAAACCAGAAGCTTCTGAAGGCCATTTGTCAAAAGAATATGGAGGCCACCTGGGCGCTTCTGGAATGGGGCGCGGCGTTCCGCAAGGGACCCGACGGGCGGCTGGACCAGGGGAAGCAGCCCAGTGCCGGCCACACCTACCCCAGGGCCGTGCGGGTGGCGGGCGAATTCTCCCACATCGGCAAGGTCATCATGGATCTTCTCCAACTCCGGCTCCGGGAGCGAGACATCGACGTGATCGACAACGTGATGGTCACCCGGCTCCTGACCGCTCAAGGGGCGGTCACCGGCGTCCTGGGCTTCAACTGGCGGGACGGGTCCCTGTACGTGTTGAACGCCAAAACAGTGATCATGGCCACGGGGGGAACGGGACGTCTCTTCCGTTATACGGACAACCCGACGTATATGACTGGGGACGGCTATGCGGTCATGGCCGAGGCCGGCGCCGAACTGGTGGATATGGAGTTCTGCGACTTCCAACTGGCCGCGTTCTATCCTCCTCAGATCTTCGGCTACCCCCCCAATTGCACGGGTTGGTTGATGGCAGGGGGAATCCTGCTCAACCGGAACGGGGAACGGTTCTTCAAGAAGTACTTCCCCGACCGGGCCAACGAGGGGGAATGCCTGAGGACCGAGATTAACAAGGCGGCTGCTTGGGAAATCCTGGAAGGGCGCGGATCGGACCACGGGATGGTCTATCTCAACTGTTCGTCCGTCCCGAGGGATTGGATGATGACCGCCCGGGCGGACATGGTTTCGCACTTCAAGCGGGCGGGGATCGATCTGACCTGGCAGCCGATGGAAGTGGCGCCGGCCAACCATACCTGCCTGGGAGGGTTGAGGGTGAATGAAAACGCCGAATCCATGACGATCCCGGGTCTCTATGCGGCAGGCGAAGCGGCCGGAGGCTGGGGAGGATCAAACCGCCTTGGGGGAAACGCGCTGGCGGCAGCACTCGGTTCGGGGATCATCGCCGGGGAATCCGCCGCCGCCCGGAGCCAGATGATCCCCCTGGGGCGGATAGAGGAGGGACCGGTTGCCGCTGAAGAGGCGAGAATTGCCGGGCTGCTGGAACGCAAGGGGGGAGTGAAGGCCCGGAAGGTTAAGGACCGCGTTCAGGAACTCGTCCAGGAGAATCTGTGGCTTAAGCGGAACGAGGCGAACATGAGGACTGCGCTGGGAAAGCTGGGGCAGATCGAGGAGAACGATCTGCCCGAACTCTCCGTGCCCCGGGGAAGGGAGATGGCGAGGTTCCTCGGTGTCAGAGAAGCCCTGGAGGCGGCGAACCTCGTCCGATGCGGACGGCTCGTGGCCACCGCCGCTCTTGCCAGGACGGAGAGCCGCGGATCTCACCAGCGGGTCGACTATCCGGACATCGACAACCGGAATTGGCTGAAGAACATCGTTTTACATCGGAAGAACGGGGATTGGGAGGTTCGCACGGAACCGGTCATCGCCACGGAGGTTCCCATGCAGAAGTCCTGAGAATGTGATGGGACAGCGCCCAGATCGACAGGGGCCGGGTCCCGGAAGCGGGACCGCAGCGGACCGGCCGAAGGCGGCCAGCCCGTCCGTCAGACAAACACATGCGACGATCCATGAGGGAGGAAGGAAATTTGATCAACTCCGACGCGTGGAAACAGATGGCCACCCAAAAAATCACGGTCGATTGCGACCGCTGTACCGGGTGCGGGACCTGCGCGGCCGTGTGCCCGTTCGTGGTATACGAGATGCAAAAAGGGGAAACGGGAAAATGGACAGCGGTACCCGTCTATCGGGAGGACTGCTTCCTCTGCCAGTCTTGCCAGGCGCAATGCCCGGTGGACGCCATCACCATCGAATGGTAGGTTGTGGCCGTCGTTTCGACATCGCGGTCACATCTTAATCCCCGCCCGTTTGATCACCTCAGCCCACTTTTTAACCTCGCTCTGGATGTACTGGCCGAAAGCGTCCGATGCACGGTGGAAGGGGTCCGCTCCCTGGCCCGCCATCTTCTCCTGGACATCGGCCGACTGTAGCGCCTTGCCGGCGTCGTCACTGAGCCGGTCGACGACCGCCCGCGGGGTTCCTGCCGGTGCGACAATACCGAACCAGGAGGTGACATCGAACCCGGGGATCGCGACCTCGGCGATGGTGGGGACATTGGGGACGGCGCGGGACCTCTCGGCGCTGGTCACCGCCAGGGGCAGCAGCTTCCCGCTGTTGACGTGCGGCAGGACCAGCGGAAGCGGGGCGAACATCACCTGCACCTCGTTCCCCAGAAGCGCGGTCACCGCGAGCCCCGCGCCCTTGTAGGCGCCGTGCACGATGTTGACGTTGGCGTTAAGCTTGAGCAACTCGGCAGCAAGCTGACCCGTTGTTCCCACCCCGCCCGAGCCGTAGTTCAAGACGCCGGGCTTCGCCTGGGCCAGTTCGATAAGCTGTTTGATGCTGCGC
>VFSW01000939.1_pt1 | contig 43263 bp, 43 predicted proteins | sample 5358111 | NCBI WGS metagenome assembly VFSW01 (sample SAMN11554181, study PRJNA540505) | mine drainage metagenome | isolation source: sediment from site ElyBrook_90M | place: USA: Ely Copper Mine, Vershire, VT | collected 2017
AAAATGTAATCAGGGCATCGATATGAGAGATCTCATTCTAGTCCGCGCAGGCTGGTCGCACGGGTCGCACGGGCTTGGTGGTGGTCCGCGGACCACCCCGAGGTGCGGTTTCAACCACCGGCTCCTACGAAGCGAGGCGAAAAGATATGATAGGACTTTCGCTCGATGTCCCTTCATTCAGGCAAGCAAGTTTGACGGGGCCGGCACTCGTCCCCGACAGCAGCCCGGAGGGCTTCGTTTTTCGAGCCGGGGCAAAATACGTATCAATCTTCCCCCGGCGGTGCCGTGCCGCGTAGTCATGCGCTCTGAGCGAAAGTCCTAAATCGGTAAAAGAGTGGGTTTTATCCCCCCGCATCTCATACTTTCCAGCAATCAAAAGGAGCACAGCCATAGAAAGCAATTTCTCGTGGAATGAGGTGCTGCGCGCCAACGCCGCCGGCTATGCGCGCGTGGCGCTGGCCAATATCGCGCGGGAATTCCCAGCCGACGTCCACCATGCGATGCAAGCGCCGGGGGACTTCCCCCATCGGCCACGCGACAGGACGCCCGTCTTTTATGGCAGCTTCGACTGGCATTCGTGCGTCGAGATGCATTGGACATTAGCGCGGCTGTTGCGCTCTGCCGGCGAGGCCGCGCCAGAGGACGAGATTCGCGCCGCGCTCGATGATCAGCTCACGGCGGAAGGGCTGGCGGCGGAGGCGCGGTTCATCGACCAGCCCACCAACGGCAATCGCGAGCGCCCTTATGGCTGGGGATGGGCACTGGCGTTGGCTTACGCGCTGGCATCCTGGGAAGACGACCCCGACGCGCGGCGCTGGTCGGCCAACTTCGAGCCGCTGGCCAGCGTCTTGACGGAAAGCTTTCTCAATTGGCTGCCCAAAGCGACCTATCCCGTCCGCTCTGGGGTCCATTCCAACAGCGCGTTCGGGCTGTCTCTCGCCCTGCCCTATGCGCGCGAGCGCGCGCGAGCAGGTGACGCCGCCCTGGAGGAAGCCGTCACGACAGCCGCGCACCGCTGGTTTGACAACGATCGTGATTATCCGGGGGCGTGGGAGCCGTCGGGCACGGACTTCTTATCTCCCGCGCTGACTGAGGCCGAGCTGATGGCGCGGATTTTGCCGCCTGCCCGCTTCGCGCCGTGGCTTGACTCCTTCCTGCCGCGAATCGCGGACGCGGAGCCGGCGGCCTTGTTTGCGCCGGCTATTGTGTCAGACGCGAGCGACGCCTATATCGCCCACCTGCACGGCCTGAACCTGAGTCGCGCCTGGTGCTGGCGACGGATCGCCGGGGAGCTGCCTGAGGGCGATCCACGCGGCGAGCAAGCGATGGCGGCTGCCCGCCGTCACGCGGCGGCGGCGCTGCCCCATGTCATTGGCGACGACTACATGGTCGAGCACTGGCTCGCCTGCTATGCCGTGCTCTTGCTGACGTGATCGCCCGGCGTCGGGGATGCGCAATCACTCTCCCCCCTTCATCGGGAAGGGAGGAGGAGAATCAGAAGAACGGCATCGCAGCGAAAGCGAGAGCTATCCAGTGACGACGAATTGGGTCGTGCGGGCGGGGGTTGCGCAATGGAGAGACCTGATCACCGCTTACCGGGTTGATCCAAACGTTGCGGGTGTCTATGGATTCTCTGTACAATATGCGCCAGGGATAGCATGGGAAGATCTCGCTCGCGCGGGCCGGTTCCTACATAGCAAAGTGTGCTACGCTGATCGCGGCGATCTGGAAAAAGCAATGATGGCACTGGGCTATATGCTCGTGTTGATTGCGACGCCAGGCATGGGCTATCACCATGAGTTGTGTCTGACCCTGATGCGCAATGGGGTCATGCTGCAAGCTCTTCCCGATGATGCCGCGCACGCCATCAGCGCGGAGTTTCGCAAACACATCTTCCCACGCCCATAACCAGCGAGAAAGGGAGCGGCATATGCAACACATTCCCGTTGACTTTAGCCGCGTGCTCGAACCCGATCGTGTTGAGGTCGGATTTGCCGATAGCTGGCAATTGCGAGGATTCCAACTTCGCGAAGGCGACCGCGTCATCTTGCATGAGACCGGGCTGGAAGTCGAGGGTATCTTATACAAGGAAACGCGCCAGGGCCAGCCATATTGGTTTGCCATTCCGGATTGGGCGACACGCGAGGATGTGGATGTGACACCCGATCTTCCTCAAGAAAGCATGCCATAGCCTATGCCGTCATCAACAACCATCCCTGGCGGGATCATTCCGCCGATCCCGACGTTTTTCGATGGCGCGGGCGCGCTCGATCTCGACACGCAGCGCCGGCACGTGACGTGGCTGGCGACCTTCGCGCTGGGGGGCGTGCTGGCGCTCGGCTCTAACGGCGAGGCGATGCACCTGGATGACGCTGAGCGCGTCGCGGTCATCGCGGCCACGCGCTCGGCCATCGACGACGCGGGGAGGAGCGATCTGGCGCTTCTGGCGGGCGCGGCGGATCTCTCGACGCGGGGCACCATCGCGCGCTGCCGGGCGGCGGCGGAGGCCGGAGCCAACGCGGCGGTCGTCTTGCCGCCATTTGCCTTTCCCACGCAGATGACGCCAACGGCGCTCGTCGCGCACTTCCGCGCCGTGGCCGACGCCAGCCCGATCCCCCTCATTCTCTACAACATGCCGGCCAACACCGCCGGCATCAACCTGAGCGCCGAGACGATCCTCGCGCTCGCCGCGCACCCGAACGTCATCGGCATGAAGGACAGCAGCGGCCAGGTCGAAAAGCTGGCCCATGTCGCGGCGGGCGCCAGGCCAGGCTTCGCGGTGCTGGCGGGCAGCGGCGGCTTTTTGCTCCCCGCGCTCGCCGTCGGCGCCACCGGGGCCATCGCGGCGCTGGCGAACGCCATCCCCGACCGCGTGGCGGCGCTGCATCACGGCTGGCGGGACCGCTTCGACGCGCCATCCATCGCCGGAGTGCGCGCCCGCGAGGACGAGCTGCGCGAGCTGCAAGCCCGCGTCATCCCGCTCAACGCGCTGGTGACGGCGCGCTATGGCGTGGCGGGCCTCAAGGCTGCACTCGATCTCGCGCGCGGCTATGGCGGAGCGCCCCGCGCGCCACTCACGCCGCTCGACGCGACAGGCCGCGCCGAGATCGCCGCCGCGTGGGAGGCGCTGCGAGATTGAAAGGGTCGATGCACGATAGACACGAAAGCTTTGCAAGAACACGATATGGAGCGAGAAAGCCCGGCGGCACGATTGATAGATTTTTGCGCGGCTCAGCCGGCGGTTGAAACCGCGCCTCTGGGCAACCTGACGGTTGCCGCGAAGTCGGCCTTCGCCGACTAGGACGAGATCGAGTCCGCGCAGGCGGACTTGGCGGCGGTCCGAAGACCGCCTAGAGGCGCGCAAGATCTCTCTATCAATCTTGCCGCCGGCTACGTTCCACGTGGAACATAAGTGGCGCTCGCGAGAGGATTAGTGCAGCATGTCTCATCCTTATAGCTATCAGCAGCGGCGTGTCATCATGAGCCTCGTGCGGCGCAACTCGCAGGGCTGGGGCAAGCCGCTCGCCTTTACCGTCGAGCGGGTGCGCTTTGGCGCGCTCTTCATTGGCGTGGCCGTCGTCTGTGGCGTCGCTGATATCATCGTCAGCGGCGGCGTTAACGGCACGCTGAGTTTCAGCAGCGCCGCCAACACGTTCTTGGGACTCCTCTTCGTCTTCGCCCTCGTGCTGGGCGGCGGCGTCCTCATGCGCGCGCTGCCGACCTATCTGCGGGCGCGCGACAAGCCGCCCGTGACGCTCACCGGCACCGTCGAGGCGGTGGTGTGCGACGCCAAAGACGTATTCTTGGGGATGCGCGAGCCGTACCACTTCATCACCCTGCGCCTGCGCAACGGCACGCTGCGCCCCTTCGCCGTCAGCGCCGCGCTGCACGACCAGGTCTGCCGGATCGGCAAGCAGGTCACGCTCACGGTCGTCCCCGGCACCGAGCAGGTCACGGCGGCGGAGTAAGCGCCCGTCGCCTGAAGACACGGGTGCGATCTGCAAGCCTTCCCGCGCAGGCTAGACAACAGGCCGCAAAGGCGGCCTTCGTCAACCCAGGCGCGGGTTTACCCGCCGGCCTGACGCCGGCGGACAGAGGCGCTCCGGGCTGCCGCCGGATATTTCTGTCGAATCTGAGGTTCTAGTTCCTAGCCAGCGCAGGCAGGCTTTGCGGTCCACCGGCTCCCCCGCGCCACATGTTCACCCCTCCTCATTCCTCTCAAATTTTCGTGCTCTTCGTCTTCTTTCGTGCTCTTCGTGTCTCGTGCTCCGTAACCTCGCTCCTTCGCCACAAAGATGAGAAGGGGGAGGGATCACTCCTCGTCGCCGGCCACCGGCCCATAGACGCCGCGCGCCACCGGCGTGAAGCCCGCCGACGCCGCCAGCCGCAGCGACGCGACATTGTCGGCGAAGGCGCTATAGATCGGCGTGAGGCCCTCGCGCCGCACCGCGCCGGCCCAGGCGAGCGTCGCCGTCCGCGCATAGCCCTGCCGCCGCGCATCGAGCAGCGTGTCGATGCCCAGCTCGCACGCCGCCGCCGTTCGCCGCGCGCTGTGCGCCACGCTGACCAGCCGCCCCTGCGCGATGACGCCGACGCACGGCGCGACCTCGGGCCCCAGATAGTGCGCCGCGCCGTCCGGAGCGAAGGCGTCGAGCAGCCCCGCGTCGCCGGGAGTGAGCACGCGCGCGAGCGGTTGAGCGCGATCGCGTTCCACGTGGGGCACGTTGTTGTGCCACAGCACGACTTCGCGCCGCATGCCGTTCGTCGCGTCGAAGGCATCCGTCGCCTCATAGGCGCGCCGCAAGAGCACTCCCCGCTCCTCGGACGACACGCTCGGCCGCCAGATCGTCACCAGCCCACGTGCCAGACTTGCCTGATACAGCGTCCACGGCGGCAGCGGTCCCGCCGCAGCCAGCGCGACGACGGGCTGGCCGAGCGGCGGCACGGCGATGCCCCACACGGCTTCTATGTGCCGCCGCAAAAACTCGCGCCCGGTCATGAGGCTGTATAGACCTCGCCGATCTGCGTCAGGCGCGTTCCTATTGCTTGCGTCATCTTGGGCGTCTCACTTCAAAAGAGCTTGCCGAACTCCTGCCGGGTGCCAACCCAAAACCAGAGGATGAGATCGCCATCACGTTCACCGACTGCTCGATAGCCACGCCCGACGCGGACAGACCAATAGCGCTGATGCCCTTTTAATTGCTTGAAATGCAGGCCGGGATGATTCGGATCAAGGCGCCATAATCGATACGCTTCCAGCGCCTCGTGCTGGATCTCTGGCGGCAATGCATCGAGCAGCTTCTTGAATTGCGGCGAGCGGAACGACCTCACGGCCATTCCTCTATATCACCGCGATCGCGGGCGGCACGCGCTTCTTGCGCCAGGCGATCGAGCGCGGCTCCCGCTTCAGGGCGAGAGAGCAGCTCGTCCCATGCCTGATCATCGAGCTGGTCGAGCATCTCATCCATTACCAGATCCAAGAGCGCGTCGGGGGTTGTTCCCCGTTGTCTGGCCAGCTCGACGAGTGTCTGATAGTGCTCGTCTGAGATCGTCACCTGAGCCATGCGGTGCACCTCCTCTGCTAGCATACCCCAAAATAATACGGTTCAACATGAGTTCGGGAGAAGCGATCCGCGCGAGGAGCGCCGGCGATAAGAGTGAAATAGGGCTTTTGCTCGGTGCCTTAGATTCAGGCAGGCATATGTGGTGGGGGCCGGCACTCATCCCTGACAGCAGCCCGGAGGGCTTTGTTTTTCGAGCCGGGGGGTTCATCCCCCGGCGATCTTGGCCCGCACGTTTGGCGCGCGTCCATTCAAATAGCGCACGATCGTGTTAGTATCCAACAAATAAGGCATGACATCCCTCTATATATCGTCGCGTTGCTCAGGCGACAGATCCGTCACGATCTCGGGCAATGGGCAATCAGCAAGGGCGCCGTAGAGATCGTCGAGCGTCTGAGAAGGCGCTGGCGCGTGCGGGACAACATCGATGGTCACGACATATTCGTCATCGTCTCCCGTGACCAGAATCTCGGCGCTGATCGTGATTTTTCCATTGTTGGGCTTTGTTATGAGGGTGAGATGCCGTAGCTCCATCGAAAAAAACCTCCCTCGGAATTGTCTTCTTTCTATCATATCTCATGAAGGGCGCTTTCACCAAAAGCTGTCGCGCCACTCATACGTCGTCTGCTCCAAGAGCGGCGCGAAGCCCAGGCTGCGATAGAGCCGCTCGGCGGGATTGCCCAGCGCCACGTACAGGCACGTCCAGCGAAAGCCGCGCGCCAGCGTGTCGGCCACCAGCCGCTGCATCACCTGGCCCGCCACGCCGTGCCCGCGCGCCGGCGGAATCGTCACCACGCCGTAGATCGTCGGCGCCACCTCCCACAGCGACACATACGCCCCGCTCACCGGCGCGCCGTTGAGCCGTCCCAGATAATAGTGATACCACTGCGCCTGCTGCTCGTCCCAGCGCTCGCGCCCGCGCATCCGCACGTGCTCCGCCGTCGGCGATTCGATGTGATTGAAGCCCCAGCTGCTGATGCGCTCGTAGGTCATCATCTCATCCAGCGTCGCCACCGGCGCCACCGTCACCCCCGCCGTCGTGCGCCACACCGGCACCACCGGCCCGATGCGCCCCATCAGCCGCAATTCTTCCTTGAGCGTGAAGCCGTGTCCCAAGAGCGCCTGCGCCAGCCCCGGATCGTCCCGCCCGCGCACGAGCGTCCACGAAGCCACCAGCCAGCGGTCCCGCGCGAATTGCACCACGCGGTGCACTAGCTCGTCCAGCTTGCCGGGCCGGGGCTGCGCGTCGCCCACCAGCAGCGCGCCGCCGCTGATATGAAACCGCGCCGCGCCGACACCGCGCAGCGCCGGACCGGTGTCATTCAGCCGATCGAGCCGCTGCGTGATGACCGCCTGCGTCAGCGCCGCCAGATCCTCCACACTGGCCCCCTTTGCCCCGGATATTTCCTCTCACCAAGCCGACTTACGGTGACGAGATTCCAGGTTGTACAATACCACAGTCAGCCACCATCAGGGCTAGCCAGAGACTCAGATCTTCGCGTCGTCACTGACATGAGCACGAGACCGCGCTCTCCCGGCGCACATCACGAGAGCTTCGCGCCCTTCGCGCTCTTTGTGTTCCGTTCTTGAGGAGGAGTGCTTTCCCATGACTATCCGCGTCGGCATCAACGGCTTTGGCCGCATCGGCCGCCAATCGCTCAAAGCCTTAATCGAGCGCTACCCCGGCGAGGTCGAGGTCGTCGCCGTCAACGACATCACCGATTCTCAGACCAACGCGCACCTCTTTCGCTACGACTCCAACTATGGCCGCTTCGAGGGAACCGTCGCCGTCGAGGGCACCGATCTCGTCGTGAACGGCAAGACCATCAAAGTCTTCGCCGAGCGCGACCCCGGCCAGATCCCCTGGGGATCGGTCGCGGCGCAGATCGTCATCGAATCCACCGGCTTTTTCACCGACGCCACCAGGGCCGTCGCCCACAAGCGCGATTCCGTCAAAAAGGTGATCATCTCGGCCCCCGCCAAAAATGAGGACGTGACTCTCGTGCTCGGCGTCAATCAAGACGCCTACGACCCCGCGCGCCATCACGTCGTCTCGAACGCCTCGTGCACGACGAACGGCCTGGCGCCGGTGGTCAAAGTGCTCAACGACGCTTTTGGCGTCGAGTACGGCCTGATGAATACCGTGCACAGCTACACCAACTCACAGGCCTTGCTCGACACCGTGAAAAAAGACCTGCGCGAGGCCCGCGCGGCGGCGATGAATATCGTCCCCGCCACGACCGGCGCGGCCAAAGCCGTCGTGCTCGTCATCCCTGAGCTGCAAGGCAAGCTCAACGGCATCGCCATTCGCGTGCCCACGCCGACGGTCTCCATCGTCGATTTCACCTGCCTCGTCCGGGCGGATCTCGGCGCGGACGGCGTGGCCGCCGTCAACGCCGCCCTCAAGGCCGCGTCCGAATCCGGCCCGATGAAGGGCATCCTGGGCGTGAGTGACGAAGAGCTGGTCTCGATGGACTACAAAGGCGACCCGCGCTCTTCGATCGTGGATGGCAAGCTCACCACCGTGCTCGGCGGCAAGCTGGTCAAAGTGCTCGCGTGGTATGACAACGAGTGGGGCTATTCGTCGCGTGTGGCCGACGTCACGAAATTCATCGGCGACCGCCTGTAAAGGAGCGATTCATGCCTAAAGCCACCGTGCGCGACGCTGATGTCGCGGGCAAGCGCGTGCTGGTGCGCGTCGATTTCAACGTGCCGCTCGACAAGCAGACGGGCGCCATCACCGGCGACACGCGCGTGCGCGCCGCGCTGCCCACCATTCGCTACCTGCTCGATCGCGGCGCGGCGGTCATCCTGATGTCGCATCTGGGCCGCCCCGACGGGCAGGTCGTGCCCGGCCTCTCGCTCGCGCCGGTAGCGGCGCGCCTGGGCGAATTGCTCGGCCAGCCGGTGCCGCTCGCGCCAGATTGCGTGGGCGACGCGGTGCGCCGGATGGTGGCGGCGCTTCAGCCCGGCCAGGTGCTCATGCTCGAAAATCTGCGCTTCCATCCCGAAGAAGAAAAGAACGATCCCGCCTTTGCCCAACAGCTCGCCGCGCTGGGCGACGTGTATGTCAACGACGCCTTTGGCACCGCCCACCGCGCGCACGCCTCGACCGAGGGCGTGGCCCACGACCTGCCCGCTTATGCCGGATTGCTGATGGAGCGCGAGCTTGAGTTCCTGGGCGGCGCGCTAGAGAATCCCCGGCGCCCGCTGGTGGCGATCGTCGGCGGAGCCAAAGTGTCCGATAAGATCGCCGTGCTCGACCGCTTGATCGGGCTGGCGGATGCGATCTTGATCGGCGGTGGCATGGCCAATACGTTCCTCAAAGCCGAGGGGCTGCCCGTCGGCGATTCGCTGGCCGAGGACGCCAGGCTGGATGAGGCGCGGCGGCTCTCGTCACTCGCGCTTGAGCGTGGCGTGCGCTTTCTGTTGCCGGTGGACGTGGTGATCGCGGACCGCTTCGCCGCTGACGCGCAGAGCCGCGTGGTGGCGGCGAATGCGGTGCCCGGCGGCTGGCGCATTCTCGACATCGGGCCGGCGACGGTCGCGGCTTTTGGCGCGGTGCTCGACACGGCGCGCACGGTCGTCTTCAACGGCACGCTGGGCGTCGCGGAGTGGCCGGCCTTCGCCCACGGCACGGACGACATCATCGCCCGGCTCGTCCAGATCACCAAAGCCGGCGCGACGACCATCATCGGCGGCGGCGACAGCGCGGCGGCGGTCGAAGCGGCGGGCGCGGCGGCGTTGGTGACGCACGTCTCGACCGGCGGCGGCGCCTCGCTCGAATTCCTGGAGGGCAAGGCGCTGCCCGGCGTCGTGGCGCTGCGCGACAAGTAACGATCCATCTCCATCCAACCCCCACTACCATCGGAATGGAGATAGGGGCATGAGATTAGCAAAGTTTGCATGAAAGGAAAGCACATGAGTGGCGCAACACTCCCCATGCCGATCTCGCCCTTCGAGCGTATCCGCCATCAAGACGAGGCTGGCGAATACTGGTCAGCGCGCGAGCTGATGACCATCCTGGAATATGCCCTCTGGCAGAACTTCGCGCGTGTCGTCAAGAAAGCGATGACCGCCTGCGAGAGCAGCGGGCATCAGGTCTCGGACCACTTTATTGATGTCAATAAGGCGATCACCGGAGGGCATGGAGCGGTGCAGCAGGTCAAAGATTATCACCTTACGCGCTATGCCTGCTACCTCATCGCGCAGAATGCCGATCCGGACAAAGAGATCGTCGCCCAGGCCCAAACCTATTTTGCCGTGCAAACGCGACGGCAGGAGCTGGCTGATCAAGCGATTGGCGAGGATCCGGAGCGCGCGTATCTCGACTGGTACGAGCGCGCTGTCCGGTCTTATGTGGCACGCGGCTACTCAGAATCGTGGGCGCGTGCCCGTGTCGATGGCATCACGATTCGCAATCGTCTGACCCACGAGTGGTCCGTGCGGGGCATCACTGGCAAAGAGTTCGCCATCCTGACGGATGAGCTGCACATGGGCATGTTCGGCCTGGATATTGAGGGGCATAAGGATTTGAAAGGCATGCCTGTCGTGCGCAAGGGCGCGCGAGAGGTGCAGGAAGGCGAGCTGCGCGACGCGCTGACCGAGATGGAGATCGCCGTGGTGCAAGTCGGCGAGATCATGTCGCGCGCGCTGCACATCGCCCGCGACTCACGCGGCAGGAAAGACATCGAGCGTGACGTGAAGCACGCGGCTCATATCGCCGATGAGAAGCGCCAGGAGCTTACCGAAGCGTCGGGAGAGCCGATCCCTAGTCCTGTCAACACGATTCCCGGCAGCGTGGGTCTGTGGGATGCACTGGCCGCCGGCGACGGCGCGCAAGCTGACGAAAGAGAGGATAAGAAAGCGTAATGGCAAGACGACCGATTGCGGCAGGCAACTGGAAGATGAACTTTGGTCCGCGCCAGGCGGGCGATTTCGCGCGCGTCATGCGCGATCCCCTGGGCGCGATGGCTGGCGCGGAGGTCGTGCTCTTTCCCCCGCTCATCTCCATTCCGGCGGTGCGCGAAGCCCTGGGGGGCACGACGATTCAGCTGGGCGCGCAAAACTGCTCCGATCAAGTCGGCGGCGCTTTCACCGGTGAGGTAGCCCCGGGGATGATCAAAGAGCTGTGCAACTGGGTGATCGCCGGCCATTCCGAGCGGCGCGCGCTCTTTGGCGAGACGGACGACATGGTGCGGCGCAAGGCGCTGGCGGCCCTCGGCGCGGGACTGCGCCCCATCGTCTGCGTGGGCGAGCGCCTCGATCAGCGCCTGGCGGATCTGCCGCCGGAACAGATCGATCGCGTGGCCGGCGCCTACGAGCCGGTGTGGGCCATCGGCACAGGGCGCGCCGCCACGCGACAAGACGCCGAGGACGCCGTCGCGCTCATCCGCGCGCTCGTCGCCGAGATGTATGGCTTGCCGGTGGCCGGCGCTATGCGCATCCTCTATGGCGGCAGCGTCACGGCGGCGAATATCGCCGATTTCATGCTCTCCCCCCAGATCGACGGCGGGCTGGTCGGCGGCGCGAGCCTCAAGCCGGAATTCGTGGACATCGCCCGCGCTATCGCCGCCGCTCGCCAGGCATAGCGATCACCGCCCGCTCCCCCTATCAGAGCGGAGCGAGTTGCCCGTCGCGCCAGTCCAGGACAGGCCGCGTTCCACGTGGAACAGGTCAAGGAGCAACGTATGAGCAAGAAGCATGCGCCACGCTTTCGTGACCTGTGGGTCAACCAAACCGAGCTAGGCAAACATTTTGGGATGAGCGCGATCGCCGTCGGACGCAAGCTCGTCGAGCTGGGCTTGCGCGCCGCCGACAAAGAGCCGACCGACAAAGCGAAGGCGGAAGGCTATTGCCGCTTCACGCCGATGAAAGACGGCACGCCATTTTATCTCTGGAATAAAGAAAAGGTGGCGGCGCTGATGCGTGACGCCGGCATGACGCAGCTGACCAAAAAAGAAGCGGAAGCATTCGAGACGGCCAAAAGCCTGATCGCCACCGCGAGAGAAGCGGAAGCAACCGGCATAGACAAGCTCTGGTATTTCCTGGTAGGTGAGATTCCAGAGCGCGACTATCCCCTGATCAACACATTCCTCGAACAGATGGGATCGTCTCTTCGGTTGGGTGACGGAGCCGAGGCCTGAGCTTGCGTTTTAACTCCACATGATTAAAGCAGATATGCGCTTCATCCCTGTCAGCGATATTCGCCAGGTGCTTGACGCCGCCCTGGAGCCAAATCAAATGTCGATCTCAATAGCGTCATCCAACAAGCCGAGGCCTATGGCGATCTGCATGCCGCCATCAGCGGCGCGCAGATGCACTACCTCATTACGGGCATGATAGGGGGGAGATCTGCCCCCTGTACATCGCCGTCGCAGGTTTTTGGATATGGTGTTAACGTGAGTTGCGGATAAAGATCGAGGCGAATCTCGATCTCTTCGGTGTTCGCATGAAACAAGCCGCTTCAAAATGGTGATTCGTTTCAACGAGTGACATGGTCGTGCGATTTTTCTGAACATTCGTCGTTACAAAGCCTGCGGGGAGGCGGATCTTGGTCGCGGCTTATCCGCAACTCACGTGGTGTTAGGTCGTATGGATCACGGTGCATACTCATCATAGTAATCTCTCATCGTGGGGATCAAGATTCTGCCCGCTCGCCCAGGCAAGTCCTGATCATATGAGCAAACAAACTTATAGAGATATGCATCATATGTCTCACTCGGCACTTCCCATGTACCGTCACCCAATATCATAGTCATGACTTTACCAAGACGTATATTAGTGAGGGACTCAAATGTCTTACCGAAGAAACTCTCGTTTGTCGCAACCGCGAAGATGGTCTGTGGCACCTTCATCACCTGCCATCTAGTTTCGCTATGTACACCGAAAGATGCTAGCGGACCATCAGCCCAATGAGCATCTATTGTGATTAATGGCTGCTTTCGCTGCGCCTCCATCAAGAGGAACCATGTAAAAGGAAGACACAGGCGTCTCATTTTTAGCCGCTTCTGCTCTACGCCCGCATCGCTAGCTAATACCCACTCGCTGCCATAGGTGAAAGGAGCCAAAGTGTCTCTCAAATAATTGGTATAGAGCACATCAGTGAAATCGCGCATCTTGGCAAACGCGCTGTATTTGAATGCGGCGCTGTCGGGTTCACCAAACCCCAGAGCAACCTTGAAATAGCCACGAGGCGGGTCGTCTTCGTCGAGGATCAGGTGTGCTGGCCTCTGCTGTTCGATAGCGGCTATCAAATCAGGAATGTGAGCGTCATACTGCTCATCACGGAGATCGGTATATTGCGCTCGGCTCATCTCCAATGGAGCGCAGCTCGACCACCGATCCCCCGCTGCCCAAACAGGCAAAATGGTTTTCCCGGCATCTCTGGCAATGCTCAACTCACCTTGAACAGGGCTTGATTGAGCAGCATCGGGAGATGCGACAAACACAATCGCAAAGGCTTTGTCGATAGCCACGCGTATAGCATTTTCCCAATTTGGCATGCCTGGGTGTAAGCCATCATGATCTATCCATACGGCAATTCCACGTGCTTTCAGGTCACGCGTGAGTTTATCAGCAAAATCGTTATTCGCACGAGAATACGAGACGAAGACGTGACGTGGTTTGGGTGAACTCATTATATTCCTCCTGGTGATGAATGTCTCTCCTCATCTGTAGCGATTATAACAGCATATCTTCAGCATGCAATATGCTGCTTCACCCTCACCTGGGCCTCGGTTTTAATCACTCGCGGGGGTTAAAACCGAGGCCTGAGCTACAAAGGGCACGGGACACGGGATCACTCATTGACAAAACCATGAGATGTATTATACACTGCTAACAGCGGTCGGGAACTGCGAAGCGGGTCCTGACCCCCCTACAGATGATGGCCGGGAACTGCGAAGCGGGTCCCGGCCTCATTGTTTAGGTAAGATGATCAATCCTGTACCCATATAGCCTCTTTTACTTGCCCGACGAAACTTACCCTCAATGATTTGATAATCTTCCGTGACGGATTTTCCGATAACGTGGCGCCCGATCGGTGAGACCACCAAATCGGCGAGTTGCAATCCCGCGATGTTGATATGCTTATCTCGCAGGGTAAGGCCGGAGATTCGGCGCTCAATCTCCGTTGCTCTCACCTGCGAAGTGCCGGAGATTTTCAGACTCAGCCACGCCAGCTCGAGTTCGTGATCCAGGGTAGAAGACCGTTTCTCAGCCACGATGACTCCTCCATCCCGATGCGGGCCGATTGCAAAGCAGAAACGCTCCACCAAGATGCCGAAGCTCAAAAGATATGGGTCCAGTGCGGCGGCGCCATAACGAGCGAAGTGCTGATCTTTGAGGATCGCGCATGCCACCACCTGATACTCTAACGAACGCATAAGATGATTGAGTCGTATATAAAACTGCTCGCGCATAGCACGATCTTTCAGCGATTCAAATCCGTTTTTCGTGCGGCTGATGTCAGCCGTATGCAGGATGATGTCATCTCTGCCAAACAGATCCCGCTTGAGCTGCTGGATCTGCTCAGTCATTATCCCTTCGGCGTATTCTTTTTCCACAATGATGCCTCCGAGCACGAAGACGGGATACGAGGGATCAATCACTGTAAGACTATGATCTCCAGACTCGTCAAGATACATTATTTTCATGCCGGAGCCTCAGGTGAAAAAGCGCGCAAAATCGCGATCTGCGCTCGCTCGGCTTTTGGGTGCGCATCCTTCGATTGTGTGCGCATCGGCGCTCCTCTCAGATACAAACTTTCTGCTGAGTCATTCTATCACGGATTGCGTTTCTGGATAGAACATCAATTCCAAACATACGTCCTATCAGCTCAGTCGCTAGTACTTCCTGCCTATCCGCTCTACACGCGATCAAGGGGCGCGGTGGCTGCTCACGCCTGAGCTTACGGCCATTTTGCGGCCTGTGCGCGTTTGCTACAATACGTTCACAAGAAGCTAACGCGCTGGCGCTGCTTATCTGAGTGGAGGGATTGCTCACGCGCGCGTAGAGCGGAGAGGCAGGAAGTATGATCGCCACCAGAGAGCGCACTATTGTCCTGGTCGAAGACAACGCCTCAGAGGCGAGCGTCATTCGCGAGGCCATCGAGCTTGAGGGCGAGTCGTCGTGGCGCCTGCGCGTCATCCGTGACGGCGCCAAGGCCGCCGCCGCCATCACCGCTCATCCGCCCGATCTCGTGCTCCTCGACCTCGGACTCCCCGGCGCCGACGGCGGCACGATCTATCGCAATCTGCGCGCCCAGCCCCAGACGCACGCCATCCCTGTGCTCTTCCTCACCGGCGCGACCACCCACGACCTCTATGATCACGGCATCGACGACGGCGTGCTACTGCGCAAGCCCGTCGATATGAACGTCTTGATGCAAGTGGTGCGCACGCACCTCGCGCAAAAATAACGTCCCCCCGGCACGCGATCGCGCCGAGCCTCTCCGCGCGCCTCCAGAGTCCCAAAAAATATGTCGTCCGGCGTGGGAAACGCTCTCCCGCCGGACGACATGCGCAAGATGAAGCGAAGACCTATTTCTTCTTGGCCGGAGCAGCTGGCTTGGCCAGGTGCGCGACCGCTTCATTCAGCTCTTTGCCGGGGGCGAATTTGACGCGCATCTTTTCCGGCACTTCCATCTTTTCGCGCGTCTTGGGGTTCACGCCAGGGCGCGCCGCGCTCTTCTTGACCGAAAACACGCCGAAGTTGATCAGGCGCACTTCCTCGCCCTTCTCCAGCGTTTCGCGCACCGCGTCGAGCGTGGCGCCGACGACTTCGGTCACGTCGCGATTGGTCTTGCCCGTTTTGGCGACGACCTTTTTGATCAAATCCTGCTTGGTTACGGAAGTCATTGATTTCTCCTTCGTAAGGAACTAAATGGACCACGGGGGCTGGCCTCATCAGCGTTCAGCACCCCTTCACCACAACGAGTATAGCATATGTCTTGTGTCGCCTGAGCCGCTGTCAAGCGGGACTATTGAGACCTGATACAGCCTGAGGCGAGTAAGCATGCTTGCCAAAAACCCTGGTAAAGCCTTGATTCTCGCGAAATTCCTCATAGAGCCAGGGGCGGCGAAAGCAAGCGCCTGGGCGTCACAAACGCTTCATTCGCATAAGGACTTTTTGGCTATCAAAGTGAGGTCGGAACACGATAAAACACACCGCGAAGCGAAAGAAGCGCACGGTTATTTCTGTCCTTCGCGCCATGTCCCTGGCCTCACCCCGCCAGCGACGACGCGATCTCGGCGCAGATCGTGTTGACCACCTGCCAGCCGTCATCCAGTGAATCGTAGAGTCGCCCCAGCACCGCGACGACATACGTGTGGCCGCCTTTGGGCGTCACGATGCCCACCGAGTCCGTCACCCAGCCGTCGCCGGTATCCACCCAGCCAAAGCCGTCCTTCATCGCCCAGGTCGCTCCCGGCGGCGCGGTGGCGGCCACCCCCTCTTGCTGCGCGGGGATGACGCTGCTCATCAGATTCAGCGCGTAGGCCGTGTCGGCGGCGCTCAGCAGCTTGCCTTGATCCAGCGCCGTCAGCAGCTGGGCCATCGCCAGCGGCGTCGTCGTGCTAAAGCCGAACGCCTGCGTGTTGACCGTCAGGCCCGGCGCGTTGGCCTCAGCCATCACGTCATCCACCCCGACGTTGTAGTTGATCTCGCCATAGATCTCCGTCGCCGCGTCATTGTCTGAGTCCTCGATCATCGCCTGCGCCAGATCTTGCTCGTCGCTCGTCAGCGCGCGCCCCTGTGACTCGGCCAGCTGCAAGAGCGCGATGAGCATCGGCACTTTGATCGTGCTCGCCGTCGCGATCGCCACGTCGGGATTGTACACGTAATAGCGGTTGAGATCCGGCACATAGACGGCCACCGCGATGTGCGCGTCCTGCTGGCTGGCATACGCGCCCAATTGGGGCGAGAGCGCGCCCAGATCGGCGGTCGTCGTCCCGCCGCCGTCCGGCTGATCAAAAGCGAGCTGATCGGCGGCCACCCAGCCGTCGCGCTCGCTGGCCAGATTCTTCCACTGGACGTGATACCACAGCGCGCCGCTCAGCCACACCGAATCCCCCGTCAGCGTCATGGGAAAGCCGTCGAACAGCGTGGCGACGGCGGCGCCCGCTCCTGGGCCGGGCAGCACCGTAGCGGCGCCGCTCGCCCACGCCTGGCGCCCGTCTGAGCCGTCGAGCGACGGCGGCCCAAACACGCTGACCAGATCCGCGCCGATCGGCTGCGATTCCACCTGGGGCGTCCCCGCCGCGTCGCGATCGATCCACAGCATCGCCCGCTCGAAAGGCTGCGCGACGATCTGGTGCGCCGCGCCGTTCACCCAAGCGGTGCCCAGGCGCGCTTCGACGAGCGGCGCGCCGACCAGCGCCTGCCAGTCGCCCAGCCCGGTGAGAAAGCTGGCGAAAAACGCCGGAATGTAGTGTCCCAGGGGTGCGCCGTTCGACGCCGCGCCCTCACGGACGAACAGCCCGACCGCTGACGGATCGCCCCCGGACTGCCACCACCAGGGCGGGCTGACTAGCGCGCCCGACGCCAGATCAGGCCACAGCGCGCGATAGGTGAGCGTCGATGCAGGCGCGGCCAGCGGCACCTCGGCCCCCGCGCCGATGAGCTGGGGAACGATTGCCAGCGGTGTGACCGTGCCGCCGGCGTCGCGCCGCAGCTCGCCATTCACGTAGATCTGCTCGAGGCCGCCAGAGACGGGGATCTCAGCGGTGATGGCCGGACCGAGCAGCGTCGCGCCCTGGTGCGCGTTGTAATAGCCGCTGAAATCAGGCCCGACGGCGTGCCGCTGGCCGGCGAGCGCGACATAGTCCGCGCGGGGAAAGATCTCAGGCACGCGCCGCGTGGCGCCCTGCGCCCTGACGACGAGCGCCGAAGCCGCCGGCAGCGTGAACGCGCCCCACACTCCCGCAGCAACCAGCGCCGCCAGCATCAACGTCGCCACCACGCGCAGCCGCGAGAGCCTCATCCACCATCCTCCATTCACGCGCCGGGCAGCAACACGATCGATGGACCAACCAGATTGGCGGTCACAGTCATCGTCGTGTTGGGCGCCCCCGTGTCGGATGAAAACGTGACCTGCCACAGCCCGCCGCTATAGTCCGGCGGCAGCGTCAGCGTCAGCCGCACCCACTTCCCATGATACAGGCAATCTCCATTTTGTGAAGTCTGTATCGCCGGCGTCGAGACATTGCCGGTCATGCGCAGATAGGCGGGATACGTCACCGTGCCGCCCGCCGCCGGTGGCACGATCGTCAGCGTCACGTTGCCCGCCCCATAGCCGGGATTGAAGAGCGACAATTGCACCTGCCGCCCCGCGTATGCCGCGCCGATATTCGCCAGTGGATACGTCTCGGTCAGCGCCGCGCCGCGCTCCGTCATGGTGTCTGAGTTCCACCCGGCAATCGTCGCTCCGTCCGCCGCGCAGCCCACCGCGCCGCCCGTCGCGTTGTGGCAGACCTTGACGGCATAGCTCTGCCGGCCAGAGCCGTCGCTCACATCCGCCGTCAGCCGAAAGAAAGCCGGGCTGCCCGCCGGGGCCGCGAGCGTCGCCGGCTCTTGCACCCACGCCCCTACGTCCGCCGGCAGGCTCGCCAGGCACCCCTGGCCGGGGATGATCGTGCCGCCATACGTGCTGCCGCCTGAGAGGTTCCACGCGCCGCCCGCCGGACAGCCGTGCACCTGCACGTCGCGGCCATAGGCGTCGAGCGGCGGAATGTTGACAATCTGCCCCGGCGTCAGCGGCGGATCGGGTGACGTGTCGGGCGGCTGGCTGCCCGCCCACAACGCCGCGATCGGCGCGTCAGCCGCGCGATTGTACAGCTCCGGCGCTGAGAATAGGCTATACGACACGTCAGAATAAAACGCCGGGTTGTCGGTGTTGCCCGTGTCGTTATAGATGTTTTCGTTGGTGTACAGCAGCGAATTTTGGCTGGCGTTGCCCTGCCAGACGAAGCGCGGATTCCATACCCAGACGGAATAATTCGCGCCGCCGGCGGGGATGGTGACGAGATAGCTGTTGCCGGTCGGCACCGCCGTCGCGCGCGTCGCCAGCCCGCCAAAGCCCGGCGCGATCTGGTCGGGATTGCCCGGCGAGCCGGGGCTGCACTGCGGCCCGCCGCCATATTGCGGAAGGTTCGTCGCGATCCCCAGATAGGACGTGTAGATAGGCGTCGCGGCGTCGGCGTGCGTCGTGTCCGACGCTTCGCTCCAGCCGCTCGCGCACAGGGGGGTGAAGGGATCGCCCCGCTGCATCAGCTCGTTGGCCGAGCTGATCGTGGCGACCTGCTGCTCGACGCCCTCGGCCATGTCGCCCATCGACGCCGCGCCGCCGCCCAGCGCGATCGGCGGCAGCACTTCGGCGCTGGCGCTCGCCGCCGAGGCCACCGGCGCCAGCCCGATAACCGAGAGTAGCGCCAGCGCCACTGAGATGTGGATCGTGACGTGAATCGTCGGCGTCGGCCCGGCGGTCTCCGTCACGCTGATGGCGCTGGCGTCGCCAAAGCCGTTCTTGGCGGCCTCTCGCACGGCGCGATCGGTGGCGTCGTTGCCGTCAGGCGCTGGCGTGGCCGACGTTGGAAAGTCCGGCAGATAGGGCGCGCCGGCCAGCGCGGCGGCCTCAGCGGCGCGCTGGGCCTGCGAATACGTGATATACACGCGCAGGCCGTCGATCGACAGCCCCACCAGCGCCACCAGCGTCGTCACGCTTAGCGCGAAAAGCACCAGCGCCTGTCCCCGCGCGGGCGACCGCCGTCGTGGCGCGCGACGCGGCCCGCGCCAGAGCCTGGCCAGCGAACTCATCATCAAAGGTCGCGGCGCGGATACCCCTGCCTTGTAGGCATGGGGAGGAAGCGCCGCCCGCCCACAGGCGGACCTCTCTTTCCTTGTATGTTTACACCGTATGTGCTCTACTGTGAATATGAACAAACGTGCGTACCGCTATCGCTTCTACCCGACGCCCGACCAGGATGCCATCCTGAGCCGGACGTTTGGCTGTACGCGCTTCGTGTATAACGAGATAATTTGAAACACTTTCACCCTTGCTCTCCCCTATTGCATGTGGTATCATCTCCATAGGCACTGATTTGAAGTGCCTATGGAGATGATGAATGCCTTACGACAAAACGCAACAAGCTAGGATAGACGCCGGATTGTGCAAAGAGTGTGGACAACCGCGCGGTAATGATGGAACTTCGATCCGCTGTCGCCCTTGTGCCTCTGATGCTGCTAAAAGGGCCACAGCCAGATCGGCGCGAGTCAGGAAAGAACGGCTTGCTAACCAAACTTGCTTCTATTGCGGCAAGCTCAGGGATGGAAAGACTATCTTTTGCGCTACTTGTCGAGTTAAGATGGCGGCAAGAGGTAGAACTTATGCTGAACAGTATCGGCGAGAACGAAATGAGCAAGGCGTTTGCAGACGGTGCGGCAAAGAAAGGTACTATGCAAGCAACTACTGTCGTATGCACTTTATGGAACACATTGCAAGAAAATATCATGTTCCCCAACCATTGTGGGATGCCCTCTTGCAAAAGCTTGAAGCATCTAGTTTCCAGTGTTTCTACACGGGTAAACAACTTATCCCCGGAGAAAATGCTTGCGTTGATCATCTCAATGCTCGCTCCCAATATCCTGACAAGGTTTCGGATTTAGATAACTTTGTTTGGTGTGACAAGTGGGTTAATCGGATGAAAGGCCATCTCTCCTATTCCGATTTCATAGCCCTATGCCACACCATCGTTGAACGCGCCTCAATGCCTGTGGAGAGAGTGTAAGACCTGGGCGGCACCATGCCGTTCAGGCAACTCCCGACGAAACAGGAAACTCTCGGGAGTGATCCCTGGAATCCCCCGGCTTTTAGCTGTGGGGAGGATGTCAAAAGAGTGCCTCTTCCTTGAGCGAAAACGTAATCGCCGGCCTCCCCGTCGATCTTCACTGGCCCGGCGTCAGCGGCATCACCGCCGTGTCCGTCACCGCGAGCGAGCCGGTGGCGATGATCGTCGTCTGCCAGGTATATTGGTAATCGATCTCGAGGCCCAGCGAATTTGCGCTGTAGATCGTCGTGTCGCGCGCGGCGGGCGGCCAGTTGTTGATCTGTGCCGCTGGCGGGCTGGCCGCGTTGGGGCAGCCGGGATTCCCCAGATAGACATCGGCCAGGCTGGTGCTGCCCGCGCCGCCCACCGGCAAGCCGTCGGCGCCCGCCTCATAGATGACGACGCGCGTTACCACCAGGCCCTGCAATCCCTGCGTCGCCACCGCGACCGCCGCCAGCGCGTCGCAGTCCGCCAGCGGATTCTTGCCCGCCAGCGCCGCCGCCAGCGCCCCCTGGCGCGAAGCGTAGGTGATCGCCAGGTGGTCGCTGAGCAAGACGCCCAGATCGATGATCGCCCCCAGCAGCAACAGCAGCACCGAGGCGAACAGCGCGAATTCGACCAGGCTCTGGCCGCGCCGTGGCACGCGCGCGCGTCGCATCTAGCCCCCCACCGTGACGATCGGCACGACCGTCGTCGCTTGCAAGGTCAGCGGCGTGCCCATCGCGCCGACGAATGCCGTCACCCAGGTATATTGATACGTCACGCGCACGCCCAGATACACCGGCGCCGCGATCGTGCTCTGGCGGCTCGCCACCGGCCACGTTTGCGTGCTGAGCGGATTGCCCTGCGCGTCATAGATGTTTTCCGCCCCCGCCCGCGGCCCGTCGCCTTGCGCGTCCGAGCGGAAGATCTCCACCTGTGTGACGTGCGCCACCGGAAAGGAGCCGACCAGCGCTTCGAGCGCCTTGACCGTCCGCTGATCGATCGTGCCGGTGCTCATGCCCGCCAGCGCCTCGACCCGCGCCGCTTGCCGCACGCCCGAGTCATACAGCGCCGACGCGCTATAGACCAGCGACAGCTCGATGATGCCGAAGATCAGCCCCAACAGCAGCGGCACCACCAGCGCGAATTCGATCAGCGCCTGCCCTCGCCGGGGGCGGCGTCGCCCGCTCCCTCTCACAGGTGGATCCCCGGCGCGAGCGCGTGCAGCACCATCGGAATGCTCGGCCCCAGGATGACGATGAAGAGCGGCGGAAAGATCAGAAACACCATCGGAAACATCATCTTGATCGGCGCCTGGCGCGCGAGCGTCTCGGCCCGCTGCCGCCGCCTGACGCGCATGTCCTCCGACAGCCCGCGCAGCACCGGGCCAAGCTGCGTGCCCAGCTGCATGGTCTGGGTGATCGTCGTCACCAGTCCCGTCAGCTCTTCGACGCCGGCCCGCCGGGCCATGCCGCGCAGCGCGTCGGCCAGCGGCGCGCCCGCCTTCACCTCATATTGCAGGCGCGCGAATTCGTCGCGCATAGCGCTGCGCGATTTTTCCACCACGCGACCAATCGCGCGATCCAGATTCATCGAGTCGATGCACATCGTCAGCAAGTCGAGCGCGTCAGGCAGCGACGCGCGGATCTCGTCCTGGCGCTTCCTGGCTTTGCCGCCCAGCCAAAAGGCCGGCACCATAAAGGCCAACCCGCCCGTCCCCGCGCCCATCATCAGCGCCCGCGACAGCGGCAGCCCCATCACGGAAACGAGAATGGCGGCCAGCAAGCCAAACCCGATCCCCGCCAGCGACCGCAACGCCATGAAGGTCGAAGCGTCGAGCGAGCCTTCCAGGTCGGCGGAAGCGATCTGGCGTTGCAGATGCTCGACTGAGTTGCGCGGCGCCATCCGCATGATCGGCGACGCGATGCCCCCTAACAGGGGGCGCAGCGTGCGGTCCAAGAGCGGCTGGCGCAGCTCGCCCTCGGTCACATTCACCCGCTGCGCCGCCCAGTCTAGCCGGTCGCGCACCGCGTTGGGCTTGCGCATCTTCGCGATGCCGCCTACCAGCGTCAGCACGCTCACCGCCGCTAAAAGCGACGCCGTCAAAGACAAGATTCCCGCCATGTCAAGGCTCCTTCCGTATCGTAGGGCCAATCCCCACCCCGCGCTGTCAGATCTTCACGTTGACCATCTTTTGAATCACGACGAAGCCCACCACGATCATCACCCCCGCCGTGCCGTACATCACCAGGCCGCACCAATGCGTCGTCCGCAGCGGGCCAAGGATGTATTTAGGATTGATGACCAGCAACACCAGCGACATCCCCACCGGCATCAGCGACACCACATAGCCCGAAAACCGCTGCTGCGCCGTCTGGGATTGTACCTCGGCGTTGAGCTTTATGCGCTCGCGAATCGTCTCGCTGATGCTGCCCAGCATCTGCACCAGGTCGCCGCCGGCCTCGTGCTGCACCAGCAGCGACGTGATGAACAGCTCGAGGTCTTTGCTGGGCACGCGCTCGCCCAGGTGTTTGAGCGCGTCGGCGAGCGACGCGCTGATGCTCATCTCGCGCACGACCCGGCCCAGCTCGGTCGAGATCGGCGCCGGCTCTTCGCGGGCCGCCATTTCCAGCGCCTGCGCGAGGTTGCTGCCCGATCGCATCGTGCTGGCGATCAGGCCGATCGTCGCCGGCAGCCGCGCGTTGAATTGCTTGATGCGCCGCGCGCGTCGCCGGTTGAGCCACTGGCGCGGCACGATATACGCCGCCAGGACGATGACCACCGCCAGCGCCGGATTCCCCATCCAAAAGCTCAAGAGCACGCCCAATGCCATCACCAGCGCGATGATGACGATATATTCGCCGGCGGTCAGCTTGACATCCGCCTGGGTGAGATCGTCGGTCAGCTGCTGGGCGAAATCGGTGCGGCCCGCCAGCCGGTCGATCGTCATGGCGACGCGCCCGCCCTGCCCGGCTCCGGCGCTCCACGGCGGCTGCGACGCCTGACCCCGGCGCTGCTGCTCGAGATCGCGCAGCTTGTCGGCCACCGACACCCGCCGGCGCCGCGCCACCCGTCCGATGCCCAGCACCAGCGCGAAAGCGGCGACGCCCGACAGACAGCTCACCAGCAAGGGCAGGCTCGATACGTTCATACGTTCATTCCTTTAGGGCTTTCGCTCTGCGTCCTTTGATTCAGGCAGGCATGTGTGACAGGGCCGGCACTCGTCCCCGACAGCAGCCCAGAGTGGCTCTGTTTTTCGAGCCGGGGCAAGAGTATTATCAATCTTTCCCCCGGCGGCCTCGCCCAGCGCGAACATTCGCCTTGAGCGAAAGTCCTAATGGTAAATGATCACCAACCGCCGGCCTCCACTCTCAGCGCTGGAAAAGCGACGGCGGCACCGGCTGCCCCCTCTTTTCCAACAGATCGATGACGCGCGGTTGCGTGCCGATCGCGCGCAGCCGGCCCAGCACCTTGCCCTCCGGCGATACGCCCGCCCGCTCGAAGGCGAAGATATCCACGATCTCGATGTTGTCGCTCGCGCCGCGCCGCAACTCAGAGATCGAGGTCACGCGCCGCGTGCCGTCCTCCAAATGATCGGCGTGCACGATCAGGTGCACCGCGTTGGCCACTTGCTCGCGAATCGCCCGCGTGGGCAGCTCTCTGGCCTGCAAGACAAGCATCTCGAGGCGGCTGAGCACGTCTTTGGCGCTGTTGGCGTGGATCGTCGTCATCGATCCCTCGTGGCCGGTATTCATAGCAACCAACATGTCTAAAGCTTCACCGCCGCGACACTCGCCGATGATGATGCGGTCGGGCCGCATGCGCAGCGAGTTGGCGACCAGCCGGCGAATGGTGATCTCGTTCTTGCCCTCGACCGACGCCGGCCGGCTCTCCATCCGCACGACGTGATCCTGTTGCAGTTGCAGCTCGGCGGAATCCTCGATGGTGACGATGCGCTGCTTGCCGGGGATGAAGACCGAGAGCACGTTGAGCAGCGTCGTCTTGCCTGAGCCGGTCCCCCCGGAGATGATGATATTCAAGTTGGCGCGCACGCAAGCCTCGAGAAAAAGCACCATCTCTTCGGTAAGGCTGCCCATCGCGACCAGATCTCTGGGCTGCAACGCGCGCCGCGAAAATTTGCGGATGGTGACGATCGGCCCGTCGAGCGAGACCGGCGGAATGATGGCGTTGACGCGCGAGCCGTCGCGCAGCCGGGCATCGACCATCGGCGACGATTCGTCGATGCGCCGGTTGATTTGCCCCACGATCTTTTCGAGCACGCGCATGACGTGGTCGTCGTCCTGGAAGCGAAACTCGGTCTTGACGAGGTTCCCCTTATATTCCACATAGATGCTGTGCGGCCCGTTGATCATGATTTCCGAGACGTCGTCGTCGCGCAACAGCGGCTCGATCGGCCCATAGCCGACGATATCATCGACACAGCACTGAAAGAGGTTTTTGCGGTCCACGGTGCTGAGCGGCATGCCCTGCTTTTGCGTCTCGCTGTCGATGATGCGGTGCAGGTATTCCTCGACGGTGCGCTGCGAGTGGGCCGGCGACATGCTCGACAGATCGACCTTATTCGACTCAAGCTCGGTGGCCAGCCGCCCCTGCACGCGCTTTTGCAGCTCGAAGAATCCCTGGTTGACGCGCGGGCTTTTCCCCGGCATGGGACCGGTGCGGCCCTGCGCGTGCTCGCCGCTGTCGCCCAGGCGCACCGCGCCGCTGGGGCCGAGGCCGCCAGAGCCGCCGGGGTGATCGCTGTTCATCCGTGACAACGTCATGCAATGTGCTCCTTCACAGAGATTGTGGCGTGGAAGCTGCTGGGCTTCAGCCCTGCTTTTACCGGTTGACGGCCATCACCTCTTTGTGGATGTGGCGCGCGAAATCATTCATCGCGCGGGCGATCGCCGTGCGGCGGTGGCCCAGCACCAGGGGGACGCCGTGATTGACTGACGAGACCACCGTGCGCACGTCCTCGGGAAAGATCGCCGCGAAGCGCCGGCCCAGCGACCGCTCGATCTGCGACGGGCGAATCTGATAGCCGCCGTCCGACCGATTGCAGACCAGCACGCAGCGGTCGGCGGGAATGTTGTAGCGCTGCATCGTCTCTAAAAACTCTTTGACGCGGTTGATCGACGTAATCTCGAGCGTGGTGACGATGACGAGCCGATCGGCCTGCTCGATGGCGGCGATCGCGGCGGGCGTAAAGGTGCTGTCGACATCCGCCACCACCATGTCGAAATGCTCGCGCAGCTCGACGAACAGCCCGCGCAAAAATTCGAGCGTGAAATCCTCCGCGCGCTCTGGCTGTGACGGCGCGCGCAAGAGGCGCAGCCCCGAATCGTGCCGGTCGGCGGTCTCATCGATGGCGGCGAAATCGATCTCAGAGAGATCGAGCAGGTTTTCGAGCGTATTGTGCGGGTGCACGAGGTTGAGCAGCACGTGCGCGTCGCCTGATTGCAAGTTGGCGTCCACCAGCGCCACCTCGCCGGCAAAGCTCGCCAGCGACACGGCCAGGTTCGACGCGATGATGCTGCGCCCGACGCCGCCCTTGGCTCCGCAGACGGCGATGACGCGCTGGGCCCGCTGCCCGGCGCGCGGCGGCGGCGCCACGCCCATCTCGCCCGTGGTGACGCGGGGCGTGGCCATCTGCGCGACGTTGCGGATGGAGCGCATGAGGTCCTCGTGCTTGAGCGGCTTGGTCAGATAGTCGCGCGCCCCCGCCCGCATGGCATATTGCACCGCCTCGCGGCTACTCTCGACCGACATCAAGATGACGCGCGCGGGCAGATCCTCGTTGATCTCCTGCGTCGCCTGAATGCCGTTCATGCCTGGCATCAGCAGGTCCATCAGCACGATGTCGGGTTGATGGCGGTGCGCCAGCGCGATGCCCTCGCGCGCGCTCGTCGCCGTGCCCACCACTTTGACGTCCGGGGCGGTCGTCAGCCATTTGCTGATCGTCTGGCCCGTCTCGGCCACGTCATCCACGATCAGCACGCGAATCTTGCTGTCATGCGCTCGCTCGGTGGTTCGATTCATCGCAGTGGTGCATCCTTTTGCTCAATGGAAAAAAATGGCCGGACGCCCACCAGGTGAGCAAGATCCTTGCCGGTGCGCAACGCCGCGCGCCGATCCGGCCCTCCATCTTTTCGCCGATCGGCGTATTGAACTGATCTTTCATTCTGAAGAAAATATAGTAATGCAAGGAAAGATATGATATGATGAGCGCATGAAAGTGAGTGACTATGCCAAGCACATGGGGGTGAGTTATCGCACGGCTTGGAGTTGGTGGAAAGCTGGGCAATTGCGTGGGCAGCAACTTCCTGGTGGGACGATTATCGTTGATGATCCCTTCATTCGCATTGCGCCTCAAACCAAGCGAGCCGCTATTTATGCGCGTGTATCAGCACCAGAGAACCGTCCCAATCTTGAGTCCCAGGCTGAGCACATAGTTGCCTATTGCCTGGCGAAAGGCTACCAGGTTCAGTAGGTGGTCAAAGAGATTGGCTCTGGGGTCAATGATAGACGTCCCAAGCTTCTCAAGCTCTCGACCGACCCGCAGATCACGGTGATTGTGGTCGAACATCAAGATCGCGCCACACGATTTGGATTCCGCTATATCGAAGCCGCGCTGGAACAGCAGGGAAGATGGATTGAAGTCGTGAATTTGGCGGAAAATGGACGGGAAGATCTCATTGCGGATTTGGTATCGTGTATAGTTTCAGCGCTCGGCTCTACGGTCAACGACGTGCCAAGCGGACAACGGAAGCCCTGGTCAAAGAGTGAACGGAAACGGATATCACACTGGAAAGTGAGGAATCAGGCGATGCAGCTGGTGGAGCAACATCACATTGATCGCCATGATCCCCGCTTTGCCGCGATTGCTGAGGTCACGTTTGCCAGCAAGCATCTCTACAATGCCGCGATGTATGCCAAACGGCAAGCTTACATTCACGAGGGGAATCGCATCATCACGTATGCCGATCTGGACAAACTGATGCAGCCCACCGCCGAATATCGGGCGTTGCCATCGAAAGTGGCGCAATGGGTCCTCAAGCAGGTCTGCGCCGCCTGGGATAATTACTTCGCGGCGGCGGAATGGGACCGGAATCCTGGCAAATTCTCAGGCCATCCCAAGCTGCCGAAATATCTGGATAAGCAGGGACGCAACCTGCTGGTCTACACCAGTCAAGCCATTAGCCGTGATCCCAAGAATGCGGGATGGGTGGTTCCCTCTGGTGTTCCTATCCGAGTGCAAACATCGCTCCCTCGCTCCACAATCGCCCAAGTACGTCTCGTCCCCAAAGCCACCCACTACGTCGTGGAAGTCGTCTATGAACGCGAGCCAGAGCCGAAGCCGGTCGATCCGAATCTCATCGCCAGTATGGATATTGGGGTGAACAATTTAGCCGCGATAACAGCAAACAAGCCCGGATTCACTCCGCTTCTTGTTAACGGTCGCCCGCTGAAGAGTCTGAACCAATCGTACAACAAGCGACGGGAACATCGCCAAAAGCATCTGCCACCAGATCAGTTCAATTCACGCGTCTGGGACGAGATGACGGATTATCGCCATCGAGCCATCACCTCGTACTTGCATACCGCCAGTCGGGCCATTATTGATCTGCTGGTCGACGAGGGCATTGGAACGCTGGTGATTGGCAAGAATGTGGGCTGGAAGCAGGAGGCCAACCTGGGGAAGAAGAATAACCAGTCGTTTGTCTTCATCCCCCATGCCCGCTTCATTCAGATGCTGGAGTACAAGGCCGCATTGGTCGGGATTCAAGTCGTGCTCATCGAAGAAAGCCATACGTCGAAGTGTAGCTTTCTCGATTTGGAACCGATCCGCCATCAGGATCGCTATCTGGGCAAACGAGTCAAGCGGGGCCTGTTCCTTGCCAGCACAGGACAAGCCATCAATGCCGACATCAACGGCTCGTACAACATCTTGCGTCGGTTCGCGCCCGACGTGTTTGCTCAGGGTGCGGCATCGTTCCTGCTGCGCCCGATTCCGTTGCGACTGCCTGATCGTCGTCAGGACAGAAGCAAGCAGCGTCCGCGCCGCAAGGCCAGGGCGTAGGGGCTGTTGTAGTCAGCCTGCTGAAAAAGCGAAGCTGAGGAATAGCTTTCTATTCTTTGGTGTACTATAGTATTCAGTACAATCCACGACGGACCTCGTGACGCGCGCCACGTCAGTCGGTGGCATCAGGAGAGATAAACCACATGGCGGCAAAACGCGATTATTATGAAGTGCTCGGCGTGCAGCGCAACGCCGCCGACGATGACATCAAAAAAGCCTTTCGCCGTCTCGCGCGGCAATATCATCCCGATGTCAATAAAGAGAAAGGCGCCGAAGAGCGGTTCAAAGAGGTCAACGAAGCCTACGAAGTGCTCAGCGATCCGCAAAAGCGCCAGGCTTACGACCGCTTCGGCCACGCTGGCGTCAATGCCGGCGCGGGGCAGAGCGGCGCCTATGGCTTCGAGAGCTTTTCGGTCAATTTTGGCGACCTGTTCGAGCAATTCTTTGGCGCGACGGGCACCCCGCGACGCAGCGGACCCCAGCGCGGCGCCGACATCAAATACGACCTCACCATCTCCTTCGAGGAAGCCGTCTTCGGCTGCCAGAAAGAGATCGAGATTCCGCGCTGGGAATCGTGTCCCACCTGTTCGGGCAGCGGTGCCCAGCCGGGCACCTCGACCCAGCGCTGCACCCACTGCCAGGGCACCGGCGAGATTCGCCGCGTGCAGCAATCGATTTTCGGCCAGTTCGTCAACGTCATGGTCTGCGATCGCTGCCGGGGCGAGGGCCGCGTCATCACCACACCCTGCGAGCGCTGTCGCGGCCAGGGGCGCGTGCGCAACAACCGCCGCGTCATGGTCAACATCCCCGCCGGCGTCGACGACGGCGTGACCGTGCGCGTGCAGGGCGAGGGCGAGGTCAGCGGGCGCGGCAGCGCCGCCGGCAACCTCTACGTCAGCCTGACCGTCAAGCCACACCCCTATTTCAAGCGCCAGGGCAACGACCTGCTCTATGAGCTGAATTGCGCCTTTACCCAGCTGGCGCTCGGCGACGAGATCGAGGTGCCGACCATCGAGGGCGGCTCCGCCCAGCTCAAGATTCCCGCCGGCACGCAAACGGGCCGCTCCTTCCGCCTCAAGGGCATGGGCGTGCCTATCGTGCACAGCCAGGCGCGCGGCGACATGCACGTCGTCGTCAAGGTCGTCACCCCCGGCAGCCTGACTCAGCGCCAGCGCGACCTGCTCAAAGAATTCGCCGAGATCGAAAAGCAGCAGACCGAGCGCGGCGGCAACATCTTCGACAAAATCAAAGACGCCTTCCAGGGATGATCGCGGGCGTCGCTCCCCGTCACGCCAGGAAAGGATCGCCACCCCCGTGTCGCAGCCCCTCAAAGTCTTGATGCTCTCCGCCGAGATGGTGCCCTTCGCCAAAGTGGGTGGTCCCGCCGACGTGGTGGGCGCGCTGCCCAAGGCACTGCACTCCATGGGCCACGACGTGCGCGTCGCCATGCCCGCCTATCGCTCGATCCACCCCGATCAGTTCGGCCTGACCACCGCCATCGAATCACTCCCCGTGCCCTTCAAGCACAACGTCGAGGATATCGCCGTGCGCGAGACGACGGTGGGCGGCGTGCCCGTCTATTTCGTCGATGCCCCGCGCTTCTTTCACCGCGAGAACATCTACGGCTATACCGACGACGGCGACCGCTTCATCCTCTTTTGCCGCGCCGCGCTCGAATTGTGCCGCGCGCTCGACTGGGCGCCCGACGTCATCCACGCCCACGAGTGGCACACCGCCATCGTGCCCAACTGGCTGCACACGCTCTATCGCCACGATCCGCTCTTCGCCCGGACGGCGACGATCTTCACCATCCACAACCTGGCTTATCAGGGCATCTTCGGCCATCGCATCCTCGAGGTCGCCGGCCTGGCCAATCAAGAGTTCGTCTTTCCCGTGCTCGCCGAAAAGGGCGACGTGGTCGATCTCATGGGTCGCGGCATCGCCTATGCCGACGCCGTCACGACCGTCAGCGAGACGTATGCCAGGGAGATCGTCACCTCCGACTTTGGCGAGGGGCTGGACCATTTGCTGCGCCACCGGCAAAGCCGCCTGTTTGGCGTGCTCAACGGCATCGACGCCGAAGCGATGAACCCCGAAACCGATCCCTACATCACAGAGCGGTTCGACGCCGCTGATCTGGCGCGGCGCGTCGCCAACAAGCGCGCGCTGCAAGAGCAAGCCCGGCTGACGGTGGACCCCAACGTGCCGGTCATCGGCTTCGTCTCGCGTCTCATCCGCCAAAAGGGTTGCGATCTGATCGCGTCGATCTTCGACCAGATCATGCAGCAGGGCGCGCAGGTGGTCATCGTCGGCACCGGCGACTCGTATTATCACGAGATCTTCAGCCAGTTCGCCGCCAAATATCCCGGCCAGGCCGCCGCGCATTTCACCTTTGGCGCCGATTGGACGCAGCCGCTCTATGCCGGCGTGGATATGTACCTGATGCCCTCGCGCTTCGAGCCGTGCGGCCTCAACCAGATGATCGCCATGCGCTACGGCGCGATCCCCATCGTGCGCGCGACGGGCGGGCTGGTCGACACGGTGCGCGAATATGACCCGATGAGCGACGCCGGCACCGGCTTTACGTTCGTGCCCTATGACAACTGGGCGTTGTTTGGGTCCATCGTCCGCGCGCTGCAATCCTACCGCTTCCGCGACCGCTGGGAGGGCCTGATGCGCCGCGCGATGGCGGTGGACCATTCGTGGCAGGCGTCAGCGGAGCGCTACGTGACGCTCTATCACCAGGCGATCATGTGGCACGGACAGGACGCCGGCCATCGCCATCCCTCTGACATCGAGCACAGCCTGGCCGCCGACCGCGAGGCGTGAGTCGTCACACCACGTTGCCTTGATTATGCGGTCGCGCCTGGGAGATAGATCGTGACGTGGGCCGCGCTCACCAGCTGATTGATAGAGGCGTCGAGCGCGTTCCGCGTCGCGTTTTGATTATCTTGCACCGAGAGCGGCAACGTATGGATGAATGCGTTGCGCACCGCCGCGATCGTGAGGCCGTCTTGATAGCTATGCGTGGTCGTGGGATCAGTCAAGAATGTCTGTGTGGTGAGATTATTCTCGCACAATGTCGCCTGGAACTGGACAGCGGCGGTACTCGACGCGGGGAGGCTTTTGAATGAAGCGATCAGCCCTTGCATGTAGTGATGCGCGGCAGCGACGGAAACGTAGAGTCCACGATCTTTACCTGTTTGAATGAGCACCTGATCCTGGATAATGCTGGCCAGCGTTTCCTGGCGAATGACGGCAACGGGCTTGTTGAGATAAGCGCTTACGTCAGCGGGCAGCGGCGACGTCGCAGAGGCCAGCTGGAGCTTGTCATTCGCGACGACGAGATTGACGCGCGTCTCGAGATAGACGGCGGTGATGTTTTGGCCATAGACGACCGCGACGACAGCCGGCTCACCAGCGGGAATGGTGACGTTGCCCGCCTGTTTTCGCATCGCTACGTAAGAGGCGACCGCCGGTTGCCGGCACGCGGCGGATTGCGCCAGCGCGCCAGCGTTTGCGCTCGCGGCGTGAAGCGACGAGAGCCGGGCCAGCGTGAAAGCGAAGGCGACGATCAAGATCCCAGCGGGGATCAAAGCCAGTGGCTTGCGGAGAAACGACTTGAGCGCCGTGACAAACCTGTTTCGCATCGTTACCAGATCCTCTCAGACAATACGCTTATATCTTTTCATCACAGGGTCCAGCTTCTCATGTCAAAATAAACTCTATCATATTCGGCGCGGGTGATTCCAAAGCCAGAGCCAGCGCGCAAAGCGATATAATGCCAGCCTGTGTTGTACATCCGTAAATTCCTCGCCAAACTGAACATAGTTATCCGATGAAACTGAGCCTAGGTAGACAAGGTTTTCGTTTGCCGACCTTAATGTCGGGAATAGCTGGGCAGCATACTTCGCTATAGAATAGGGAGCATTTCGTCCGTACGATCCTTCTCTATAAGGCGATGGTAGTGAGTTATCACCATTATGATAAATATCAATCTTATACCCTCGTTTTCGGCTGAAACGTTGCAAATTGAGTCTCCAAGGAGATACGTCCTCAGGAAGTCGTGCCTGTTTATCGTTCAGCAATGCAGTTAAGACCTGTCTTCCATTTTCTCGCTCAAGTTCGAATATAGCTTGGAAATCGATGGTATCAATGCTGGGGACGTCTAAACCCTCCACTAATTCATGTTCAGTTATGTTTCGGAGTTCTGGATGATTTTTCAATAACCGACCGATGTCTGTCAGAAACAAATTGTATTCATCTAGAGATAATGCCTCGCCTTGAGATGGATCTGGAAGTAGTTTGACAAACGAAATATCCTCATGAGCCGAAGCTGATTCCTTAATTACAAACTGAATTTGCGTAGGCATTTCAACTGATTTGAGCGGATACCACGTCTTGATAGCCACTATCAATCTCCCAATGTCATGCTCAAAATCATCTGCGGGTCTCAGCCGAATTGCTTGACAACTTGGCAGATCAGCAAGGGTTGGGGGCAAATCATCGACGCGAGGAACACGAATGTCTTCAAGCAATACAGGGATCACCGGGACATCACGATCGAGAGCTTTTTTTATTTCTTTAACCACCCAATCATTTGGATGATAAATGCGCCTATTTGCATGCTCATCTTCCGATGTTAACCATCTTTTTCCCATTACTGCTAATAAGACAATGCAACTGCTTGTTTCACCTTCTATCCACGCATTGAATTTCGCCCCGGCAGGAATGGAGGACGAATCGTGAAATACATTCTCTTTGCCGAATTCATTCGCTAACGCGATGTATAACCAATGACTAATGTACGCACTATCTTCATGGCGGTAAGAAATAAATATTTTAGCCAAAGCGATTTCTCCTCTTATTACTTATGAACGAGTTTTCTTGACTCTTTACTATCAAAATGAGTTCGTCAACTGTATCGAGCTCACACCACGTAGGGCGGCGCGGTCAGCACCACGCGGTCCAGCGTCGCCGCCAGCGCCGGCTCTGAGGCCATGAGCGTCGCCTGCCCGCGCACGACCAGCCGCAGCTCAGGCGCGGCCAGCCAGCGCCACAGCGCGACGTTCGCCCCCGGCGCCCAGAGCTGCTCGATCGCGCCGCCCGCGCCGGCCAGCTCGGCGACGTGCGCCGCCACGAGCGTCACCGCGTCCGCCGCCGTTTTGCCCACCACCGGGCCAATCAGCCCGCCCGCGCGCAGTCCATAGCCCATCACCTCGCCCGCCCGCTTGAGCACCAGCGCCTGCGCCCCCTGATGCCCGATCGCGAAGCGGTGCTGCGCCGCCCGCGTGAAGCCCAGCGCCATGCGATCCAGCCGGTTGATCGCCGCCAGATCGCGCTCCAGGCTGGCCGTGCGGATGGTGACGCCGCGCTCGCTCTCGCCGACCAGCCGCGCGCGGGCCAGAGCGGCCAGCGCCGGCATGGGGCCGACGCCGACGCCCCACAGCGTGGCCAGCGGCAGCGTGCCCCAGCGATGATAGAGCGCCAGCGCGCGCGCGTCGGGATTCGCCACGATGAAGCGCCGCCAGCCTGGCGCGACCTGTCGCGCCAGCACCGCTTCGAGCAGCGCGCGGCCTGCGTGCGCCTGCTGAAACTCCGCGCGCACGTACAGATCCGTCAGGTGCTCGACGCGCTGCGTGTCATCGCGCAGCGCGCGCGCATAGCCGGCGAGCGCGCCTTCCGCCGTCACGGCGGCCACCGCGCGATCGCCCGCCTGTTGTTGCAGCCAGCCGAACCACGCGCGGCCCCATGCCTCCCAATTCGCCTGGCGGCGCGTGTCGTGCTCCGGCGTGAGCGTGCCCGCTGGCGCGAACGCCGCCTCGCACACGCTGAATGCCGCCGCGTTCTCCTCCAGCGTCAAGGGGCGCAGCGTCAGCGGCGCGATGGGTGCGATGGGTGCGATCGACGGCACGCGCTCCGGCGGCAGCGCCAGCGGCGCCAGCATGGCATCCGTGAGCATCGTCATAATGCACTATCCTTTCCGCATCGAGCCAGGCGGCGGCGCGCCAATCCCGATCGCCGCCCCTGCCATTTCACTATACGCGCGAAGCTGCCAGAAGTGGGAAGAACAAGCAGGACAAAGGGAATGTGCCTGCCTGGCAACGCGCCTATTTTTTGTGCTACACTACCCTCTGATCGCCGTGTGTCAACGGCGGCGGGGCATTTTTCCCCGCGCACACTCATGCGAGGTAGAACGGCATGCCAAAAATCCGGTTCGAGCGCGAAAACAAAACGGTCGACGTCGAAGACGGCGAGAATCTGCGCTATGTCGCTCTCGACAACGATATTCCCATTTATTGCCACGTCTTCAAGCTGGGCAATTGCCACGGCAACGGTCTGTGCGGCAGCGACAAGGTGCAGATCACGCCTTCCACCGCCGTCAATCCGCGCACCGTGGCCGAGCGCATTCACCTGCGCAAGCGGCCCGAGTTGCGGCTGACGTGCCAGGTCGAGGTGCACGCCGACTGCACCATCGTCACCCAGTGCGGTCGTCGCCGCTAGCCAGAGCGTCGCCACGCCGTCGGACTACGATCGCGAAAAGGAAAAGGAAACGACACAACCTATGCGAATCGATCGAGTGTTTGCTGAGGGTGAGGCCGTCCACGCGCTGCAACGGCTCGGCTATACGTGCGCGCAGCCGCCCCATCGCCCCGATCAATACCTGGTGTCGCACTCCGGCATCGGCGGCGAGCGCACGTTCACAGTCGAGCAGCTGTGCCGCTTTGCCGAGGGCGCGACGATCCAGGCGGCCTATCAGGAAGAGCGTGGCATGGCGGGCGCGCGGGCCGCAGGCTGATCGCGCCCGATAAGCAGGGCGGCCCTCACCTCCCAACCCCCTCTTCATCCCGATGGAGAGGAAGAGCGATCGGAAAGAGCAGCATGGCGAGCGAAGTGACGCGCACCTTTGTGGCGATCGAGATGAGCGACGAAGCGCGCGCGGACTTGAGCGCGCGCGTGAGCGCTCTGGCGCCGGCGCTGCCGGGGGTGCGCTTCGCCGCGCCCGACACCTGGCACGTGACGCTGGCCTTTTTGGGTGAGATCACGGCCTCCCAGCTGGCGGCGGCTCGGCATGCCGCGCGCGTGGCGGCGACGGGCGTCGCGCCTTTCGCGCTGCGCCTGGGCGCAGGCGGCTATTTCGGCGACGTTGCCGCTCCCCGCGTCGTCTGGGTCGGGCTGGAAGGCGACATCGCCGCGCTGGGGGCGCTGCGCCAGCGGCTTGTCGCCGCCCTCGACGCGGAGGGGCTGACGGTTGACGGGCGCTTCACGCCGCACATCACCCTGGCGCGCCCGCGCGGCCCTCTCGCGCCCGATGCCGCCGCCGCGCTGCACCGCTTCACGCAATCCGCCGCCCCCGGCGCGACCATCCCCGTGGCGGCGCTCAGCGTCATGAAAAGCGATCTCGCCACCGGTGGCGCTCGCTACACCTGCCTGGAGCTCGCCCTCCTCGGCTGAGCGCCGGCGACAAGTCTTGATAGGAGTCTCGCCTGTGCGCTCCTACAGCCGCTCGATGATGGTGCCCGTGCCCAGGCCGCCGCCGCAGCACATCGCTTGCAGTCCATAGCGCCCCCCGCGCCGCTCGAGCGCGTGCAAGAGCGTCGTCATCAGGCGTGCGCCCGTCGCGCCCAGCGGGTGCCCCAGCGCCATCGCGCCACCGTTGACATTCACGCGGTCGAGGCTGACGCCCGTCTCGCGCTGCCACATCAGCACCACACTGGCGAAGGCCTCATTCACCTCGAAAAGATCGATGTCGTCGATCGTGAGGCGGGCGGCGTCGAGCACTTTGCGCGTGGCCGGCACTGGCCCCGTCAGCATCAACACCGGATCGGACCCCACGACGCGGTGCGCCACGACTCGCGCGCGAGGCGTGAGGCCATAGCGCCGCACGGCCCCCTCTGACGCCAGCACCAGCGCCGCCGCGCCGTCGCTGATCTGGCTCGAGGTCGCCGCCGTGACGCGCCCGTCGGGCAAAAACGCCGGCTTGAGCGCGGCAAGCTGCTCTGGCGTGCCGCCCGCGCGAATGCCCTCGTCGGCGGCGAAGATCTCCCCGTCAGGCAAAGGAACCGGCACGATCTCGCGGTCGAAGGCCCCAGCCTCGCGCGCCGCTTGCGCGCGGGCATGACTGGCGAGCGCCAGCGCCTCCATCTCGGCGCGGCTGATCCCCCACCGCTCGGCGATGCGCTCGGCGGCGACGCCCTGGCTTGTCATCGGGTAAAGCTCCAGCAGCTCGGGCGGAAAGGGCGCGCCGCCCGCGATCGACGACCCCATCGGCACCCGCGTCATGCTCTCGACGCCGCCCGCCACCACCAGATCGCACGTGCCCGACGCGATGAGCGCGGCGGCGAAATGCACCGCCTGCTGCGACGAGCCGCACTGCCGGTCTACCGTCGTCGCCGGCACCTCCAGCGGAATCCCCGCCAGCAGCGCCGCGTTGCGCGCCCCGTTGAATCCCTGCTCGTTGACCTGCTAGCCGCAGCCCACGATCACGTCGTCCAGCGCGGCGGGGTGCACGCCAGCGCGCTTGATCGCCTCGCCCAGCGCCAGCGCGCCCAGGCTGACCGGGTGCACGCCGGCCAGCGCGCCGCCGCGCTTGCCGACGGGGGTGCGTGCCGCCGCGATGATATAAGCGTCAGACATACGGGATGTCGCCTCCACACAAAGAATGGCGCTGCCTTCCATCGGGATGGAAAGAGGGCAGGGGTGAGGGAGTTCTTTCCACCGGCGTGTGCCGCCGTCCCGTGCCAGATCGTACCACGCCGCGCCAGCGGTCAGCTTGAAGGGTGGGACATTGGCCTTCGGGGGCGCGTGCCATTCAGATCCTCTGGCGCGTCTTACAGTCGGGCAAGGGGCGTCGATCATCATGCCATGCTTGCGAGACGACCAGAACGCGACTAAAATGTTAAGATGAGCGAGAAGACTGAGAGGTAGCCCTTTGTGACCCCTGTGCTGGCTCTGGCCGTATGCGGCATTCCGTCTGGCGCAGAGTCGCTGTTTCAGCGGTACGGCATTCTGGCGCTCTTCCTGTTGGTGCTGGTGCAAGACATCGGCATTCCGACGCTGGTGCCAGGGACCGTGTTGGTGATTTTTGGTGGCTATCTCGTGTATAGCGGAGCGGCGGATCTCAACGCGGCGGCGCTGTCGATCGCCCTGGGGGCCTTTCTCGGCGCGTCAACGCTCTTTTTCATCGCGCGCTATGGCGGGCGCCCGCTCGTGCTGCGCCTGGGGCGCTTCGTCGGCCTGACCGAGCGGCAATTCGACACCGCCGCCGTCGCGCTCGAGCGCTGGGGACCGCCCATGCTGCTCTTGACGCGCGTCGCGCCGGGCACTCGCTGCTATATGACGGCTTTCGCGGGGATTTCTGGCTGGACGTATCGGCGCTTTGCCTTGTGGACGGGCGTCATCGTGCTGGCCTGGGCCTATGGCTTTGTGCTCGTGGGCCGCGCGCTTGGCCCCGCCTGTGGCCGCGTGGTCAGAGAGTTTCACAGGCTGGGCGCGGTGCTGCTCATATTCGTGGTGGTGCTGGTGGTCCTCTACGCGCTCAATCTGTGGCGCGCGAGCGGCGCCCGTGCCACCGGGGCGACGACAAGCGCCACTCCCGCGCCCCCGGCCAGCACCACGCCATCTTCACCACAGACCACCACACAAGAGGAGCACCATCGTGCGGATACTGATTCTTGGGGGCGACGGCTTTTGCGGATGGCCGACGGCGCTCTACCTGGCGCAGCGCGGCAACGCCGTCGCCGTCGTCGATAACCTGGCCCGCCGCGCCTGGGATGTCGAGCTGGGCACGCAGTCGCTCGCGCCCATCGCCACGCTGCCAGAGCGCGTCGCCGCCTGGCGCGAGCTGACCGGCCAGACCATCGAGACGCACATCGGCGACTTGCGAGACTATCCGTTCATCAGCGCCGTCGGGCGGGCTTTAGGGCCCGCTGGCAGGGGGCATTACGCCGCGCAGCGCAGCGCGCCCTATTCGATGATCGACCGCGAGCACGCCGTCTTTACCCAGGTCAATAACGTCGTCGGCACGCTCAACGTGCTCTACGCCATGCGTGAGTTCGTCCCCGACGCGCACCTCGTCAAGCTGGGCACGATGGGCGAATACGGCACCCCCAACATCGACATCGAAGAAGGCTATCTCGAGATCGAGCACAATGGCCGCACAGATACGCTGATCTATCCCAAAAATCCGCCGAGCTTCTACCATTTGAGTAAAGTTCACGATTCGCACAACATTTTTTTCGCCTGCCGCATCTGGGGCTTGCGCGCCACCGATCTGAACCAGGGCGTGGTCTATAACGTCGCCACCGATGAGACGGAGCGCGACGAGCGCCTGGCCAACCGCTATGATTACGACGGCGTTTTTGGCACCGCGCTCAATCGCTTTTGCGCCCAGGCCGCCGTGGGGCACCCGCTCACGGTGCACGGCGCGGGTGGGCAGACGCGCGGCTTCATCGACCTGCGCGACACCGTGCGCTGCATCGAGCTGGCGGCGATGAACCCGGCGGCGCGCGGCGAGATGAAAGTGTATAATCAGTTTACCGAGCAATGGTCCGTGCGCCAGCTCGCCGACCGCGTGTACGCTGTGGCGACGACGATGGGCCTCCACCCGACCGTCGCCCACGTCGAAAATCCGCGCGTCGAAAAAGAAGAGCACTATTACAACGCGAAGCACACCAAGCTGCTCGACCTGGGGCTTGAGCCGCACCTGTTGAGCGACGACACGATTCACCTGTTGTTGGGCAAGGCCGTGCGCAATCGCCAGCGCATCACGCTCGACACCATTCCGGCGCGCGTCCGCTGGAGCTAGCCAGGCGCCAGACACGGAGAGGAAGGACCGAGATGCGCATCGTCCTCGCCACCGAAACGTTCAAGCCTCACGTTGACGGCATCGTCACCCGCCTGACCCACACGATCACACAGCTCGTGCGCTCTGGCGATGAGGTGCTCGTCATCGCGCCCGGCCAGCCCGACGCGCCCGCCGAGTATGACGGCGCGCGGGTGGTAACGGTGCCCAGCCTGTCGATGCCGCAATATCCGGGTGTGCGGCTCTCGTCGCCGCTGTTGCCGCCACACGTCGAGCGCGCGATCAGCCGCTTCAAGCCGGATATCGTGCATGTCGCGTCCCCGGCGCTGCTTGGCCTGGGCGTCGTGCTCTCGGCCTGGCGGCGGCGGGTGCCATTGGTGGCGTCCTATCACGTGCAGCTGCCCGAATATGTCGGGAAGTACGGCTTCAAGCCGATGGTGCCCTTTATGCGCTGGTATCTGCGCGTTATGCACAACAGCGCCCGGCTGAATCTGGCCACCTCGCAGCCGATGGTGCGCGAGCTGAAAGAGCGCGGCTTCAAGCATATGAATTTGTGGGGGCCGGGGGTCGATGCCGCGCAATTCACCCCGTCCAAGGCAGATCCGGCGATGCGCGAGCGGCTGTCGGGCGGGCACCCCGGCGCGGTGCTGATGGTCTGCGTCGCGCGCCTTGCCGTCGAAAAAGAGATCGAGCGCCTTGCCCCCGTGCTGCGCATGGTGCCGGGGCTGCGCCTGGCGCTGGTGGGCGACGGTCCGGCGCGCGAAAAGCTGCGGGCGGCTTTCGCCGGGCTGCCGGTGCGATTCATGGGCATGCTGTATGACGACGAGCTGGCCGCTGCGTATGCCAGCGCGGATATGTTCGTGCTGCCGTCCTCCACCGAGACGCTGGGCTTGGTCGCGCTCGAAGCGATGGCCGCCGGCGTTCCCGCCATCGTCGCCAATCGCGGCGGCCTGCCCCATCTGGTGGTGGATGGCAAAACCGGCTACCTGTTCGACCCCGACAAGCCAATCGATCTGGCCGAGCGTATTCTCGCGCTGACCGATGACACCTATCAGCGCCGGGCGATGGCCCGCCAGGCTCGCCAGCACGCCGAGCGCTTCTCGTGGGCGCAAACGACCCGCCAGCTGCAAGGCTATTACGCTCGCGCGCTCAGCAAACAGGCTGTCGCGGGCGCGGAGTCCGACGCCGAGCCGGCTCAAGTGTCGCTCTCCTCTTCCGACTGATTCTTTACGCGGCGGGGGCCAGCGGTTGATGATCTTTTACAAATGAAGGCGGACATGGCGCGGTGGGAGCCGGCGGCAGATTGATAGCAATCTTGCGCGCCTCTAGGCCCGCGGGCCGCAAAGCCGGTGCGACCGGTGCGACCCGCCTGCGCGGGCTAGGACGAGATCTCTCACATCGATGCCCTGATTACATGGTAAAAGATCATCAACCGCGCCTCAGGACAACCTGACGGGTGCCGCCACGTCCGCCTGCGCGGACTCGACCTCGTCCCAGTCGGCGCAGGCCGACTTCGCGGCGGTCCGCGGACCACCCTCAGGCGCGGTTTCAACCGCCGGCGCTTCTCGCGCGGGCTGTTCGCTCGTTGTGTCACATGACGGGCGATGAAATGATCGAAATGGGCTGATCGGCAGACTCATTGATATGACAGGGTCGCACGACGGCGCGCGATGCCCATCCTTCTCGTCCGGCGCTGCGTGACAGGTGAGAGGAAGGTGACAGTCAGAGCTGTGGATGACGATCGCGCGTTGATTGCTGCCATCGCGGAAGGCGATCAGGCGGCCTTCCAGGAATTATACGCCGCATATTACAAGCGGCTGTGGCGCTATGTCTGGTATCAGCTGGGCGGCAACGTCAGCCGGACGGAAGAAGTGCTGCAAGACATCTTTTTCGCGATATGGCGCTCGGCGGGCCGCTTTCGCGGTGACGCCAAGGTGGCGACGTGGATTTTTCAGATCGCGCACAACAAGCTGAGCACGACGCGACACGCGCTTGGTCGCTCGCTCGACGAAAAGGCGGCCTGGCTCACGGAAGGCATGGACGACGACATGGACGAGAATGAGATGCGCGAAGCATCCTTTGAAGATGCGTCCGTGAACCGTCTGGCTCTGGTTGACGCCATCGAGCGCCTTTCCGCCAAGCACCAGGCGGTGATATACCTGGTCTTCGTGCAGGGCTTCGCGCTCGACGAAGTGGCCAGCATCTTAGGCGTGCCTCCCAATACCGTGAAAAGCCGCATCATCAGCGCGCGGCGGGCGCTGCTCAAGCAATTGGGCACCCAGTGGATCGCGGAAGGAGGGCGACATGACGCACGATAGCTCCGGCGTGAAGAGCCGCTCGCTGCTTCCGTGGTATGTCACGGACCACCTCGCGCCTGAGGATCGCGATCTGGTCGAGCGCCACCTGACCACCTGCGCCGAGTGCCGGCGCGAGCTGGCGGACTGGAGTGAGGTCGCCGGCGCGGCCAGCTATGCCAGCAACTTGTTGCAGCCGCCCCCCCTGTCGCGCACGCGCGTGTGGGCCGCCTTGCAAGCCAAGATCGCCGAGCGTGAGGGTCCCCTGTATGACGCCACAGGCGCCCCAGCGCGCGATCGCGTGTTTCATCCGCGATCGACGACCGATCTGGGGACGATGGAAGCGGTCGCGGCGCGCGATCGCGAGCGGGCCATGCCGCAGCGCCCCAACCGGCTGCTGACCCTGGCCGCCGTCATCGTCGCGCTTGCTCTGCTGGCGTCGCTGGTGGGCGTCTTCCGCGCCGTCAGCCAGCATCACTCGCTGCCGATCTCGCCGACGCCGACCCCGACGGTGCAGCGCATTTACGCGCAATCCAATTTCGGCGTCGTCGCTCTCAACCCCGCGACCGGCAAGCCGGAATGGCAGTATCCCAACGCGCCCTTCGCGAATCAGATCGCGCAAGCGGGCAACGCCGTCTACTTCCTGGCGCAGCCGGCCGGCGGCGGCAATGAGCTGGTCGCGCTCGACGCGCGCACCGGCGCGATCATCTGGCACGCGGCGGCGCCTAGCGCCTTTGGCATGGTCGCGGCGTCGGGCAACGTCGTCTATCTGGCCTCGTCAAACGCGACGCCGGACGCGATCGCGGCCCTCAACGCCGCGACCGGGGCGGCGCTCTGGCGCGTGCCGCTCAGCTCGACCGATCAGGTCACGCAGATGCTCCCCACCGCTTCGGGCGTGCTCGCGCTGCTGGCGACGGGCAAGCTGGTGTCGCTGCGCGCGAGCGACGGCGGCGTCGCGTGGCAAGAGAGCGGCGGCTATAGCGCCGTGCTGCTGGATGGCGCGACGATTTACGCCGCCCAAACCTGCGGCGGCTCCTCCATCATCATCGCCAGCACGTATAACGGCTGTCTCGCGGCTCTGGCGCTGGCCGGCGGCACGCCGCTGTGGAGCACGCAGGTCGCGCGGATCGATTGCACGCTGCTGGTCATCTGCAGCGGCGCGCTGGGCAGCCCCATCGCCGTCGGGCACGGGGCGGTCTTTGCCGTCGTGACCTCGCCGGCCAGCCAGCAAAACGGCAAATCCTCTCAGCAACAGCAGGTCGTCGCCGTCAGCGCGACCAGCGGCGCCCCACTCTGGCAATACCCCATCGCGGGCAGCAGCGGACCGTCCGGCTCGACCACCACCTTCATCCTGCTCGGCGCGGACGATCACGCCGTCTACATCGAATCCAGCGCGGGCGACGTGATCGCGCTCGACGCCGCGAGCCACAGCGTCTTGTGGACCGCGCGCCTGCTCAACGCGAATGGCGCGGCGGGAACGCAATTCCTCGAGAGCCAGGGGATCGTCTATCTCATCACGTCGAGCGCGACCTATGCGATCAGAGCCAGCGACGGCGCGATACTCTGGTCGGCGGTGTCGTGAAGCTCGCGGTAGAGAAAAACGTGGCGTGCGAGGGCCGGGGGTAAGTGAGAGCGATTGGTGCGCGCCTCAGCCGGCGATTGAAACCGCGCCTCAGGGCACCCTGAGGGGTGCCGCGAAGTCGGCCTGCGCCGA
>VFSW01000940.1_pt1 | contig 43260 bp, 43 predicted proteins | sample 5358111 | NCBI WGS metagenome assembly VFSW01 (sample SAMN11554181, study PRJNA540505) | mine drainage metagenome | isolation source: sediment from site ElyBrook_90M | place: USA: Ely Copper Mine, Vershire, VT | collected 2017
CGCGCTGGGCGTCTTTATATTCGCGCATTGCCGGCTCATGGCGAGAGAACCGTTTTACTGATTGTCCAGGAACGCACTCCGGACTATTATTTAATGAGATGGAAAAGAATTAGCTGATCCTGCAGCTGATTTCTTAATTTTAAGGTGTGCGGGCCTGGGGTGAATCTGAGATGACTGAAAGAAATGAACGAGTAAAAGGTGTGAAACGGCGTCCGATCTCCCTGGTGCGTGAGTGTTCCGTGGGGGGCATTTCCATACATAATCTGGAGTGGTCGGACCATTTCGTCAAAATCGTGGATTACAGTGTGATCGGCATCGGCATCGAGTCTGATCGGCCAATCGACCCGGGCGTCATCTGGTTCAAGGGAAACCTTTATGGACAAAAATGTGGGTTTCTGATGTGGTGCAAAAAAAACGACATCAGTTATCGGGCGGGTATCCAGTTCATTTCCTTAACCCGCGAAGAAGAAGAATACATTCGGAAGCAGATTGAGCAGATGCAACACTTTAAGCGTGTCCAAGATCCGGACCAAATCATCGCAACACTGTTCGCTCGCATCAAGAGCGACTTGTACGGTGCCCTGGCTCATTCTCCTGAGCAAGATATTTTCTAGATGACAAATAGCCTTTCAAGTTGAAATTTTTTAACAGGATTAAATACGTCGATTCATCCTCGTAAAAGTTTCCGTCCTTCTCAACACATAAAATTGCAAACCGTATTCTTCGTCATATACCCCGACCCCTGCATAGTAAACATATACACAAAGCAGCCCGGGTTATGCTATATTAGTAATTATTCAAAATGCTCGACACAGCGGAGGCTATCATGAGAAGATACATGATTTGTTTTATCCTTTCTGCTATCGTTGCCCTTTCGAGCAGTCCCGTTTTCGCCGCTTCCTCTGTTTTTGAAGTGAATCACGATTTCTATCCCTACTATCCGTCCTTGATCAAATGGAACAAGTCAAACGCGGGGTTCACTGATCCGGCAGTATGTGCCGGGTGTCATCCCCGGCAATATGAAGAGTGGACAGGGTCGGTGCACGCACTCGCTTTCCAGGACCCGATTTACCAAGGAGAACTCAACAAAGGTTTCAAAGCAGTTGGGCACGAGATCACTCGCCAGTGTGAAGGCTGCCACTCTTCAGCCGCTGTTGTGATGGGCGAAATCAAGGGTCCCGGCTTGACAGGCCTGAGTCCGCTGGCCCTCGCGGGAGTTTCATGCGACATCTGCCATTCCATAAGCGGTGTGACCCACTGGCAAACACCAAGTCATGAGCCTGAGAATGGTTCCTTTATTCTTACGCCGGGAGTTGACACGCAAAACGGCCTTACCTTGATTAAACGTGGTCCCTACAAGCCATCTGAAGGCTGCGGCGGAGGTTTTCATGAATGTACGGAATCCCCGCTCCACCTCCAGGCCGATCTCTGCGCTTCGTGCCACCAAGTCTATCATTACGACAGCCACTTTCCGATCGAGGCGACCTATCTCGAATGGAAGCACGGCCCCTATGCTCAAAAAGAGATTATGTGCCAAGACTGCCACATGGTAGATATAGAAACCTTTAAGCGGGCTGCGGATTCTTTTCAGAAACCGACCCGCCAGGAATATCATCATTACTTTAACGGAGCGAACTATCTTCTTTATTACCTGGCGAAGAGCGCAGCAGAGAAGGCCGGCGATAAAGAGCTGGCCGCCAGTCTCGAGCAAAAGTATGAGATGGCTATTGAGCGCCTCAAATCAGCAGCGGACCTGGAGATTTTTCCCGTTTACCGCAACAATCGGTTAACCGATGTTAAGGTCAGAGTCAAGAACATCCGGGCCGGTCACAACTTGCCCACTTCGCTCACAAATGTCCGCCAGATGTGGCTGGAGGTTACCATGCGGGATGAAAAAGGGAATGTGATATTGACCAGCGGCCAGTTGGACGAAAAAGGCAATCTAATGCCCGATACGCGAAGATTCAATTCTGATGGGATGGGCAGGGACTTTCACTTTGCGATCGACCCGTGGATCGTCACTTCATTTTCACGCCACGATACTATTCCTCCTCGGGGTTATAAGGATGTCTACTACGGCGTAACGCCGATGAAAAATAACAAACGCATTCTTATTGAAGCCAAACTCCGGTATCGTCAAGCCAGCCAGGAAGAAGCTGAAACACTGCTTGCTGCCGTACCGGCAGACATTAATCTGGAAGCCATCTACGGTCTGAAAAAAGTTCCTGCCTTGCCGATTGTGGACATGGTTGAGAAAAAGATGTTTATCAATATAACCCAAAGATAATATCGTTCCCCTGGCGACAGCTGTGAAGACGGTTTATCCTAGTGGCCTCGGGGAACAGGGGGTAGCTTCATCGGCCTATCTGCCCGATTTCTGATTTTTAATGTGCCTCATCCCAGTTTTTCCCGACCCCCATATCAACTTTGATGGGCACTACGAGTTTGAGCACGCCCTCCATTTCCTCCCGCGCCAGTTTTTGCATAGCGTCGATTTCCGAATCAGGGACCTCGAAGACCAATTCGTCATGGACCTGGAGGATCATCTTTGATCGCAGTTCTTCCCGCTTCAGCCGCTTTTGAATATTGATCATTGCCAGTTTTATAAGGTCGGCCGCCGTGCCCTGGATCGGCGTGTTGACGGCCATGCGCTCCCCAAAGCTGCGGACCGCCGCGATGGACGACGCCAATTCGGGAATGAAGCGCCGCCTCCCCAGGAGCGTGAAGACGGAGCCCTTTGTCCTTGCCTCCTCGATGGTCCGGTCGAGGAACTCGCGCACCCCGGGGTAGCGTGCAAAGTAATCGTCGATATAGCGCTTGGCTTCGCTGTTTGAGACGCCGATGTCCTGGGCAAGGCCGAAGGCGGAGATCCCGTAGATAATGCCGAAATTGACGGCTTTTGCTTTGCGCCTCATTTCGGAGGTTATCTCCTCGTGAGGAAGTCCGAAAATCTCCGAAGCCGTGCGCGTATGGACGTCCTCGTCCTCCTGAAAGGTGCGGATTAAACCCTGGTCGTGGCTCATGTGAGCAAGTACCCGCAACTCGATCTGTGAGTAATCTGCGGAGAGCAGGCTTGAGCCTTGCTCCGCGATGAAGGCCCGCCGGATCTCCCTGCCCAGCTCGGTGCGAATGGGAATATTCTGAAGGTTCGGGTCGCTGCTCGAAAGCCGCCCCGTTGCCGTGACCGTCTGGTTGAGCGACGTGTGAAGCCTGCCTGTCTTCGGGTTGATCATGAGGGGTAGGGCGTCGATGTAGGTGGACTTGAGTTTGGCGAGCGTGCGGTATTTCAGGATCTCGGCGGGCAAAGGATGCACGTGGGCCAACTCTTCGAGCACGTCCACGTTCGTGGAAAAACCGGTCTTCGTTTTCTTGATCGGCGTGAGCGCGAGCTTCACGAACAGGATTTCGGCAAGCTGCTTCGGCGAGTTGATATTGAATTCGGTCCCCGCAAGGCCGTAAATCGTCCGTTCGATCTGGGCGATCTCCGTCCCCAGTTTAGCGGACATGTTTTTGAGAAAATCGGCGTCAATTTTAACGCCGATACGCTCCATGTCCGCCAGGACTTCCATGAGCGGCATTTCCAATTCCCTGAACAGTTTTTCGATGTTCTGTTCCTTGAGCAGGGGGGCCAGTGTCTGCCTGAGGCGAAGGGTGATGTCCGCATCTTCTCCCGAATACCGGGTTGCCGTCTTGACATCGACTGCTGAAAAGCCGATCTGCTTTTTCCCGGCGCCGGTCACCTCGGCATAGGTCATGGTCTTGTAATTGAGGTACTCGAGGGCGATCGCATCCAGACCATGAGAGGTTTTTCCGGGGTTCAGAAGATAGGAGGCGATCATGGTATCGAACGAAATGCCCTTGACCGAAATTCCGTAATGGCCGAGCACGAGCAGGTCGTATTTGATGTTCTGGCCGACTTTTCCGATCTCGGGGTTCTCCATAACCGGTTTGAGCGCGGCCAGGGCCTGGTCCAAAGGAATCTGCTTTGGCGCTCCGAGATAGAGATGACCGAGGGGAACGTAATAGGCGTGATGAGGTTTTACTGAAAAGGAAATACCCACGAGCTCCGCCTGCATGGGGTCAATCGACGTTGTTTCGGTATCGAAGCAGAACTCTTTGGCCGAAGAAAGCACTGCCACGAGGTCCTGGAGTTCCGTTTCTTCGAGCACCGCCTGATATTCCGCTTCTTGCCCCGGTTCCTGAGTGACGTATTTCAACAGAGAGGGGAACTCAAGCTCCTTCAGCAGCTTCATCAGCGCCGCATTGTCCGGCGGTTTCATTTTGAGGTCATCGTAATTGACATCGAGCGGCACATCGGCCCGGAGCACGGCGAGTTCCCGGCTCAGACGGGCAAGATGGGCGAATTCCAGAAGGGACTGCCGGAGTTTGGGTTTGGTGATCTCCTGTGCGTGGGCGAGCACGTTCTCGATCGTACCGTACTGTTTGATGAGCGCCTGAGCCGTTTTTTCACCGATGCCGGGCACTCCCGGGATATTGTCTGCCGCGTCTCCCATGAGGCCCATGATCTCGATGACACGGTCCGGGGGAACGCCGAACCGTTCTTCCACATCGGCGGGCCCGTAGATCTTGTCCTTGAGCGTATCATAGACTTTAATATGGGGACCGACGAGTTGAAGGATGTCCTTGTCACCCGTGACGATGGTGACGCTCATCCCGTCAAGCTCCGCCTTTTGCGCCAATGTTGCGATCAGGTCGTCGGCTTCCTGGCCCTCCTGGACAAAAACGGGGATCCTGAATGCAGTCACGAGATTATGAATGTAGGGTATTTGCGGTACGAGGTCTTTTGGCATGGGGGGGCGGTGTGCCTTGTATTCCTTGTATTCAAGGTGCCTTCGCGTCGGCCCTTTGGGGTCAAAGACGATCGCAAGAAGATCGGGAGTTTTTTCCTTTATTACTTTGAGCAGCATATTCGCGAATCCGAAGACGGCATTTGTCGGCAGACCCGCTGAGTTGGAGAGGCCCCGTATAGCATAGAATGCACGGTAAATGTATGAATTACCGTCAATGATATAAAATGCTGTTTTTATTGTATTGTCAGTTGATTTCATAGGAGTTGAGTATAGCTTAACTGTCTTCAAAAGACAATAATGAAGCATCTGGCTGGCGGGCCGCAGCATCGACTGACAGGAGACAGATAAATGATGCTGAGCCTTGCTGTGAATGGGAGAATTCTCTGCTGGTGGTTTTCGCTCAATTTGCTCGGTAATGCTCACGAAGTGATTTTTTTTTGGTTTAAGGATGAAACCATAATTATATGAAAAGTAATAGTAAAATGTAACAATTTTTTTTGGTACTTATTTTGCATCATAATTTTGAATATATTTTAGATATCCACTGGGGCCGTTATGAACTGCAATGTGCGAAATGCCAACTATGAGAGAGTCGTAGCTGTAATGGATAAGTTGCTTAAGGAACGGTACCGCAATGTTTGCGGTTGTCAACGGTGCATAGACGATATTGCTGCAATCGCCCTCAATTACCTCCCTCCTCATTATTATGTCGAGGTCAATAATGACGAGAAGGAAATCGGGTCCCCTTGGGTCATGATAGAAACCGCAGTAGTCGAGGCGATCGACCGGGTCCTGGAAAGTCCGAACCATCTGCGCGAACCTTCCCGGAAATGTCAAGCCCCCACTCCGCCGATCTGTTGAATCGGCGTGACAACAAATAAAACCGCGCTTGGTCCCTTCAGTTCGCCAGAAAATACCGTTGCCTCGCGGAAGAAAGCATCAGGCCGGGAATGTAAACCGGATTTTCTATGAGTCGGAAGCGACGCGAACTCGAAAAGAGAAGAGAGAGAAAAAAATAACGGGATTTTTTTGAACACGGGGCAGGATAACAGCTGAGCGAGACCGGGGAAAGAACGCGGGTGTGGTCTGACGTGCTGCGGCAGCGGGAAGGTTGCCGCCGGTTCAATGTCAGCTTGTGATGTAACTCACCTGATTTCTGCCGTTTCTTTTTGAAAGATAGAGGGCGTCATCGGCTTTCTTGATAAACTCCTCGGGTGAGAGCTCTTCAGCCCCGGCGACCGAGGCAATCCCGATGCTGACGGTCACCTTGCTCTGAAGTTTCTTTTCCGTGATTATAAAGACGGTATTTTCGACCGCTTTCATGAGCCGACTGGCCACCTTGACTGCCTGCTGCAGTTCCAGTCCTGGCATAATCACGGCGAATTCCTCGCCGCCGTAGCGGCAGCAGGTATCGATGGTATGGCACCGGGTCTGGCTGACGATAATTCTTGATAGTTCCTTCAGGACTGCATCTCCGGCCTGATGACCATGGTTGTCGTTATACTGCTTGAAGTGATCGATATCGAGCATCATGAGAGAGAGCGGTTTTTGCGTCCTGCCCCGTCTGCTTATTTCCTGCAACAGCTTTTCCTGGAACATCCGGTAATTATACAGACCGGTAAGCCCGTCATGCTGGGAGATCCGCTGAATTTTTTCAAAGAGGAGTGACTTCTCAATGCCTGCGGCAAGCTGGTGCGACAGGATGGCCAGAAAATCCATATCGTCCACGGTGAGCCCGTACTTGGATGAGTTGTCCATGCCGATGACGCCGATGGTCAGATTGTGTGCTTTGAGCGTAATGCCGATATAGGAACCGTCTTTCTTTTCCTCCCCCGGATAGTGGATAAAATCATTAAGGGTATCGTAAAACACCGAAAGGTCGTGAATATGAATGTGCTCCCCGGTTTCAACGATCCGTCCGGGGGTGCCTTGTCCAATGTCGATTGCCGTGGGCCGGTCCGGTTCGAGGCCGCTGTAAAAAACGAGTTCGAGCTTTTCCCTGCGTTCGTCTAAGAGATAAACCGATATGCGTTCGATAGGGAGTTCTTTCTTGATAATGCCGATGACCTGCTGAAGCATATCACGCAGATCAAGCACGGAGCCTATCGTCCGGGAGATGTGATAATGAACGTATATTTCGTTCAGTTTTTTTTCGAGCAGGTCCCCAAGAACCTTTTCATGAGCACGGGATTTTTCGAGCTCCTTTTCGAGCTCTCTCACTTTTTCCTTTAAGTATTCATCGGCCATCGATACCCCGTGGTTCCGCTCCGTTCACAACCTGCCCATGCAAAGCGCCTCTGCGATGCGGCCTAATTGGTTTTCTGCTGCGCAGGGTGAATCGGGATTCCTTTTGGCTGTTTCTGCTGCGGGGCCGCCGGTCCCGTGGTCGAGGCTTTGGGTGCCGGCGCTTCTTTTGCCGCTTCCTGTTTTATTGAGACCGACGGGGTTGCAAGGGGATTCTCTATGATAATGACGGTCTTATGGTCCTTGAGCTTGAAGCCGATCTCAGGCTGCTTCGAAGAGTAGGCGGCGGCGACGAGTGCATCCTGACTTACGCCGCTTTTTTCGAGATATTTAACGAGGGCCGCCGATCTGTCCGCGGCGAGGGTCCTCGCGTCCTTTGCCGGGACTTTTCTTCTTCCCTTGCCGTGAGCGGGGACCGACTGCGTCGTGTTGCCGATCGTGATCATTTTCCCTTTTACTTTTTCATCCCGGAGAAGTGAATCGAGGATCCGGAGCAGGGGCGGACTGTTCTTGGAAAAGGTATAAGACCCCGGCATATACAAGGCGTCTTCTGCGATGTTCACAATCACCTTGTTCCCGGCGGAAAGGACTTCCGCCTTGCCGTTCTTGATTTCATTGCTCAAACCGGAGTTCAGCGCGTCGAGTGCAGGGGTGAGCCATGCTGTTTCCTTGTTTTCCTTGCTTTCCTTCTCTTTGAACTTTTTCAGTTCCGCTTTTGCCTTATCGAACTCGGGGATGCCGGCCTTCATGCGTGCGTAATCCGCGGCCATGGGCTGGTAGTTGGTGAGATAAAAAAATGCACCGGCGCCAAGCGTGACGACAAGCAATGCGATCAAGACATAGGTAACGATCTTCATAAACATAGCAGGGGAACCTCCCGATGAAAGAATAGAATAGAACCGATATGCACGGTGTCTAGTTTAACCTGTTTACCATCTGTTCAATTCTGTCGAGTCCTTTTTTGATGCTGTCCATTGAGGTGGCGTAGGAAAGCCGGATGTATGCGTCGGCGCCGAAGGCATCGCCGGACACGAGCGCTACCTTTGCCTCCTCGAGCAGGAGCGTAGCGAGGTCCGACGAGTTCTTGACGGCTTTCCCGTTCAGACTTTTTCCGAAGAGTGACGAGATGCGGGGGAAGGCGTAAAAAGCGCCGACGGGCATGAGACAGGACACTCCCTTGATCTTATTCAGCCGTTCAACCATGTACTTTCGCCTCTTGTCGAATTCGACATTCATGGTCCCGATGAAATCCTGCGGGCCGCGGAGCGCTTCCACTGCGGCCTTTTGCGATATGGACGAAGGGTTTGACGTGCTCTGGCTCTGGATGTTCGCCATGGCGGTAATTACGTCTTTCGGGCCGGCCGCATAGCCGATGCGCCAGCCGGTCATGGCATGGGATTTGGACACCCCGTTCACGACGAGCGTCAGGTCCTTGATCTCCCGTCCGAGCGACGCAATGCTGGTGTGCGTGAAGCCGTCGTAAATGAGCTTTTCGTAGATCTCATCGGAGATTACGTACAGGTTATGCCTGACAGCGAGTGCGGCAATGTCCTCGAGGGCCTTCTTGTCATACGCCAGCCCCGTAGGATTTGACGGGCTGTTCAATACCAGCGCCTTGGTTTTTTTGGTGACGGCTTGCTCGAGCTTCTTCGCCGACAGTTTGAACCCCTCGGCCTCGGTGGTTTCCACGATGACCGGGAGTGCGTCATTCAGCAGCACCTGGTCCGGATAGGACACCCAGTACGGCGACGGGATAATGACCTCGTCACCGGGATCGAATAAGGCCTCGGCAATGTTGTAGAGACTGTGTTTTGCGCCGCAGGAGATAAGGATTTGGGATTTATCGTATTGAAGTCCGTTGTCTCTTTTGAACTTCTCCAGAACCGCTTCCTTGAGTTCGTCGGTACCGCCGGCCGGAGTATATTTTGTGAAGCCCGATTGGATCGCCTTGATGCCGGCCTGTTTCACGTTCTCCGGCGTATCGAAGTCCGGTTCGCCGACGCCGAAATCCACGACATCGATTCCCTGGGCTTTCATTGCTTTTGCTTTTGCCGCCGTAGCCAGGGTGGGGGACGGTTTGATGGCTTGTGCTCTTTTTGCGATTCCCATGCTGTTAAACTACCCTTTCTTTCAAAAAAAATGACGTGATACCATTCAAGTTTTTTTAGCATAGAAGCAATGTAAAGTCAATGAGTTTCTTGGATGAACAATACCCCGGGGGATTTCGCCGGAGAGAGACAGGGAGGAGAGCTCTCCCGACGGTATTTCCGGTCTGTTCCCGGACCTCCCGGCACTCGGAGGTTGCAAATGGAAAGGAAGTATGATAGTATTTTTCATTATTAAGGAGGCTGCATGTTCGGATTTTTTTTGCGCTGGTCCATTAATCTTCTGGCGCTTGTCATTGCAGGATCAGTGATACCGGGGATCAGGATACAAAGTCTGCAAATGGGCATTATTGCCGCAGGCATCCTCGGCATTGTAAATGCGGTTATCAGGCCGGTAGTGCTCATTCTTACCCTTCCGATTAATCTCCTGACACTCGGGCTGTTTACGCTGGTTATTAATGCCGCGCTGCTGAAACTTGTTGCCGATTTTGTGCCCGGGTTCGTCATCGAGTCCTTCCCTGCTGCGTTCTTTGGCGCCCTGTTGATCAGTTTCATCAGCTGGGCGGTGAATGTATTCGTAAGCGGCGACGGAACCTTCATTTTTATCAAGCGTGCAAACAAGAGCAACGGCCGGGGCCCGCACAGATAGCTGCTCTTCTACCATCAATGAACATCGGAAATGGCTGATTATGACGCATATGCACATACCGGACGGTGTCCTGCCCGTACACCTTTGGCTCCTCGGCTTTGTTCTTATGGCCCTCGTTCTGGGGCTCTGCCTGCTTCGACTGAAAAATGCGGACCTGAAAAAAAAGATACCCCTGCTCGGCGCTGTCAGCGCCGTCATGCTGGTCGCAATGAGTCTTGAGATCCTGCCGCTCGCCTATCATATCAACTTATCCGTTGTCGCGGGCATCCTCCTCGGTCCGGCGCTGGGATTTATAGCCGCGTTTATTACGAACCTGATCCTGGCGCTCATGGGCCACGGCGGCATCACGGTCATCGGGCTGAATACCTTGCTTCTCGGCTCCGAGGCTGTTTTGGGACATACGCTGTTTTATCTGCTCTCCCGGCGGATGCCGGTTTTCTGGAGGACCGCCCTTGCCACGATGGTGACGTTATGCATTGCAACCGTCGCACTCATCGGCATTGTGTCCGTATCCCATATTGATCCGGAACTCTTCAGTCACGAGAGCCAGGCGCCGGGGCAGGGGCTGGCGCACGGGGGGACCATTTCCGTGTCGAGGTTCGCGACCATGGTGCTTACGCTCGGCTTTTTCGGCTGGCTGATCGAATCCGCCATCAGCGGAGCCGTTGTGGCTTTTATCGCCAAGGTCAAACCGGATCTTCTCGGGCACGCCCTGCATCGGGACAAGTTCGATGGCGACAACAGGGGGGCGGTTCGGTGATCGATGTCGCACGGATCGACCACTGGGCAGCGAGCGGTTCCGGCCCTTTCCACCGGTCCTCGCCAATTGCCAAAGTCTTCTTCCTGCTGCTGGTAGTATCAGCCGCGGTCATCGCGAAAAACCCCTATGCGCTGCTGGCGGGTTATGGTGCGCTGCTCGTGGTGGCCGCCCTTTCGCGGCTTCCCTGGCCCCGCGTCATGGCCCTCTCGTGGTACGCGGCGGTGTTCGCACTATTGTATAGCCTGAGCATCCGCGGCGGTTTCTTGATCCGCGCGCTTTTCATCGTGAAGGCCATTACGCCTTCCTTTGCCATGCTCATGGTCATTGTAAGTACGCCCTATCCGAAAATATTTTCCTTGCTCGGCTCCGTTCTTCCCGAGATCATCGCGGCGGGATTATTTATGACGTATCGGACACTCTTTATCCTCCTTGATATGATGGATAACTTTGCGGCCGCCATCCGGCTCCGCGGCGGTTTTTCGCCGGGCAGTCTGTATAAGAACAGCGCCAATATATCTCAAGGCATTGCGATGCTGGTTGTACGGGCCGTGGAACGGGCGTCGCGCATTTATGCAGTGATGGTGGTACGGGGATACAGCGGCAGCATGGCGGAAAAAGCTTCTGTCCGGCTGCACCCAGAGGACTGGCTTCCGCTCTCAACGGGCGCGGCCGTGCTTCTGCTGGTGCTCCTCTGGAAATAACCGCCGGTGCATGAATGGTGATGACATTCATTGATTGACGAGCGAATGATGAACAGTAACGCGATACTGCACCAACACGGTGCAAACACCATTGTCAGCGTGAGCTGCCTCAAGCATATCTATCCGGACACTACCGAGATCCATATGTGCGGCCTCGATTTCGTGGTGAACCGGGGAGAGCGCGTCGTTGTGCTCGGCGGGAACGGTTCGGGTAAAACGACGCTGCTTTTCCATATCCTCGGCTTACTGGCGCCGAACGAGGGCCGCGTTACCGTGTTCGGCGTGAACCCGGCGGAACACTATAACGCTATCCGGGAACGGATCGGGGTGCTGCTCCAGAATGTCGATGACCAGATCCTGTCCCCGACGGTCTGGGACGATATTTCCTTTTCCCCGAGGAATTACGGATATGGAAAAGATGAGACAGCCAGGATGGTGGAGCAGGTATTGTCCGAGCTGGGAATAGGGCATTTGCGCGACAAAATCTGCCACTATCTCTCCGGCGGCGAAAAAAGAAAGGTGGCCCTTGCCGGCGCTCTGGTCATGCGTCCCGAGTTGCTGATCCTGGACGAGCCCTTCGAGGGTCTTGATAACCGCTCACGAACGGAGCTGGTGACGCTCCTCAATAATTACAACCGGGCGGGGATGACCATTATGATGTCGACCCACGACCTGAACCTGGTTGCGGCCTTCGCCGATCGCGTGTACGTGCTTGTCCGCGGGCATGGCGTGATTACGGCGGGCGCCCCGTCGGACATCTTTATGCAGGCCGATGCGCTGCGGGCCTCTAATATCGATCCGCCGCTTCTTACAGAGCTCTTTCTCAAATTGAGGGACCGGGGCGTGACCGTTGAGGTGCCCGTACGCATAGACGAAGCAGTGAATGATTTGGTCCGTCTTATCAACAACTGACCATGCGGCCGGTCGGGGCCGGCAGCACAAACGGAGGACAGGGGTATGTCGCAGCGCGGTTTTGAACAGAGAAAAGGTATGCTGATACTTCTCATCTCGCTGTTAATGATCGCCGTTGTTTTCATCGGCGCCGCAATAGGGCACTTTGCCGCCCGCGGAGATCAACGAGGTTTTTTCCTGTCGCTCGGGCTGATGCCGCTTGTCCCGCTCCTGTCGTATCTGCTGTATAAAAAGACGATTTTTCCTTCCTATCGCCGTTTGGAGGACGCGAACCTCGAACTCCACCTCAAACAGGAGGAGTTGCTGGACACCAAGGACGACCTGTTCATCAAATTTCTGGGCGTCTATGATGTCAACTATGCCGCCAATTCTCCGCGGCTGTTCGCTGACCGGCTGACGGATGTTGCCGACATCACGGCCCGGGTCATGGAAGCCGATGCCTGTCTCATCTTTCTCTATGATAAAAAAAAGGACGATCTGATTCTTGCGGCAACCAATGGAGTGCAGGTCAATGCGATCGGAAAAGTCCGCATTTCGCTCGGTGAAGGGATCGAGGGATGGGTCGGCAGGAGGCTCGATCCGGTCATGTTGAAGGACTTTCATGCGGACTCACGGTTCCGGGAAACTCCCGGCCTCGCATTCGGCGATTATACATCGGCTTACTGTCTGCCCCTGTACGTGTATTCAAACGGCGCCCTGGTAGGGCTCATGGAAGTGTTATACCGTAAGACGAAGATTTTTTCCGACGAAGAAATAAACTTTTTTACGACGCTCTCCGGCATCCTCTCGACGACCGTTCAGAATGAACAAATGCAGGCCGAATTGCGGAAGATGAATATGGAACTGGAACAGTGGGTCACGGAAAAAACCGAAGAACTCCGGGCGTCGGAAGAACGATACCGGATCCTCGTTGAGAATGCCTGTGAGTCAATTTTCCTGCTTGCCGAAAACGGAGACGTGGTTTTTGCCAACGAACAGGCCGCCCGTTTGTCCGGGTATGCCCGGTACGACCTCCTGCACAAAAATTTGTTCGAGCTTTTCGCCCACCCTGCCGAAACGCGAAAAATTCTCGGGGACGTTGCGCGGGGCCTTCAAAGCGAGAGGCAGGACGAATTTCGAAAAGCTGACGGCACAATGGTGCCGGTTTCACTCAGCGTTGTGGGACTTTCCCTTATGGGGAAGCATTTTATTCAGTCGGTGGTGCGTGACGTCTCCTCCCAGGTTCGGCTTGAACGTCTTCTCGGGGAGAAGGAACAGGAAATTTTCGCCCTCAAAGCCCAGTTCAGCAACAAGAAATAAATTTTTGCCTCCTCTATTTACACGTCTCCATTTTTAGCCTTTACAGGCAATGACGCCTGTGGTATAAATTATGCATACGACAACATGACTGGTTGCCGTTCTTTACTATTTATGAACGTTATACGGATATTCAAAACTCTCGCACTGCTTCTTATCCTTACAGCGGTCATCTACGGCGGATACCTTCTCTTACGCGGAACGGACATTGTCATGCCTTCACTTTTTAAGCCTGCTGCCGGTCCACGGTTGCTGATGAGCATGGACGGTTTCCGGTTCGCACGGTCGACGAACGGAACGGTGGCCTGGCGCATGCTGGCTGGAAAAGCCGATCTCTACGGAAACAAAGAAGCCAAGTTGAAGGACGTCGAGATCATATTTGACAGCCCTGACGGGACCAGAGCGGCGAAACTTCTTGGGGAGACCGGGACCATGGATACTGCGAACGGGAACGCATCCATCTATGGGGGATCGAAAGATGTCAGGATCATTACCAGTGACGGCTATTTGCTGACAACGAAATCCCTGTTCTGGAGGTCCGGAGAGCGTCAGGTCTGGACGCCGGAGCCGTTTAAACTGCTGGGCAGCGAGATTTATCTTGAGGGGGTAGGATTTTCGGCGAATGTGGATATGCGGTCTCTGGTGGTGAAAAATAATGTCAAAGCAGTGCTGCAGGAATAGTCTGCTCATCATTGCGGCTGTTTTTCTTGTGGCTGCGACGGGCGGCGCAAAGACGGGGTCCGTCAACAGCGCCCGGGAGCCGGTGGTGATCACGTCAAACCGCATGGAAGCGGCTAAGTTGGGCGATAAGGTTACCTTTATCGGCAACGTGACGCTCAAAAAGGAGAACATGACGCTTTCCTCCGACACCATGATCGTTTTTTACGATACCGGCTCCAAGGATATCAGGCAAATCGACGCTCACGGCAATGTCATTGTTCGCAAGGAGGGCCGGGTCGCGTTTGCGAACGATGCCTCCTACTACAGCGGCGATGAAAAGATCGTTCTTACGGGAGACGCGCGTATCATCGAAAACGAAAACCAGCTCGGCGGGAAAAAAATCACCCTGTTCATGCGTGACGACCGCAGTCTGGTCGAAGGCGGCAAGGTCTTGCTCTATCAGGACAAACGGGAACAGACGTCGAGGGGAACAAACTCGAAATAATCTCACGGGAATCTATGCAGGCGCTTGAAGCAAAAAAATTGGAAAAGAGCTACCGCGGCAGAAAAATCGTCCGCGGGATCAGCTTGCAGGTGAATTATGGCGAGGTTGTCGGCCTTCTCGGCCCGAACGGGGCCGGAAAGACCACGACCTTTTACATGGTCGTAGGACTGGTGAGGCCGGACCAGGGCCGGGTGCTCCTCGACGGCAGTGATATTACGTCGATGCCGATGTACAAGCGGGCAAGGAACGGCATCGGCTACCTGCCTCAGGAGCCCTCGGTCTTCCGCAAACTGACCGTTGCGGAAAACCTCATGGCCATTCTCGAGACCATGGATCTTTCAACCCTCGAGCGGAAGGAGCGTCGCGACCAGTTGCTGGAAGAACTGGGCATCGCCCGCCTTGCCGACAGTGTGTCGTACACGCTGTCGGGAGGAGAACGCCGCCGCGTCGAGATAGCGCGCGCACTCACACTTTCACCTAAATTTATCCTGCTTGATGAACCGTTCGCGGGGATCGATCCGCTTGCAGTGCAGGACATCCAGGAGATCATCTCTCTTCTGAAGAAAAAAGGGATCGGGATCCTTATTACCGACCACAATGTCAGGGAGACACTCGCAATAACCGACCGGGCGTATATCATCAGTGAGGGGAAAATTATCGAGGCCGGCACGGCAGCGGAAATTACCGCAAGTCCGCGCGTGAGACAGTTTTATTTAGGAGAAACTTTTCGGTTATAATTAGGAAAAGAGAGGCGCAGAGAGGAGACGGGAGCCTGAACCCGGGAGAAATCGATGATACGATTTCCCCTGAGATTTGTCGACCGCCTTCCGAATTCTGATTGGACCATGGAAGCACGGCTTGAACTAAAACTTTCGCAGAAACTCATTATGACGCCGCAGCTTCAGCAGGCCATCAAATTGCTGCAGCTGTCCAGATTGGAACTGGTTCAGTCCATTGCGCAAGAGCTCATCGAGAACCCGGTCCTGGAGGAAGTGTCGACCGAGAACGCTGATGAGGATGCAGCGGAAGGCGCTTCCGCATCCGAACTGCCGGCGCCGCAGGAGCAGGCGGCCGAGAGCGCGGCGGAACCGGAGCAGGCACAAGAGCTTAAGAGCGACCTCGAGGTCGGCCCCCAGTGGGATGAATATTTGAACGAGCTGGGAGACGGACGGGACTACGGAAATTTCGAAGCGGACGATAAAGAACTCCCCTCCTATGATCAGACCTTAACCCGCATCCCGACCCTGAACGATCACCTGATCTGGCAGCTCCACCTTTCCACGTCGGACCCGGCCCAGGCAAAAGGCGGCGAATGGATCATCGGAAATCTTGACGAGGATGGCTACCTTCGAGCCACCCTCGGCGAGGTTGCCCAGCAATCGGGAATCTCCCTTGCCGATTTGGAACGGGCGCTTGTGTTGATCCAGAACTTCGATCCGATGGGTGTCGGCGCGCGCGATCTGCGCGAGTGTCTGCTCATTCAGGTTAAACAACTGGACTTGCAGGGCACGCTCGTGGAGAAAATCATCGAGGGGCATCTCCCGGACCTGGAAAAGAGAAAATATCTCAACATCGCCAAGACTCTTGCTGTTACGCCTCAGGAAGTGATGGAGGCGGCGGAGATCATTATCCATGAGCTGGAGCCGAAACCGGGGCGGCCCTATATTGTCTCCGACACGAACTACGTTGTCCCCGATGTGTATGTTATCAAGGTCGAGGACCGGTATGAGGTGCAGCTCAACGATGAGGGGCTTCCGCGGGTGCGCATCAATTCCTACTATCGAAAGCTGCTGAGCCAGAAGGACAGTATCGACAAGGTCACCAAGGAATATGTCGAGGAACGGCTCCGCTCGGCGCAGTGGCTCATCAAGGGCATGGAACAGCGCAATAAAACGATCTACAAAGTGGCCGAAAGCATCGTCAAATTTCAGCTCGAATTTCTCGAGAAGGGCATTGCCCAGTTGAAACCGATGGTTCTGAAAGACGTCGCGGAAGATATCGGCATGCACGAATCGACGATCAGCCGCGTAACGACGAACAAGTACATGCACACGTCGCAGGGGATTTTCCCCATGAAATACTTCTTCACTACGGGGTTTGCCGCAGGCAGCACTGGGACCGAAATTTCCTCGCTGACCGTAAAGGACTCCATTCAGAGGATGATCAAGGAAGAGGACCAGGCGGCGCCGCTCAAGGATCAGCAGATCGTCGATGCGCTCAAGGGCCAGGGAATCGATATCGCAAGGAGAACGGTGGCCAAATACCGCGAGGAACTGAGAATCCCGCCGACCAGCGTCAGGAAACGAATGGGATAATGTCCGCAAACAGCAGACGTCAATTTGAGAACGTTTCGGGCCGCGAAGTTTTGCGTTCAAAGCATCTGTGAGTTGGAATTTTTTTACATCTAAGGAGGTCGGTATGCAGGTAAGCGTTATAGGCAGGCACATCGAGGTGACGGAAGCCCTCAAACAGTATGCAACGGAAAAATTCGGCAGATTGGAAAAATATCTTCCGAAGACCGTGCAGGCGGTGATTACGCTGTCCGTCGTGAAAAAGGTCCACCACATCGCCGAGGCGGCGATAAAATCCAATGGTGTGCTGATCCAGGCTTCTGAAGAAACGGAGGAGATGTATTCGGCGATCGACCTGCTGATCGAGAAGATCGAACGCAGGGTAAGGCGGTACAAGGAGAAACTGGTAGACTACAAACATCATACGGGCAGGACCGAGGGACCGGGCGCTGCGGCATCCTCGCCGACGGAAGACCGTATCCCGCAGATCATCAAGACGAAGCGGTTCGACCTCAAACCCATGCAGCCTGAAGAAGCCGTTATGCAAATGGAGCTTCTGGATAAGGATTTCTTCATTTTTTCAAACGCCATTAACGGCCAGGTTAACGTTATTTACAAGCGGAAAGACGGAAACGTAGGTCTTATCGAACCTGCTGAGTAGGGATGGGACTCTCCGATGATGATCAGAGACCTGTTGCAGAATGATTTGATTCTGGAAGAGATAACCGCGACGGACAAACTGGGCGTTATCCGCGAGTTTGCCGGGTTTCTGAAGTCGCGGGGCCGGGTGAAAAACGAGGATGAACTGGTGCGCGCCCTTGTCGATCGCGAATCTCTCGGCAGTACGGGTATCGGCGGAGGAGTGGCCATCCCGCACGGCAAATTAAAGAGCATAACGGACATGATCGTTGTCTTCGGCAGATCGAGCAGCGGGGTGGATTTTCAATCCCTGGACGGAAAGCCGGTTTACCTTTTTTTTCTGCTGCTGACGCCTCACGGTCAACCGGGAGAACATTTGAAAATGCTTGCCCGGATATCCCGTATCCTTAAGAATCAAGTCCTGCGTGAGAACTTGCGTCAGGCGTCCCAGCGACAGGAACTGCAGAGGCTGATATTCGAGGAAGATCGCAAATATCCCCAGCCGCACGCCGAACCGTTGAAATGAAGGTTACGGTAAAAGACGTGACCGGCGCCGCGAAGGTGCTGACAGGGCGCAAGGGCATGGGACGGGCCATCACCACTCCCCAGGTGAGCGCGCCGGAACTGTCCGCTCTCGCTACCTGGAGAGGGGCCGAATCGGGCGTGCTCCATATCCGGCCGAGCCAGCTTACCACGCTGTGCGCCCACCCTCCTAAAGAACGGAGAGGGCTCGTCAGCTTGCTTATGAAGTTGAAACCCGCCTGCATTATCGTAAGCGGCGGACCGCTCTGTAAGGAACTGCTGGAGAAAGCGGAGTCTTCCCGGATTCCCGTTCTGAAAACCGGAAGTCTTTCGAGGTTTACCCGTTCGCTGTCGAGCAGGCTTGTGCAGAAAATCAGCCTGCACGGCGTGCTGGTGGAGATCTTCGGCCTCGGCGTTCTCATTATCGGGGTGAGCGCAGTCGGGAAAAGCGAAGCAGCGCTCGACCTGGTGCTTCGCGGACACAAACTGATCGCCGATGACGCGGTCATTCTTGAAAAGAGCGAAAATGCCATAACGGGAAAGGCGACCGATCTGGGCGTGGACCTGCTCCAGATCCGGGGACTCGGCATCATCAACGTGCGGGCGCTGTACGGCGAGTCGGCAACTGCGGAATCGTGCAAGGTAGGTCTCGTTGTTGAACTGGAAGAATGGCGGATGGGACAGCATTACAGCCTGGTCGGGCTCCGCGAGCGGCGTTACCGGATACTGGGCGCTAACGTGCCGTATCTGAAGCTGCCGGTGAAACCGGGACGGAACATGGCGACGTTGATCGAGGTTGCGGCCAGAAACCAGATGCTGAAAAACCGGGGGATATTCACCGCCAGGGACATGAGCAAAAAACTCCAGAAAAGGCTGTCAGGATGAACGGGACACGGTTGGTGGTGGTTACCGGGCTTTCGGGATCGGGCAGGAGCGCGGCGCTCAAGGCCTTCGAAGATATCGGGTTTTACTGCGTCGATAACCTTCCGCTCGCGCTTCTTACCGCTTTCGCGGGATTTGCCGTGCAATCGGACGAGGCCGCCCGCTCGGCCATCGGCATCGACATCAGGGAAAAGGGGTTCACGGACAAATTCCCCGCTCTCTATGGGACGCTCAAAGCCCAGGGATATACGATTGAAATGCTGTTTCTCGACGCTTCGGACCAGACCATTGTGCGGCGCTTCAGCGAAACGCGAAGACCCCACCCGCTGGCGAAGGGGACGACCTCTCTGCTGGACGGCATAAGGAAGGAGCGGGAAGCGCTCGGCGAGGTCAAAAAGCTCGCGGACCGGATCATCGATACGTCGGACTACACGGTCCATGATCTGCGCCAGGCCGTTGAACGTCAGTATTCTGCGAGCGACACGGACAGGCCGATGGTGGTCACGTTGGTGACCTTCGGGTACAAGTACGGGGTGCCTTATGATCTTGATCTGCTTTTTGATCTGAGATTCCTGCCGAATCCGCATTTTGTTCCCAAGTTGAGGCCGAAGACGGGCGAGGATGCCGATGTCCGGGAATACATCATGGCCGGCTCTGATTCAAAGGAGTTCCTGCGGAAGCTCCAGGAATTCCTCGAATACCTTTTACCGCGATACCGGCGCGAGGGGAAAAGCTATCTTACGATCGGTTTCGGGTGTACCGGAGGCAAACATCGCTCGGTGGCCCTTGCCGTTGTCGTGGCTGAGCGACTCAGGCAGCGCGGTTACGAGGTGATCGTCAAGCATCGGGATATGGGAGCCTGAGGGAGTTTTACGAGCCGAAGAATGCGATTGCCTGGAGAGCCGGCGGAGCTCTTGAAATCTCAACAGGACGACGCCGGGTACTCTCTGCGTTCGGAAACACCGCAGGCTCATTCGAAAGGAGACAGCGGCATGATTGGACTTGTGGTGGTGTGTCATGAGGATATGGGCGCTGAGCTGGTGAAGGCTGCCGAGATGATTGTGGGAAAAATCTCAGGAGTGGCGACTGTCAGTGTGAAGCAGGAGAGCGCCCCGGAACTGCTTCGGGATGAGATCCAGGCCGCCATTAAGAAGGTTGACCGAAAAAAAGGAGTTATGCTGTTCACCGATATGTTCGGCGGCACTCCGTCAAACATCGCGCTGGCTTTTCTGGGGGAGACCACCGAGGTCGTGACCGGCGTCAATCTTTCGATGCTTATTAAATTTGCAAATCATCGTGACGAGAAAACGCTGCCCGAGTTGGCAAAACTTGTTCAGGAAGCGGCGCAGAAGAGTGTCGTGATTGCAAGCCAGATGTTGAAAGGGAAAAAGTGAGCAGCCGGCGGGGATCCGGCGTCCTCCTCCGGGGGAAAGGGTAATGATCGTATTGAGCCGCATAGACGACCGCCTGATTCACGGACAAGTGGTCGAGGGCTGGGTGAATTTTTTGAAGGCGACATGCATCCTTGTTGCCGACGATGCCGTTGCGTCGAACACGCAGCAGCGCACCATCATGGAACTGGCGGCGCCGCAAGGGCTCAAGGTTTTCATCGGACGGGTGGAGGAAATCTGCGGACAGCTGCTTGCAAAGACGCTCGATGCTGAGCGGGCCATCCTGCTGTTCTCCAATCCCAGCGATGTGCTGCGGGCGCTCAGGGATGGACTTGAATGCCGGACCCTCAATGTTGGAGGGATGCACTATGTGCCCGGTAAACGAAAGCTTATCGACGTGCTTGCGGTGAATGATGACGATCTGAATGCCCTTAAGGAGATTGCCGCACGGGGGATCAAAATCTGTGTCCAGGCGGTCCCGACCCAGCGACCGCAGCCGCTTGAAAAAATCTTCGCCCTCTGTTCCGTGAAAGAGAAAAAAAAATAGTTCAGAGTACAAAGTGCAGAGTTCAGCAAGGGGAATTCAGCAGCCAGCGGTTCAAACTTTGAACTATGAACGTTGAACTCTGAACAAAAAAAATTATATGCAGGTATTTGATATGCACATGGTAATGGCGGTTCTTGGTGTTGCGGTCCTGGGCGGGCTTTTGGGGCTTGACAGGACCGCGGCCGGCCAATTCATGGTGTCCCAGCCCATCGTCGCCGGGCCGCTCACCGGCTGGCTTCTTGGCGATGCATCGGCCGGATTTGTGATCGGTGGCGTGCTCGAGTTGATCTGGCTTCTCGATGTGCCGGTGGGGTCCTTTGTTCCTGCCAACGCAACAGTCGGGGCCGTGTCGGCGACGGGCATTGCCGTTCTCGGCATGCCCGGGGGGGCCACCCTGCCGGTGATCGGCTTCAGCCTGTTGTTGACTGCGGCAATAGGGCCCCTCACGATAGGGGCCGACAGCCTGGTCCGGACGGGGAATTCGAAACTGATCGAGAAGGCGGCGGCATCCACAGTCGGGGACCGGGCGCGGGCCATATCCCGGGCGCATCTTTCCGGGCTCGTGGTTTTTTTTCTGAAGTCATTTATCTTATGCGCTGTGATTGTCCCGGCAGGAGTGGCAGCCGTGCTCTTGCTGTTCGATCGCTTGCCCGGGACGGTCCATAGGGCGTTGGCGCTGTTCGTCAAGTTGCTTCCGATTGTCGGCGCCGCGCTGGTGGCGCGTAAGTTGTCGATGAAGGAGTTTGATCGGTTTGTGCTCATGGGTTTTGTAATTGCCGCGGTCTTCGGACTGCTGATCCCTGTTCCCTCACTCATCGTTTTGCTCTTCGTGGTGACCGCGGGATGGATCGGGGCCAAGTATAGTGAACACCGAGCGTAAACACATCGGGAATGCCGATTTTCTCAAAGTCTTCGGGAGAGCGCTGCTGCTGCAGGCGTCGTGGAGCTTTGAACGGATGCAGACCCTGGGGTTTGCTTTTGCCGTCGAGCCGGTGCTCCGAAAGCTTTATCCGGACCGGAATGAATATGAAGAGCGGCTGAAGGTCCATTTGGAGTATTTCAACACGCAGCCGTACTGCGCTTCATTCATTCTGGGGGCGGTCATGCGGCTCGAAGAAGACCGCGCAACAGGCGTGAATGCGGCGGCGGATGTATCAGGCCTGAAAGCGGCCTTGATGGCGCCGCTCGGAGCGATGGGCGACAGTTTTTTTTGGGGAGCGCTCAGACCCCTGACCGCGCTTATTGCCACTGCGGTTTTGCTGGCGGGAGTATGGTGGGCGCCCCTTCTGTTTTTGGCGCTCTATAATATCTGGCACGTCGGCCTCAGAATGGGAATGCTGTACTGGGGCTACCAGAGCGGCGGCGATGCAGCGATGCTTCTGGCCCGATACAGCCTCACGAGGTGGGCCAAGCGGTTCAAGATCATGTCATTAACGGTCCTTGGGGGAATGATCGGTATGTTGCCGTCATGGAGACCGGAATTCAGGCTTCACGTCCCTGTTCCGGGTGTTGTGACGGCGATGGCCGGACTTGTCCTGACGTTTGCCCTGGTTTTCGTGCTGCGGAGGGGCGGCTCTCCCATAAAACTTATGTTCGGGCTGGCACTCTTGTGTTTAGCTCTGGCCTATGCAGGAGTGGTTTAATGAAAGAAAAAGAGCTGTTAATCGAAAATAAACTGGGCCTCCACGCTCGGGCTGCCGCACAGATTGTCAAGACTGCGAACGCATACTCTTCCAAAATTACCTTCAGCAAGGACGGTTTGGAGGTGGATGGCAAGAGCATTATGGGGATCATGATGCTTGCCGCGGCGAGGGGGAGTAATGTTCTTCTGGTCACGCAGGGAGACGATGAGGACCAGGCCGTTGCCGGGCTCCAGAAGCTGTTTGCCGACAAGTTTGGGGAAAAGGAATAGACTGAGAGTGCAGCGTTCACTGTCCTGGATTTTGTGACGCTGAAGATACTGACGGGAAAATCATTATGCACGAGAAAATATACAGAGGGATCGTCGCCTCGCCGGGAATCGTGATCGGACGGGCCTATTTGCTCGACCGCCGCAAGATCGTTGTTGCGGGACGGCGGATCGAAGACGTCAGCGTCAAGGACGAGGTCGCGCGGTTCAAAAAGGCCGTGGAGCTTTCCCGCGCCCAGCTGGAGGACCTCAAGAAACGGATCAGCAAGGGGCTGGGGAAGTCGCACCTCTACATCCTCGAAACCCATATCATGCTGCTTGAGGACAAGATGCTCGTTGACGGGACCGTCAAACGGATCAAGGAATCCTTCCTGAACGCCGAAGGCGCCCTCAAAGAGACCATCGGCGCCATCGGGCTCAAGTTCGATTCAATTGAAGACGAGTATCTCCGCGAACGCAAACACGATGTGGAGCAGGTAGGCGAGCGCGTGCTCAGGAACCTCGTCGGCCACAAACAGGAGAGCCTGACGGACATCCAGGAAGAAGCCGTCATCATCGCCCACGATCTCGCTCCCACTGATACGCTCGTGATGCGGAAGGATAAGATCCTCGGCTTCGCCACCGACGCCGGGAGCAGGACGTCTCATACGGCCATCCTCGCCCGTTCACTCGGCATCCCGGCGGCAGTGGGCCTCGAGAACATCACCGCAGCCGTCAAGACCGGTGACGTGGTCATCCTGGACGGAATCCACGGTGTGGTGATTGTCGACCCTGATGAAGAGACCTTCCTCGACTACCTGCAGAAGCAGCGCAAGTACAAGTATTTCGAGCAGGAGTTGGAAAAGCTCAAGAGGCTTCCCGCCGAGACTCTTGACGGACATGTCATCGAATTGCAAGGCAATATCGAGCTCCCCGAGGAAGCAATGTCCACGGCGGAACACGGCGGCGCCGGGATCGGCCTCTACCGCACGGAGTTCCTTTTCCTGAACCGGCCGACGCTGCCCACGGAGGATGAGCATTACAATGCCTATCGCCACGTGGCGGAGCGGGCAGCGCCCCACGAAGTGGTCATCAGGACGCTTGATGTGGGCGGGGACAAGGTCGGGTTCCCCGGTGAATTCGAGCTGGAGGCAAACCCCGCGCTCGGGTTGCGGGCGATCCGTTATTGCCTGCAGAAACGCGATGTGTTCAAGACGCAGCTTCGCGGCATTCTCCGTGCGGCAGTCCACGGCAATGTCAAGATTCTGATCCCCATGGTCTCCGGCCTCACGGAACTCCGTGAGACAAAGAAATTGCTCGACGAGGTAAAATCCGAGCTTCGCGCCGAGGGCAAGGCCTTTCAGGAAAATCTGCAGATCGGCGTGATGATCGAGATCCCGTCCGCAGCGATGATCGCCGATCTCCTCGCCAAGGAAGTGGATTTCTTCAGCGTAGGGACAAATGACCTGATCCAATATACCCTGGCGATCGACCGCCAGAACGAGCACGTGGCGTACATGTATGAACCGCTTGACCCGGCCGTGCTTCGCTTGCTGCAACGCGTGTCGGAAGCGGCCCGGCAGGCCGATATCCCGCTGGCCATGTGCGGAGAGATGGCCGGAGACCCGTTGTATGCCGCGATCCTGCTCGGCATGGGTTTTCGGCACTTGAGCATGAACGTGGCATCGATCCCCTGGGTAAAACGGGTTGTCCGGTCGGTCCGTATGCAGGATGCCGTGGAACTTGCGTCGCTCGTCATGCAGCAGCCGACAGCGATGCTGGCGAGAAAAACCGCGGAGAGCTTCATAGAAGAGCGGTTCCCCGATTTGGCTGCGGAGCTTTAGCATCTGGAGCTTACCACTACCCCTCGCTGCTTCCTCTCCTCCGGGGACAGGACTGACGCGAGGGGATTGTTATTTCAGCTATTGACAGGAGCGATTGCGTGCAGAATACGGAAGTCTCTATCGACAACCGCCTGAACAGCGGCGATACCGCCAAAAATACCGCGAGAATCCACGGCGGGAATATTTACCAGGCTGCCAGGCACTATGGCCTCGATCGTGATAAAATCATTGACTTTAGCTCGAATGTAAATCCGCTCGGCCCCTCATCTCAGGCGAAGCGGGCTGCAAAAAAAGCGCTCTCCCTTGTCGGCCGCTACCCTGATCCGGACATGGCAGAACTCAGGCGGGCCATTGCCAGATATTTCGGAATTAAACCGGAGCAGGTGATATGCGGCAACGGTTCCAATGCCCTCCTTCACCTTATTCCGCGGGTGTTCCAGCCCAGGAAAGTGCTGATCCCTGTGCCGACGTTCTCCGAGTATGCGTCGGCTGCGGAAGCAGCCGGAGCGGAGGTCGTGACGTTTCCCCTGAAGGAGCGCGACGGTTTCCGCATGGATCCCGTTGAAATGGCTTTTGCTCTCAAGGATGTGGATATGGCGTTCCTCTGCAATCCGAACAACCCCACCGGCCAGCTCATTGTGAAAGCAGAGATGCTTGAGATCATGAAATATGCTCTCGATCACGGGGTAAACCTGGTTGTGGACGAGGCGTTCATGGATTTTATCGATTCGGAATCCATCATCAAAGAAACAGTGCATACCTCGCATATCATCTGCCTTCGCGATTTTACCGCATTTTTTGGAATGCCGGGCTTTCGCGTCGGGTATGCGGTGTCCGATGAAGCGACCATTGCCCTTTTGCGGGAAGGACAGGAACCCTGGACCGTGAATATTCCCGCCGGCCATGCCGCCGCCGCGGCCCTGGAAGACTGGACGTATATAAAAAAAACACGGAGTCTTATAGCTCGTGAGCGGGAACGCCTGCTTTCCGCCCTCCGGCTCCTGCCGGGAGTGGAGACCTTTCCCTGCTCGGCGAATTTTATCCTCTTTAAACTGACATCGATGGATGCGTATACCCTTATGGAAAAGCTCGGAGCTCAAGGCATGCTTCTTCGCGACTGTTCAAGCTTTCCCGGACTCAGTGGCGGCTATATCAGGATTTCCGTACGAACGCGACGGGAAAACAATCGCCTCATCAAAACGCTTCGGAAGCTGTTGATCAAGTAAATTGGTGATGCAATATCCCAGTTGTTCCGAACCGACTTCTCATAAGTAGGTAAGTCCTAAGACCTCTTCGTTTTAGCGGAAAGACCGCAGGCTTTTCCCTTGGAACATGGTAATATCCGCTCATCAGCGCCCTCCAAAAAACATTTTGCAAAAAAACCATCTCTGTGATAAAGTAAACAATTAAACTTACTGAAATTACGGCAGATTTTCTGAACTGTTCTTAGATATTAGATAGATACCCTTTGCGCAGCATGATCCGCAGAAAGTTGCCTCTGGTGCGCGGACAGTGAACGTGAACATGCTTTTTCCGTTCCGTGATGATTTGTGTATTGGCCGGATGAAAAGGGAGGATCGGTTATGGAACCCATCATGTGTCCCTTTTGCGGCGGGACCAACCTGTTTCAGGAAGACGATTACAGTCTTGAACTCGACTATGAATACTGGACCATACATCACTGGGAGTGCCTGGACTGCGCGCAGTCCTTCGACAAGATCGAAATTCTGCCGGCGCCCAACTCGTTCGAGACCATAAATAATAATGAGAGCACTATTCACTGACGGGGAACGAGAGATTCATGCAGAGGACCGGCCGACCGCGGCGGTGATCGACCTCGGCGCGCTCGAACATAATTTTAAAGAAGTGATACGCCGCGCCGAGGGGCGAAAGATCCTGGCGGTGGTCAAAGCGGATGCTTACGGCCACGGCGCAGTGCGGGTTTCCGGCCGTCTCCTTAAGCTCGGCGCGGAAATGCTCGGCGTTGCGCTTGTTGAAGAAGGGCGGGAACTTCGCGAGGCCGGCATTGACGCCCCAATCCTCGTAATGGGCGCCTTGTTTCCAGAGCAGGTCCCGGCGGTTATTGAGCTGAAACTCACGCCGGTGCTCTATACCATGACCGTCGCCCAGGCGCTGTCGAGGGCCGCAGAGAAGCAGCAGGCGAAGGTATCCGTTCACGTAAAAATCGACACGGGCATGGGCAGGATCGGCATTGCGCCCGAGGAAGCTCCGGACTTTATCGCTGCCCTTCGCCGGCTTCCCGGAATTGACGTGCAGGGCCTCATGTCGCACTTTGCGGACGCTGACCTCCGTGATAAAAAGTTTGCATCGAAACAGCTCGACCGTTTTGAAGCGCTCGTCAGGGAACTCGATGCGCGGGGCATCGGCATCCCTGTCCGTCATGCCGCGAACAGCGCGGCAATTCTTGATTACCAACGGGCGCTTTTCACCATGGTCAGGCCGGGACTGATGCTCTATGGCTATAATCCGCTCGAAACGGGGGGCAACGTTGACCTCGAACCGGTCTTGTCCCTGGTGACCCGGATCGCTTTTCTGAAAAGCGTATCCGCCGGCGTCCCCATCAGCTATGGCCGGACCTTTGTGACCAGGCGGGAAAGCCGGATCGCCACCCTGCCGATCGGCTACGCGGACGGCTACAGCCGCGGCCTGTCGAATTCGGGAGAGGCTATCGTGCGCGGCGTCCGGGTCCCGGTGGTTGGCCGCGTGTGCATGGATATGTGCATGATCGACGTGACCGACGTCCCCGGAGTCAGTGAAGAGGACGCTGTTGTGCTGATCGGCAGCCAGGGGAAAGAGCGGATCACGGCCGATGCTATCGCCGTAAAGACGGGAACAATCGCATACGAGGTGCTCTGTGGCATCAGCAGTCGAGTCCCGAGGATTTATCAATAACGTGCTGGAAACAGTGGGGCGGAGGACGTCATCCGTTTTTGTCGAGATCGGAGCCGTGCTCATCTTCCTGGGGCAGACGCTGCGCTGGACCGTGAGCCCGCCTTTCTACTGGAAAAGCGCCCTGAAACAGATGGAGATGATCGGCGTCGACTCGGTACCGGTGGTGCTCACGACGGCGCTCTCCACCGGCATGGTGCTTGCGCTCCAGAGCTATACGGGCTTCAAGCGGTTCGGCGCGGAAACGCTTATCGGCACCGTTGTTTCGCTCTCCATGACCAGGGAACTGGGACCGGTGCTGACGGGTCTCATGGTCGCAGGCAGGGCGGGGGCGTCTATGGCGGCGGAACTCGGCACGATGCGCGTGACCGAGCAGATCGACGCGCTCTCAACGCTTGCAACGAACCCCATGAAGTATCTCGTGGTGCCCCGGTTTGTGGCAAGCACGGTGATGATGTTTTTCCTTACGGTGCTCGGCATGATCACCGGCATTGCCGGCGGGTATTTCGTCGGGGTGAAGGTCCTCGGGACGAACCCGGTCACGTACATCGATAACAGCATCAACTACACCGAAGTCAAAGACATCTGGTTCGGACTTATCAAGGCGCTGGTATTCGGCGCCGTGGTCGGGCTTATCGGCTGTTACAAGGGGTTCAATACCGAAGGCGGCGCGGAAGGCGTGGGCAAGGCAACGACGGGCGCCGTGGTGGTTTCGTGCATGCTCATCCTGATCCTGGATTATTTCATTTCCGCGCTGTTATGGTGATGCCGTGGCGATGATCGAGGTCATTGACGTGCATAAGAGCTTCGGCGAGCTCCAGGTGCTCCGGGGCGTGAACCTCTCCGTGGAAAAGGGCGAGAGCATGACGGTGATCGGCGGCAGCGGCAGCGGCAAGAGCGTTCTGCTGAAGCATATCATCGGCCTCCTGTTTCCGGACAAGGGGAGGGTGATCGTCGACGGCCAGAGTTTGAACGACCTCGACGAGTATGGACTCAACGAGTTGCGCAAGAAGTTCGGCATGCTGTTTCAGATGGCGGCGCTGTTCGATTCGTTGACGGTCTGGGAGAACGTGGGGTTCTCGCTCAAGCAGCATACGAACCTGTCTGACGAGGAAATCCGGAAGATCGCGACGGAGAAACTCGCCCTGGTGGGTTTGAAGGACGTTGAGGACAAAATGCCGGCCGAACTTTCGGGCGGGATGAAAAAGAGGGTGGGGCTCGCGCGCGCGATCTGCATGGATGCGGCCATTATTCTCTACGACGAACCCACGACGGGTTTGGACCCGATCGCGGCCGATGCAATCAATGATCTGATCGTTGACCTGAGGAAAAAGCTCGGCGTCACGTCCGTGACCATTACGCACGATATGCACAGCGCCTACAAGATATCGGACCGGATCGCCATGCTGTACAAAGGTGAAATCCTGGAAATCGGGACTCCCGATCAAATCAGGGATACGAAGAATCCCATCGTTCACCAATTCATCACCGGAAGCGCGGTGGGCCCGATAACGGCGGAGTGATTCGATTGGTGATTTCGAAATCCGAAATGAAGACGGAGTTTTTATGACGAAACTGAGCGCAGAGGCCAAGGTGGGGTTGCTCGTAATTGCGGGGGCGGTCATTCTCCTGTACATGACCTTTGCCGTCGGAAAGTACCATTTTGGCGAGCAAAAGGGATACGTGCTGCAGGCGACATTTGACTCCGTGGCCGGACTTGATGTAAAGGCCTCCGTACGGATGGCCGGTGTAAAAATCGGCTCCGTTGAACAGGTGCAACTCGATGATAGCCGGGCGCTGGTGACTATGAGGATCAACGAGGATGTGCATATCCTGCGCGGAACCGAAGCCAGTATCAAGACGCTGGGCCTCTTAGGAGAAAAATACGTGGAATTCGTCCCCCTACGGACCGGCAAACCCCAGCAGGCCTCGCCCGGCGGCTCGCCCTATTACAGCGCGGGCGAAAAGGTACAGAAAACCGTATCGCCGAGCGATGTGGACAAACTCATCAATCAGTTCTCGGGTATTTCCGACGACGTGAAGCAGATAACGGCATCGCTTCGGCAGGTCCTCGGGACCGAGCAGGGTGAACGCTCGATGGAGGATATGCTCCACGATCTGCGTGAGACCACGGCGAACATTAAGGAATTTTCCTATACGCTCCGGAGCGACGGCAGCGAACTGGTCATGCGGCTGAACGAACTCGTCGCCAGCCTCAACGGGGTCGTGGGCGACAACCGCGACAACCTCAAGGTGACCATGGAGAACGTCAGGGAAGCATCGAAAAGCGCTGAACGTGCCCTGGCCTCCATCGATAACGCGGCTCAGAAGATCAACCGGGGAGAAGGCACGATCGGCAAACTGGTCAACAATGACAGCATGTACAATAATATCGACAATGCGGCCAAAGGGCTTACCGACTACGTCTCGCGGGTCGAGCGCATGAAGACGATAGTCGGGTTCCGGAGCGAGTACATGTTCCCGGAGTCCAAGAGTTACGCGACCCTGGAACTTAAACCCCGGCCGGATACCTATTATATCCTCGAACTCACCTCCGATCCTTTCGGGAACTATACGCGGACCGTACAGACAACGACGCCGCCGGGCGGTAGCGTGGTGACCGAGACCTATGAAAATAAATTCAAGTTCAGCGTGGAATTTGCAAAGCGGTACGGGAATCTCGCCATGCGTCTTGGGCTTATAGAATCTACGGGAGGCATCGGGGCTGACTACTACGCCTTTGATGACCGGCTTAAATTCAGCCTGGACTCCTGGAACTTCAACAGCAATGAGCCCGGCAACGAAAATGCCCATGTTAAGGCAACGGCAAACTACAGTCTGAACAAGGTGCTTTACGTGAACGCCGGTTATGACAACTTCCTGAACACTCAGCGAAAGGCGGCTTTTGTGGGGCTCGGCCTGCGGTTCGATGACGAGGACCTGAAGTACATCATGGGGAGCGTGCCGATACCGAAGTAGTAACTCGGCTCATGGCTCGTAGCTCGTAGTACAACTGTGCATTATCAGGCTGTCAGCGACATGAGAAGTTGACATTTTCCGGACAGTTACTTAGAATGACGTCGAGGAGTGGAATGTGAATAAACTGATTACCAAGGCCGTCTTTCCCGCAGCGGGCCTGGGCACCCGTTTCTTGCCTGCAACCAAGGCATCTCCCAAGGAAATGATGCCGCTCGTTGACAAGCCGCTTATTCAGTACGTCGTTGAAGAGGCCGTCTCGTCCGGCATCGACCAGATCGTGTTGATTACCGGCCGGGGTAAACGGGCCATCGAGGACCATTTCGACGTTGCCTTCGAACTGGAAGAAGACCTCAAGGCCAAAGGCAAACATAAGTTGCTGTCTGAAGTGCAGCGCATAGCAAACCTGGTAACCTTTTGCTATATCCGTCAAAAACAGGCGCTCGGCCTCGGCCACGCGGTACTGACGGCCAAGCGCATTGTGGGTGATGAGGCTTTTGCCGTGCTCCTTGGCGACGATATTATCGATGCCGGGGTCCCGGCGCTCAAACAAATGATGGACGTCTACAAGCGGTACCCGTCCACAATCCTGGCCATCCAGAAGGTCCCGAAATCCCAGACGCAGCACTACGGCATTATCGATGGGAAAAGGCTGGAGGACGGCGTTTACCTCGTGAAAGATCTCGTGGAAAAGCCGTCTCCCCATGAAGCGCCCTCGAACCTGGCGATCATCGGCCGTTACATTCTGACGCCCGAGATTTTCAGTTCCCTCGAGAATACCAAGCCGGGGAAGGGCGGAGAGATCCAGCTTACCGACGGGCTCCGGCTTCTGATGAATAAACAGCCGATCTATGCCTACGAATTTCACGGGAAACGACACGACGCAGGCGACAAACTCGGTTTTCTCAAGGCCACGGTGGAGTTTGGATTGAAGAACAAGGAGTTTGGCGAAGAGTTTAAAAGTTATTTGAAGAAGTTGAAATTATAAGTAATAAGGGCGGCGGTCGTTATTATCAGCAAGGGACGCATCTGACATGAGGAGGCCAGTTTGGCAAAGACCGAGACAAAAAATATAGATTTACAGCAATCGATCGAGATCCCCAAGAAATTACCCTTGCTTCCGATCCGGGACATTGTGGTTTTCCCCTACATGGTACTGCCGCTGTTTGTGGGCAGGGAGATGTCCATCAAGGCGATCGAAATCGCGCTTGAAGGCAACCGGATGATATTCCTTACTTCACAGAAGGACATCAATGTGGAAAACCCGTCTCCGTCCGACCTCTATACGGTCGGTACGGTAGGCGTGATCATGCGGATGCTGAAACTGCCCGACGGCCGCATCAAGATCCTCGTCCAGGGGGTGGCCCGGGCCAAGACGGTCAAGTTCCTCCAAAAAGAGCCATTCTACCAGGTGGAGATCAAGACCTATCCGGACGTCGCAACTGCCATCAATCTCGAAACCGAAGCGCTCATGAGGAACGTAAAGGAGCAGATCGAGAAGCTGGTGTCCTTCGGCAAGGTCATTCTGCCGGACATCATGGTGGTCATCGAGAACGTCGACGATCCGGGCAAGCTGGCTGATCTGGCGGTGGCGAACATGGGCCTCAAGGTCGAGCAGGCGCAGGAGATCCTTGAAATCGCCGACCCGGTTGCCCGGATCAAACGGATCAACGAGGCGCTCGGGAAGGAGATCGAGCTTCTGTCCATGCAGCAGAAGATCCAGGCCGATGTGCGGGGCGAGATCGACAAGACGCAGCGCGAGTATTTTCTCCGCGAGCAGCTCAAGGCGATCCAACGGGAGCTCGGCGAGACCGACGACCGTTCCGAGGATATGCGGGAGCTTCGCGATAAAATCAAGGACGCAAAGATGCCGGAGAAGGCCGCCAAAGAGGCCGAGAAGCAGCTTCGCAGGCTCGAACGCATGCATCCCGATGCGGCCGAAGCGTCCATGACGCGGACGTACATAGAATGGCTGGCGGAGCTGCCCTGGAGCAAGGCCACCAAGGACAACCTCGATCTGAAGGCGGCGCATAAGATCCTTGAGGAAGATCACTACGATCTCGAAAAGGTAAAAGAACGCATTCTCGAATATCTCGCCGTACGCAAGCTCAAAGAGAAGATGAAGGGCCCGATCCTGTGTTTTGTCGGACCGCCTGGAGTGGGCAAAACATCGCTCGGCAAGTCTATTGCCCGGTCTCTCGGCCGCGAGTTTGTACGCATCTCGCTCGGCGGCGTCCGGGACGAGGCGGAGATCCGCGGACATCGAAGGACCTACGTGGGCGCGCTTCCCGGGAGGATTATCCAGGGCATCAAGACTGCGGGCTACAACAACCCCGTGTTCATGCTGGATGAAATAGACAAAATCGGCGCTGATTTTCGGGGTGACCCCTCCGCGGCCCTGCTCGAAGTGCTCGATCCCGAGCAGAATAATTCGTTCAGCGATCATTATATCGGCTTGCCCTTTGACCTGTCCCGGGTGATGTTCATTACCACGGCAAACATGACCGATCCCATCCCGGGTCCGCTGAAAGACCGGATGGAGATTATTCGCCTCTCGGGTTATACGGAACAGGAAAAGCTCGGAATCGCGAAAAGCTATCTGGTACCCCGTCAGCTGACGGAGCATGGCATTACGGAAAAGAACATCACCATCCCGGACAAGCCGCTCCTTCAGGTGATCGCGCAGTACACGCGCGAAGCCGGCGTCAGGAACCTTGAGCGCGAGATCGCCCATCTCTGCAGAAAAGTAGCGAGGAAGATCGCCGAGGGCGCGACCGGGATGTTCACGATCACGTCCGCGAATTTGCACACCTATCTCGGCGTGCCGAAGTTTATGCCCGAGGTGGAACGCGAACAGGACGAGATCGGCGTCGTGACCGGTCTGGCCTGGACCGAGACGGGCGGGGACATCCTGTATATTGAAGCGACCACGATGCGCGGAAAAGGCGCGTTGACGCTGACCGGGCATCTTGGGGACGTCATGAAAGAATCGGCCCATGCGGCCCTTACCTATGTGCGCTCCCGGGCAGAGAAGCTTGGCATCCACCCGGAGGTGTTCGGTAAAACCGATGTCCACATCCACGTTCCAGCGGGCGCTATCCCGAAAGACGGGCCGTCGGCAGGCGTGACCATGGCGACAGCCCTGGCCTCGGTTTTCACGAATGCCCCGGTCCGGAGAGACATTGCCATGACCGGCGAAGTGACGCTCCGCGGACGGGTCATGCCTATCGGCGGGCTGAAGGAAAAAACGCTTGCTGCCCGCAGGGCCGGGATCAATACCATCATCCTTCCGAAGGAGAATGAAAAGGACCTGGACGATATCCCGAAGAACGTCAGGCAGAACATGAAATTTATCTTTGCCGAAACGATGGATGAAGTCATCGCCAATGCGCTTCGTAAAAAACTGCCGCGGCGCATTGCCCATAAACGACTGCCCGGCAGGTCGCGGGCCACGCATTGATCGGCATGGATGATTGCATAAGATACCAGAATTATCGATGAAACTGTCCTCGTTGGGAGAATTCAGGCTGATTGATTCCATACGGAAGATGGCCGCGCGCCGGTCACCTTCCGTGTTGATCGGCATAGGAGACGATGCCGCGGCGTTAAAGCTCTCTTCTTCGTCACTTCTGCTTGCCACCACCGATATGCTGCTGGAGGGTGTTCACTTCGATCTCTCCTGCACCGATTTTTATTCCCTCGGGTGGAAATCGGCTGCGGTGAATCTCAGTGACATTGCTGCAATGGGGGGCGTTCCCCGGTTCTGCCTGATTTCTCTCGGCATCCCATCTTCCGTCTCGGTAGAACAGGTGAAGGATTTTTACCTCGGCTTCCGGGCTGTTCTGCGCGCTTACCGGACAGTCCTCGTCGGCGGCGATACCTGCTCTTCGCAAAAAGACTTTGTTATTAATGTCGTTGTGCTTGGCGAGTCCGGGAAAACGAAGCTGGTAACGCGGGCAGGCGCAAAGGCGGGCGACCGCATATTCGTCACCGGGACACTGGGTGACTCTGCGGCAGGACTGGATTTACTCAGGACAACCACCGGGCGCAGAAGACAGGCAGCATGGAGGAAGAAACTGATTCAAAAACATCTGCGTCCAGTGCCCAGAGTAGCCTGGGGCAGAATGATAGCGCTTGCCAAGTGCGCCCATGCCATGATTGACATCAGCGACGGGCTTTCATCGGACCTTGCCCATATTTGCGATGAAAGCGGGGTCGGGGCCCGTATTATCGCCGAAGATATTCCCTTTTCCCGGTCGCTGTTGGCGGCATCCGATAAACTGGGGAAGACCCCCCTGTACTACGCTCTGTCGGGAGGAGAGGATTACGAGCTTCTCTTCACGGTACCGCCTGCGAAGGCAAAAAAACTGCGCTCCCTTGACATTGCGGCTGCCGAGATAGGCGTTATCACCGGAGAGCGCAGGCTTCTTCTTACCTGTGAGGGCAAGACAAAGCCGTTCCGGCCGACGGGGTATAATCACTTCAAAAAAACCGGCAGATGATCAAGGACGCAGCCGGCCTTTTGAGTTCACGATCATGACGATACTATGACACGATATATTCGGGAACGCATACGAAATCTGATGAAACTCGACGACCCGCCGCACAAACTTGCGCTGGCTTTCGCACTCGGCGTATTTGTCGCCTTTTCGCCGACCATCGGAATGCATATCGTCAGCTGTTTTCTTCTTGCGTGGATATTCCGCGTAAGCAAGATTGTTGTTCTGAGCGCATCGTTCATTAACAACCCCTGGACGGTCGTTCCTTTGTACGGCTTTTGCATCTGGTTCGGCATCAAAATTACGGGAGCCGATGCTCCCGTGCCGCATATCGCCTGGAACGAGCTTACGTTCAGCACGGTATACTTTGTTTTAAAACCCTATCTCTGGTCTTTTATCGTGGGAACGCTTGTGCTCGGCACTGCCGCGGCCATTGTATCGTATTTTGCCTTTTACTGGGCAGTGCGGCGGTATCGAAGAAGAGAAAAGAGCCAGGCCGGGATCTGAACGTTTGATCGGCTGCGGAGCTTCAGCGCCCAAGGAGTTAATGTAATTGACGCACCCGGACGTAAGCGTCGTTATCGTAAACTGGAACGGCAGGCATCTTCTGGCCGAGTGCCTCGACTCGCTTGTTGGCCAGCGGAACATCAGGGATGTTGAAGTTATCCTGGTGGATAACGGTTCGCAGGACGGATCTGCGGAGTTCGTCCAGGGGCATTACCAAAATGTAAAAGTGATCAGTTTGCCCGAAAATATCGGTTTTGCCGGAGGCAATAACGCAGGCATCCGGATCGCCGCGGGCAAGTACATAGCTCTCTTGAATAATGATACGAAAGCTGATTCCCTCTGGCTGTCCGGCCTGGTGGCAGCGGCGGAAGCCGGTCCGCAAACAGTCGGTATGTGGGCCGGAAAAATACTGTCCTATGACCGGCCCGGCATTATCGACAATGTGGGGCTTCTCCTGTACCCCGATGGCTTGGGACGAGGGAAAGGGCGGTTGGAAAAAGACGAAGGACAGTACGATGCCCCCGGCGAGGCGCTGTTCCCGAGCGGGTGTGCGGCGCTCTATCGAAAAGCGATGCTGGACGAGATCGGGTTGTTCGATGAAGCGTTTTTTGCCTATGCCGACGATGTCGATGTCGGTCTCCGGGCGAGGCTGGCCGGCTGGGAATGCCGCTATGTTCCAACGGCAAAAGTTTTTCACAAATACTCGTCATCGTCATCAGCCTATTCGCCGCTCAAGGCTTTTCTGGTCGAGCGAAACAGAATATGGGTGCTGCTGAAATATTATCCGTTGGAACTGATCCTGCTCAGCCCCGTCTTTACGCTTCTGCGGCTTTCGGCCTATATGGTCGGCGCGCTTACGGGCAAGGGCGCCAGCGGCAGATTTTCCGAACAGCATTCGGTTGTGCGCGCGATGTTCGTATTGTTCCGGGCCTGGGGAGCGGCGCTCAAGGCGGTTCCTGCTATCGTACGGCAACGCAGGTCGGGCGCGCGGTTGCGACTTCTCAGCCGGTTTGCAATCTACCGGCTATTCTGCACCTACCGGCTGTCTGTACGTGAGGTCGGTCTGAAAGAGTAAAGTTCAATGAAGATCCTGATTATCGTTCCTGCTTTTAATGAAGAGGCAAGTCTTCCGGGGGTCCTTCGGGACCTGCGTGAGCAAATGCCGTCGGCTGATGTGCTTGTGGTGAACGACGGCTCTGAAGATTCCACCTCCAGAACAGCACGGGACAGGGGAGTGAAGGTCGTGGATCTGCCGTTCAACCTCGGTATCGGCGGGGCAGTGCAAACGGGCTATTTATACGCGGCCCATCAGGGGTATGACGTTGCCGTGCAGTTTGACGGCGACGGCCAGCATCTGGGAACGGAGATTGAAAAGCTCCTGAAACCGCTGGAAGAAGGAGTTGCCGACATCGTGATCGGTTCCCGCTTCCTGGCCCCCGGGGCCTATAAAGCTCCGCTCTTTCGGACCCTCGGCATCTGGATTTTTTCCGTTGTTCTTTCCCGCATTCTGTCCACAGCGGTGACGGACAGTACCTCGGGCTTCCGTGCCGCGAATCGGAAAGCGATAGAATTTTTTGCCGGGAGGTACCCGGACGATTATCCGGAGGTCGAGGCGCTTGTCCTGTCACATAAGGCAGCGCTCCGGATGACCGAGGTGTCCGTCGCCATGCGAGAACGCACCGCAGGAAAATCGTCGATTACCCCGCTCCGCTCAGTGTACTATATGACGAAAGTATTGATGGCTATTTTTATCGATCTGCTGAAGAAAGTGAGGTAGCCCATGGACCTGTTGAAGATTCTGGCCATTATCGGCAGCGGCGCGCTCCTGGTTGTGGTGATCGAGCTTATCCGGAGAGGGAGGCTCAAGGAACGCTATTCTCTCCTGTGGCTCCTTGCCGGAGCGGTCCTCCTCGTGCTGTCCTCGTCGCGCGGCTTTTTGGAATATGTATCGAGAATGGTGGGTATATTTTATCCGCCGTCCTTTCTCTTTTTGATAGCCTTTCTTTTCCTCTTGCTTATCACGCTGCATTTTTCCGTGGTTCTCTCCAGCTTGAGCGAGAGAAGTAAAAAGCTCGCACAGGAACTTGCGCTTGTCCGGGAGGAACTGGAAAACCTCAAAAGATCGGGCCTGGACAGCGGGAAGTGAGGCGGGGAGAAGGAAAATAGTCTTTACTTTGGCCCTTGTCCGTGTTACATTTTCAGAGTTGTTGAATTGGTTCGTTGAGGAGGAAAAGTGGCAGTTATGCAGGAACAAGCAAACAGGCTGTTTGCCGCCAAGCGGTTTAATCTGATCGCTTTTGTATTGATCGCGGTGTTGATTCTGATTGCCTATTCGAATACCTTCCACTCGGCATTTCACTTCGACGACGACCCGTCGATTGTGCAAAATCAGGGAATCAGAAACCCGACCATGGATGGTTTCCTGGGCCAGTTCTCCGGGACCAGGCCCATCGTAAACGCATCTCTCTGGATCAATTATCAGTTGAGCGGTCTCAATGTCATCGGTTGGCACGTCTTTAATATCGGCTTCCATATCGCAAACAGTATATTCGTTTATCTCCTGCTTCTCTGGACCCTGAGCTTGCCTTCCTTGAGGGTACGGTACGGCGCGCGGGCCAGGCGGATGGCCCTTTTCGGCGCGCTTATCTTCGCGCTCCATCCCGTTCAAACAGAATCGGTAACCTACATCATAAGCCGCACCGAATTGCTTGCAACGTTCTTTTACCTGGCCACCTTTCTTTTCTTTATCAAAGGCGTGAACACCCGTAAATTCCGATACTCTGTCGCTTGTTTTTTTACGTCGATGCTCGCCATGGGGTCAAAAGAGTGGGCCGTGACGCTGCCTGCCATGCTTGTTCTGTACGACTTCCTCTTTATCGCAGAGGGAAAACTGAAACCGGTACTGTCCCGCGGAATGGCATATCTCCTGGTTGCCCTTCCCTGGGGATATCTTGCATATAACATGACGTCGACCAACCTTTCCGGAGCGGGTTTTGGGATTTCCGGACAGAACGGCATCACTCCCTGGACCTATCTGCTGACGTCGCTTAAGGTAGAGTGGACGTATATTCGGCTTTTGTTCCTGCCGATCGATCAGAACCTCGATTATACCTATCCTTTAGCAAAGAGTTTGTTTGAATTCCCGACTCTCCTCGCGCTGTTCGGACATATAGCCGTGGTATCACTATCGCTCTGGCTTTATATTAAGAAAAAATGGACACTGGTCCCCTTTGGCGCTGCATGGTTTTATATCACCCTGTCACCGACCCAGAGCTTTGTCCCGATCCTGGATGTCATTTTCGAGCACCGTCTCTACATCCCCTCGGTCGGGTTCATTATCTTCTTTGTTGCCGCTTTTGAAGGAGTGTTCGACTGGTTTGGGAAAAAACGATCAGAGAATGTGCAAAAGGCCAGTGCTCAGGCGGTTTGATGGGATGAGGTACCTGCTCTGGCTTCTTCTCAGGTTGCGGCTCTATCATATTTTATTCCCTACGAGAAACCGGCTTGCCCGGAAATATCTCTCAGGCAGCGGCATTGAAATCGGCGCGCTTCATCTTCCGCTCACTGTTCCCGAAGGGGCCACGGTAAGGTACGTTGACCGGGCCCCCGTGGCGCAACTACGAAAGAGCTATCCTGAGCTCAATATCTTTTGTCTTTCTCCTGTTGATAGCATTGATAACGGTGAAACACTGGACACCATCCCGAAGGATTCACTGGATTTCATCATCGCAAACCACTTTTTTGAACACTGCGAAAACCCGATCAAAACAATTATGACCCATGTCTCCCGGCTGAAGCCGGGAGGGATCCTGTACCTGGCGGTACCGGACAAAGACAAGACCTTCGATAAGCGAAGATCGATCACACCTCTTGACCACGTGATAAAGGATTTTCAGGAAGGGCCCGAATGGTGCCGCTTTGATCATTACCGCGAATGGGCCCGTTTTGTCGAAAATATTCCTGAAGAAAAAGTGGAGGATCGAGCACGAGAGTTGATGCGGACGCGCTACAGCATCCATAATCATGTATGGCGGCGAGGTGATTTTCAGGAGCTGCTTCACTATATGAGAACCGACTTGCATGTGAGATTCAATATAAGAGAAACTGCATCTTGCAGAAATGAATTCATCTTCATCCTTCAGAGGGAACGGTGATGTTGCCGGGATATGATGGCCACAACAGGTAAAACCAGAAAGATACTGTTTATCTGCAATGACTCCATCGGACGTGCCATGGCGGGGCCCGGCATCCGGTACTGGGAAATGGCCCGTGCCCTGGAACGAAAGGGGCACAGCGCGGTGATCCTTTCGCGTTATCTCGAAGAAGGCTTTTCAGGCAACATAACCTTTATCGGCAAAGCATCCTTCATCAATCTGGTCCGATGGATATGGCGTTCGGATTATGTGGTGCAAACCGGCCGGCCGCTCTCGATCCTGCTTACCTTCCTCTTTCGCAAGAATTCCATCTTTGATCAATACGATCCCGTGATTTTTGAATTCCTGGAACAAAAACCAGTGGGATGGGCTGAAAAGCTCAGGCTCAGGGTCATGCTGTTCCTCTGGAAAGCCCGTCAACGTCTTATCCTGAGCTGGGGCCGCCAGTTCCTCGTTGCGAACGAAAAACAAAAGGACCTTCTGCTCGGCCAGCTGACCATACTCGGACACGTAGACAAGCTTGCCTCGGTCAGGATCATGCCCTTTGGTTTGCCCGATGCAAAGCCGCACAAAAACCGTTCCGTACTCCGCGGGTCGAAGATCCGGGACACGGATTTTCTCCTGGTCTGGGGAGGCGGCATTTGGGATTGGTTTGATCCCTTCACGCTGCTGAAGGCCCTGTCGAAACTCGCGGCGCAGCGGGACGATATCAAAGTTTATTTTCCCGGGATCATGCCTCCAAATCCTGATTCCGGTAAAATGGCAGTCACAGACCGCTTTATCGCGGAAGCGGAGAGCCTGGGACTGCTCGAAACCTCAATTTTTATCAACAGAAGTTGGACCCCCTATGAACAACGGGCCGATTATCTTCTGGAGGCGAACGCAGGCATAAGTCTTCACAGGGACAGCCTGGAGACGCGATTCTCCTTCAGAACACGCATGCTCGACTACCTATGGGCAGGATTGCCGATTATCGCAACAAAAGGGGACGCCTGGGCCGATCTTATCGAAAAAAACGGACTGGGCATCACTGTCCCCTCAAATGATGGAGACAGCGTTGTCCGGGCAATCATTAAGATGGCGGACGACATATCATTTCGCATGCGAAGCAAAGAGCAGGTGCGGACCATTGCCGACAGCTACGAGTGGGGGTCTCTTACGGCAAACCTAAAACTGTAACCTCTCTTAGCGCCAACCGGAGAAAATAATAATGCAGGAAAGCATCAAGAACAAGAAAAAAGCTCTTATTTGCGGCATTTCAGGCCAGGATGGCGCTTACCTGGCGCAGCTTCTGTTGGGTAAAGGGTATGACGTCTGCGGGACCTCGCGAGACGCTCAGATCGCGTCCTTCCACGGGCTTGCTGCATTAGGTATCCGTGATCGCGTAACGCTTGAGTCCATGGCACTGAACGACTTTCGGAGCGTGTTACAGGTATTGGTAAAAACAAAGCCTGACGAGATTTATAATCTTGCCGGTCAAAGTTCAGTCGGCCTATCTTTTCAACAACCGGTGGAAACCTTGGAGAGTATCAGCATCGGCGCCTTAAACCTGCTGGAGGCAATCCGATTCATCGACTTGCCGATCAAGTGTTATAACGCCGGGTCCAGTGAATGCTTTGGAAATCTGGAAGGAGAAGCGCCGGCAAATGAGTCCACGGCATTCCGTCCACGAAGCCCCTATGCCGTGGCAAAAGCCACAGCGTTCTGGGTAACGGCGAATTATCGCGAGGCCTATGACATCTTTGCCTGCTCGGGCATTCTTTTCAATCACGAATCCCCTTTGAGGCCGGAGCGCTTTGTCACAAAAAAAATCATTTCCGCGGCATGCAGGATTTCCCGGGGGAGCAGCGAAAAGCTCCACCTCGGCAATATGTCCATATCCCGCGATTGGGGTTGGGCTCCTGATTACGTCACTGCCATGTGGCTCATGCTTCAGCAGGAACAAGCTGATGACTTTGTGATTGCAACCGGAGAAACTCACACCCTGGAGGAATTTGTTGAGCATGCGTTTGCGTGCGCAGGAGTTTCGTGGCGGGATCACGTGATTTCTGACCCGTCTCTTCTGCGGCCCTCGGAAATCAACGTAAGCAGGGGAGACTCGTCAAAAGCGCTTAAACAACTGGGATGGAAGGCTAAATATAAAATGCATGATGTGGTAAAGATGATGGTGGACCACGAATGTAAAGAGTTTGCTACGAAGAATACGCCGGTTACGCACTAAACCTGTTGCCGCCGCTGGCCGAAAATAGTTGGCTTGGTGCAGTCACGGAGCTCCCCACGCGTGCCGGCAGGCGGAAAGCTGCCAACAGCAGACGCCTCTCGCCCTTGAAACAATGATCTCCTGCCTTGAAATTACCGCAGTTCTGCGAGCCTTTTTTGAACCAATTGCGAGAGCGCTTTGGGGCTGAATTTTTCCTTGATATGCTGAGCGGCGAGCGCCCCGGTTTCACGCCCCTTTCCCGGGTTGTCGAAGACAAATCTCATCAGTTCGGCGGCATGATCTGTGTCGGGTTCAGCCCAGACCGCGCCTTTTTTATACGGGCCGATGCTCTGGTCAATTTTTTTCATCGAATAACGAACGGGATAACTTGTATTTGCCGTCATAAACTCCATATTGCCGGAATATCCGGTGGCGATGCACGGTTTCCCTAAGAACATAGACTCGGCAATGGTGAGGCCGAACCCCTCTGATCGGTGGAGAGAAACATAACAGTCCGCCAGTTGCATGAGGCGATAGAGGGTGCTGTTGTCCAGATATGAATCGATGATCATGACCGGAAGTCCTTCACTTGCCCTTACGATCTCATCATATGCCCACCGGTGGCTTGCGGAACCGCTGAATTTAAGCGCCAAGGTCACCTTTCCCTTGCCGAATCCGCTGAATGCCTTTCTGAATGCCCTTATAATCGCAAGAGGATTTTTTCGTTCAAAAGCAGATTGAAGGGAAAAGATAAAAAGAAAAATATAACTGTCCTTCCGGAGGCCGAAGGACTCTCTCGTGCAAGTAGTATTGATGTCCGTAATATCGATGGCATAGGGGATTGTCGTTACCGGAAGGGGCGATCGCGTGCCGACGGCATTGGTGCAGAAAGAACTGGGCGTCCATATTTCCTGCAAGCATTGAAAGGATGGCGCCCACTTTTTCGGAAAAGAGTCCAGTTCCCATACCCAGTAACCGATGGAGTATTTTCCTGAGATCCAATCTGGGGGCAATCTTCGGGAGACAGAAGGGATCTGGTCAGCGTTGAAACAAAGAATGTTGATGCCATAGGGAGAATCGTTACGGAAAAGGGGGCGATAAGTCTGGTTTCCACTCCGGATAAGCGAGTCCTCGATATTATTGAGAGCATAGGGGGTGCCGGTTTTATCTATGATGCGGACGAGCGACCTGGCTGCTTCACCAACGCCGCTTTCCATGGTCAAATAACCGGCGATGTTGACGCCGTAAGGCTGCCTCGCTTGCGTCTGCGCACCGCGGTTCCGGCGCAGCAGACGATAGTACCCTGGTAAAGAAAGCAGGTATGCGGCGGACGCATAGAAAGAACTTACGAGCGCGGAGAGTTTCTT
>VFSW01000941.1_pt1 | contig 43240 bp, 75 predicted proteins | sample 5358111 | NCBI WGS metagenome assembly VFSW01 (sample SAMN11554181, study PRJNA540505) | mine drainage metagenome | isolation source: sediment from site ElyBrook_90M | place: USA: Ely Copper Mine, Vershire, VT | collected 2017
ACCGGGGGCTAACGGCTACGTGCGCATCACCTACTGGAGCATCGACTAGTGGCAATCTCACAACCCTACTCCGGCTCTCTCACGGTCTCGACCACTGAACTGTCGCTGATCTCGGGCACGAGCACCCTGCAGGCGAGCACCACGGCGGGGCTTTACCAAGTTGTGCTCGACCTCGCCGCGCTCGCAGCGGGCGATCAGTTCACGCTCTCCATCAAGGAAGCCGCCGCTCCAAGCGGCACGCAGCGCGTAATCCAAACATTCACCTATTCCGGGGCGCAGGTGCCCCAGGGTGATCTCGTCCCGGCCTGCATCCTGATGAACGGGTGGGATATGACACTCATCATGGTCGCGGGAACTGCCCGGGCGATTCCATACAGCATCCGCATGGTCGGGTGAGATGTGCTTTCATCGTTCTTGCTGCTGGCCGGGGAGGAGCTTAACGCGCCTGCAGCCCTGATTGGTGCGCGCCGCCACGGTGGTCCCGGCATCAGTCCCTCGTCGCGGGTGCAGTTCTCGACGTTGGCGCGGAGCACGACGGGCGCCTTCGGCTCATCGTCCGCTGCAATTGTTGAGGGCACGGACGCCGTAGCGGCATCCGGATCGACGGCGACCCTCGCCACCGGGGCCATTGTCGAGGGCCTTGATCTTCCGCTCATTGCCGGCGCCACGGCGACCAGCGCCACGGCCTCGATCGTCGAGACCACGGACACGGTTATCGCTGATGGCACGGCGACGGGGATAACGATCGGTGCGGCGGCGATTTTCGAGAGCGGCGACATTGTCGTCGCCTCTGGCGCCACGGCGGTCAACGCGCGTGCGGCGCTCGTCGAGCAACGCGATGCCTTTGCGGCGTTTGGGCAAACGGCTACGGCTGCGTTTGGTGCGATCGTCGAAGGGTTGGACGCAAGCGCGGCGTCCGGTTACGGCTTTTCGACCGGCTCGGCCAACATCCTCGAATCGTTCGATGCGGTGTCCGCCGCCGCGCGGGTGCAGCCACAGTCCTATGCCGACATCGTTGAGGGCATGGACGCGGTGGCGTCAGCGGCCGGCGTCGGCGTCATTGGCGCCATGGCGGTGGTCGAGAGCGGTGACGCCATCGCCATGCAGGGACTACTTATCCCGCCGTCGCAGTTCGGCTGGGCGGTCGTCGTGCCGTCCTCGCAGGCCGGCGCGTTTGTCGGTGGCGGCGTGATCCAGGGGGCGCAGCCCGCGTACCCCGAGAACACGACGTGCGTGGTGCAAGCCTCGTGGTTCAACCTACAAGGGCAGCTCTTTGTGCCGCTCGCGGTGAGCTACCGCGTGGATGACGTGGAGAGTGGCATCAACCTCGTGCCATGGACCACCATCGTTCCGGGGTTGCAGAACCTCGTCATCATCACCGGCGTGCAAAATGCCATGGTGTCGATGTCACGGGAATCCGAGGAGCACCAGATCCTGTTCAGCATCACCGACAGCTACAACAACGTGAGCTATGCGCGGGCGCTGTTCGACATCCTGCAGGTGCAGGGCGCGCCGGTGCCGGACTTCGTGCAGGGCTCGGCGGCCATCTTTGAAGGGGCGGACATTATGGCTGGAGGTTCGTGATGGCCAGCTCAGACGTCGTCGCCAGCGCATCCGTCGGCATCAGCGGCGGGAGCGAGATCGGCGGATCGCTCATGAAGATGCTCGTCGCGGACGACATCAAGCCGGGGGATGACCCCTCGTACGAGCTGTGCAAGACGATCTACCTCTATCACCCGCTCGGCGCGAAGATGGCCGAGACGCCGGTGAGCCTGGCGCAGTCGCAAAAGCGGGAACTGGCGATCCAGGACGCGCCGGAAGAGGTGATGCAGGAGTTCGAGCGGGAGTGGGAGGCGATCGGAGCGAGCGCCCACATCCACAACCTCATGCGCCTCTCCCGCATCTACGGCATCGGCGCGCTGGTGCTCGGGTGCAAAGAGGTGAAGTCGAGCGATCCGCTCGACATGACGAAGATTTGGGAGCAGAACCTCTTCATCAACGCCCTCGACCCGTTGAACACGGCCGGGTCGCTGGTGCTGTCGCAGGTGCCGACGTCGCCGGATTTCAACAAGCCGGTGCACGTGGTGACGAGCGGGGAGACGTTCCACCGCTCGCGCTATCAGGTCAAGATGAACGAGGCGCCGATCTACCTCGCTTATACGACATCGGCGTTTGGGTTCGTCGGCCGTTCGGTGTACCAGCGGGCGCTCTTTCCGCTGAAGTCGTTTATCGCCGGCATGATCGCTGATGATGAGATCGCTCGGAAGCTCGCCGTCTACATCGCCAAGCAGAAGGCGCCGGGTGCGATCATCGACCGCGTGATGGAGAAGATCGCGTTCCTGAAGCGCCAGTTCGTGCGCCTGGCGCACAATAAGAACGTGATCTCGATCGACGTGGATGAGGCGATCGAGACGCTGGACATGCAGAACGTCGATGGCGCCGGCACGTTCGCCCGCAGCAACAACCTCAAGAACATCGCCACCGCGGCCGACATGCCGGCGGTGATGCTCGATAATGAGACATTCGCGCGCGGCATGGCGGAAGGGTCTGAAGATGCGAAGGCGTTAGCGCGCTACATCGACCGTATCCGCATCGAGATGCAGCCGTCCTACGGGTGGTTCGACAACATCGTCCAATATCGCGCGTGGAACTCGGCGTTCTACGAGCGCATGCAGTCGCGGTACCCGAGCGCTTACGGCAACAAAGCGTACGCCGATGCATTCAGCGAGTGGCGCCGCGGGTTCTCGGCCGGATGGCCGTCGCTCCTCATCGAGCCCGACAGCGAGCGCATCAAGGTCGAGGAGGTCAAGCTCCAGGCCGTGATCGCGTTCGGACAGACGCTCATGGGTCAGCTCGATCCGGACAACAAGGCGCGGCTCTTCGAGTGGATGTGCGCGAATGTCGGCACGAACAAGATGATGTTCGAGCATGAATTGGAACTGGATCTCGACGCGCTGCGCGAGCACCAGGCCGAAATGTATGAGCAACGGCGTTCGGCGCTCGAGGAACCTGCTTCTGAGGCAACGAGCGAGGCGCGCAAGTTCGGGCGCTTCGATTCGGCGTCCACAAAGCGCGTGACGTTGAGCCTGCCGCCGATCAAGGCCGCCCGTGGCCGGCGCGCGTAGGGCGTTCGCGGAGACGGTCACGGCCGCCGTGAACGATCTCATCGAGCGTGGGTATGAGTCGAAGGAGCAGCTCGGGGCGTGGCTCACGCGGCTGAACGCTGCCGCGCGCGATGCGCTCGTGCCGGAGAGCGAGTTGGTGCGCTCATTGCGCGGCTCGCTGCTGTTCGAGTACGACCGGGCACTGCGCCCGGCGCGGCTCGTACAAACGCACCCCGGCGTGAGCGCCTTCACGCTGCAGAAGGTGAAGCCGGCGCTGCGCGCGGAGCTGGACCGCCGCATCCTCGCGAGTGCGAGCCTCATCAAGCTCAACCGTGAAGCCTCGATCCAGCGCACGTTGCAGCGCTTCGCCGGGTGGGCGACGTCGATCCCGGCCGGCGGCACGGAGGTCGCCAAGCGCAAGAAGGTCAAGGATGAGGTGAAGCGGGCGATTGGCGGCCTGCCCTTTATCGAACGGCGAGTTGTCATCGACCAGGGGCATAAGTTGGTTGCCGCCATCAACGACATCGTGGCGACCGACGGCGGAGCGATCGCTGGCGTGTGGTCAAGTCACTGGCGTGAGGCAGGATATGACTACCGGCCCGAGCACAAGGCGCGTGACGGCAAGGTCTATCTGATCCGCGACTCGTGGGCCGTGAAAGACGGCTACGTGAAGAAGTCCGGCGTCGAGTACTTGGATGAGATCACGCAGCCTGGAGAGGAAGTTTCGTGTAGGTGTTATGTGCGCTACGTGTACTCCCTGCGCGACCTACCGCGCGACTGGCTGACCGTGAAGGGCCGCGAGGCGTTGAAGGAGATCGGGCATGCCGCTTGAATCTGGAAAATCCAAAGCCGCGTTCGAGCATAACCTGAAGGCTGAGCTGAAGGCTGGGAAGCCGAAGGATCAAGCGCTCGCGATCTCCTACGCGCAGCAGCGCAAGGATTCGTTCGTGAACACCAACGAGTTCGCGAAGCTCGACGAGGTGGTGGCGCGGTGTGATGCCTACGACAAGAAGGATTGCGAATGAACACCGACACTGAACTTCGCACCATCGCGCACGCCGCCCGCCGGCTCGTGGATGCCATCGGCTCCGACGCCGCGCTGCTGGCGCAGGTCGAGGCGCGTCACCGTGACGCGTGGCACGCGCTCGTTACGGCGCTGCGCGACGACCGCTCACGAGCGATGGAGCAGTTCGGGGCGCAGCGTAGCAAGGCTATCAGCGACGCCGTGCGGTTCAACGGCGACGCCGTGGTATGGACCTTTGACGATGCGGTGAAGCTTGGGGCGGCGCATGGCCCGTGAGCGTCCCGACATCCATGCGCTGAACGGCATCAACCGCGCGCTCGCGGGCAGCGTCTATACGCGACGGTTCTGCTTCGCCGACGTCAACCGCCGGCACGGCGACTTCATGTACGCGCACCTCGACGCCCGTGCGGCGATGGGCTGCGCGTCGCAGGAGAAGTTCGTGGCCAACGCCGTCGCTCGGAAGTCATGAATGAAGGCCGCTGGCGTCCTGTTCACCGCGCCAGACGGTGCGGTCCTCCTTCTGCGCCGTGCCGGGGCCGATCACCCTGGCGAGTGGGACTTTCCGGGTGGCGGGGCCGAGGATGGCGAGGCTCCCGAGGATACCGCGCGACGCGAGACGCTTGAAGAAACGGGCGCGAAGGTCGATGGCCCACTGGCCCACTGGGTGCGGCGCACGGCGGAGGACGTGGACTTCACGAACTACCGCGTCGATGTCGAGGCGCCGTTCGTACCGAAGCTGAACGACGAGCACGACGGCTTCGTATGGGCCGATCGGCGCGCGGCGCTCAACAGCATGCCGCTGCACCCCGGCGCCCGCGCGGCGTTGACGCGCTTCGACATGGACGAGTTGGACGTCGCCAAGGCGATTCGCGACGGCACCTTGACCGGGCCGCATCGCCACAACAACGTCCTGCTCGTGGCGCTGCGCATCACCGGCACCGGCGCGGCGTACCGCGACGGCAAGCAGGAGTTCGTGTGGCGCGACTCCTCGCTCTATTTGAACGACGAGTTCCTGGAGCGTTGCCAGGGGCTGCCGGTGATCGTCGAGCATCCGCAAACCGATGTGCTCGACACCACGGAATTCCACGAGCGTATCGCCGGCACCATCATGCTGCCCTACATCCAGGGCACCGAGGTGTGGGGTATAGCGAAGATTTACGACGAGGGCGTGGCCAAGATGCTCGAAAGCGAGCAGTTGTCCACGTCCCCGGCCGTGTTGTGCGGCGGCTCGAAGTACCGCACAGGTGACGGCAAACCTTTGTTGATCGAAGGGAAGCCTAGTCTGTTGGACCATCTCGCCATTGTTGAACGCGGCGTGTGGGACAAGGGCGGGCAGCCGACTGGTGTTTCCAATTCACAAGAGGATACCGCAATGGTCGATGAAGCGAAGAAGGATGGCGAGAACGGCGGCGAGGGCGATGCGCACGGCGAGAAGCTGGACAAGGTTCTCGCGCACCTCGACTCGCTCCATGCCAAGCATGACGCGATGAACGCCAAGCACGATGCGCTCGCAGCGCGCCTGGATGCGCTGGAGGCGAAGGGCAAGGAGGCGGAGAACACGGAAGCGGCTGTCGAGCCGGAGCCGGTTGCCGCCGATGCTGCCGAGGAGGAGAAGGCCAAGGCCGACGCCGCGAAGAAAGACGCGGAGGAACAGGCGAAGAAGGACGCATCGGAGAAGGAGGAGATGAAGAAGGACGCTGAGGTGTTGGCCGCTAACACGGCCCTCAAGGCGCAGATCGCGGAGCTGGAGCGCCGCATCCCGGTGGAATTGCCGGAGGCGGACCGCGCCCGGTTCATCGATGCGCAGATGAAGGCGGAGCGCGTGGCGCAGACCTTCGGCGACTCGGCCGGCGCCCCTCGGTGGGCCAACGGCGAGACGCTGGCGCAGTATCAGCGCCGGCTGGCGTCGAAGTACAAGGGCCACAGCCCCGCGTGGAAAGACAAGGACCTGGCCAAGCTCGACGCCAGCGTGCTCGATGTGGTCGCCGACCAGATCTACGCCGACGCGATCGCCGCCGCCATCAATCCGGCGAACATCGAGCGCGGGACGCTGATGGAACGCACGGAGACCGACCGCACCAACCGTCGGATCACCAAGTTCTTCGGCGACCCCGAGGCATGCTGGGGTCCGTTCAAGCAGCCGGTGCGCATCGTGACCGGCTGGCAGACCAAGTTCACCAACCACTGATCTTCTTCACAACGTCCCCCTAGAGCGTCTCGCAGGCGCTCCTCTCTAGGGCGCCGCAAGGCGCCCCTTTTTATACCCCGGACAACCGGGTCAGGAGATTTCAATGTCTGGCAGCATTTCCATCCTACCGTCCCAGCAGACCAATGCGCTGGGCAGCTTCTTCGTCACCTCGAAGGGCTACGTTCAGGGCACCATGCTCGATGATCCTGTCGCGCGCTTTGCGATCGCACAGGGCATCGTGTCGCCCTCCGCCACGAGCCCGATGTGGGGTGGCATCGGCATCACCGATCTCACCCCCAACCCCGGCACCGAAGCGGACGCCATCGGCAGCGTGCTCACGCTCGCAACCGCCGTCGCCAACCTCACCGGGTTCACGGTGTTCAACCAGGCGACCGCGATGATCCAGTCGGCGCAGTCGCAGGCGCCGTTGGCCCCGGCGGGTGGCGCGATCAACTTCTTCCGCTTCGGCTCCGGCGCGCGTATCGCAGTGGCGTGCTCCTCGGCGGTCGCCACGACGCTGGAAAACTCGGCGAGCAACACTCCGGTGTACTGGGATTACACCAACCAGGTGCTGCTCACCTCGGGCACGGGCGTACTGCCGGTGAAGGTGCTGGCGGTGAACGCCGGCAACTCCCGCACCGTCTCGTACAGCTCGGTCACCGGGTTCGCGTCCTGGGCCAACAACGGCTCAACCGTCATCATCCAGCTCTGATCCCTGCAACCGCTCACCACCATTCACTTCATTGAGGAATTTCCACAATGGCTAATCTAGCAACCGCATGGGTCATGGCGCATCCGTCGTTCATGGAACCCGAACTGATCCTCCAGTACAACCAGGCGTCCGGCGCCTTCGAGACCCTGTACGGGGGCAACCCGCAGGTCAAGATCGGCTCCGAGGACCAGTACGTCTACATCCGCACGCTCTCCGTGCGCACCAAGGTGATCTCGGGCCAGGCGGCCGGGAACCTGCTGCCGTCGGCGGACGTCGTGCCGCAGCTCATCAGCACCCCGACCTACCTCAACCAGAGCCGCGCGGAGTACAACCATCACGATACCGCGATGATGGCGGAGTGGGGCACGTCGATCGTCGAGGCTCAGCGCCTCGCGAATCGCCAGGGCCACTTCCAGCTGCTGCGCGACATGCTGCTGTACGGGAACATCCCGGCGAACGGCGAGGGCCTGGTGAACGCGAACGGCGCCACCACCGTCAACCTGCCGCCGGACAGCTTCGGCAATGACACGGTCGTGAGTTACGACAATGGTCAGATGTCGCAGTTCCTGCTCCAGCAGCTGCTCGCCACCAAGACCCGCACCATGCAGCTCGGCATGCCGGCGCGGTTCGTCATCCTCGGCCCGCAGCGGGTGCTCGGTCAGTTCGAGTACCCGAACATCGTGCAGCTCACGAGCTACCAGCGCGCGGGCGCCGGCTCGGCGACCACGGCCGGTGTGGTGAAGGACGTAGCGGGGCTGAACGGCGACATCGTCGAGTGGACATACGACGATACGCTGATCGCACAGGGCGCGGGTGGCAACGACCTCGTCATCATCAGCATGCCGGAAGTGAAGAAGCCGGATGGCGGCAAGCTCAACACCAACGAGTTCGCCAAGCTGTTGCCGGGTATGTCGGCGTGCGTGCTGATGTACACCGACCTTGCGGCGCCGGTCGAGATCCCGACCCCGCTGGCGGGCGGCGCGATCGACGTGCTGTATGAGATGCGGGCGAGCCCCGGCTGGGCGGTCCGCCCGGAGGCGCTGACGCTCGTGTCGATGGCGTACTGATCCGATTCAACCTCACCAATCATAAGGGGACGATAATGCCGAAGCTCTACATCGCAAACACTTCCAAGCAGCACCACCTGCTGCTCGTGCGGTTGCCCGAGGAGTCGAAAGTGATCTCCCAGGACATCCGCGCCGGGCAGCAGGTGGTTGTGGGCAATCGCAATCTGACGCAAGCGGACGTGGACTACGTCGTGAGCAAGCAGACTCGCTACGGCCTCAAGCCGGTCGCGGAGCTGCATCGCAATCACGCTTTCGTGGGCCTTCTCTACAGTGTGGACAAGCCGGTGCAGCTCGACCACATCTACAGCACGTTCGAGCAGAACGACGACGCGCTGAACGAGAAAGCGAGCACGCGGCGTGAGCACGAGGCGGCCTCGATCGCGAGCCGTATCCAGGAGACGATGGCGTCGATGGGTGTGGATGTGCCGCGCGCGGAAGTGACGGTGGTCGAGGATACGCGCGGGCAGTCACCGCGTATCGCTGAAGGGTTCGAGGTGGTGGCCGAGGGGGTGACGCCTCGGCATGGTGGCAAGCGGCGGGCATCGCGGCCGTCGGCGTGAGGTAGCGCGTGTTCGACCCTACCCAGCCGCCGAACACGACGGACTACACCACGTTCCTGCTCTACACGGTCGGCATTCCGCAGACACTGCTGCCGACCTTTCCCTTGAACTGGGTGCAATCCACGCTCGCGGTGGCGGTGTCGATCGTGAATGAGTCGTTGCAGGCCGCGGACGGCTCGATCTACCTATTGGCGGTCTACAACCTTGCCACCGATCGGTTGATCAACTACGCAACGGACCTGGTGGGGCAGACGTACTTCCAGGACCTGCGCAAGCAGTTCGGCATCTCGACCGTTGTGCCTGGCGTCGTGTCATCGTCCTCAGACCAGGGCACGAGCAGCTCCTACCTCAACATCGAGAGCATGAGGAACTTCACCTTGCAGGACCTGCAGACCATGAAAACCCCCTACGGTCGGCAGTACATGGCGTTCGCGCAGATGTACGGCCCGTCGCTGTGGGGGATCGCGTGAGCCTCACGCTGCACTTCGGCGTCGTGGAGCAGCCGTATCGCTCGTGGGTGACGAACGCGAAGGGACGACGCGTGCGCGGGTCGCCGACGCCCACGAGCACCTACGACGTGGCGAAGATCCTGGAGGAGAAGTACGGCCTCATGAAAGCGTTCTACCGCGCTCATCAGGACGATGTGGTCAAGGCGCTGGAAGGATCTCTCGGCAAGGCGCTCGAGGCGCTGGTGCTCAAGCGCACGATCGATCCGTGGGGTCCGGCGATGCAGGACATCCAGTCACAGTTCAACGAGTTCATCTCATCGCAGGAGGCCGAACGGGTCGGGATACCCGGCACGCCGACCAAGGCGGCGATGCGCGGCGTGAATCATCGATTGCGGCACCCTTACGCCAAGCGTAACCCGCGCCGGCCGAGCTTCAGGGACACCGGTATGTACATGAATTCATTTAGAGCGTGGGTATCCTGACCCATGCCGCAAGTCTCTGAATCCGCGCCCTTCGAGACGCAGCTTCGCGGCGGCCTGGCGGCCGGGCTCGACGCGCTCGACCTCACGCAGACGATTACGTTCCAAGCGTATACGCGCGTGGTGCTGCCGATCGACGGCTACGTGTTCTGGCAGCCCACCGTGCCGTTCGAGGCCAAGGGCTCGTTGCACTTCTCGCAGGAGATCGCGCAGAACGAGGACGAGACGCTGGGGCTGGCGAGCGTGCTGTTCACGACCACGGACAAGATCGTGGCGTTCAGCGCCATGCCGATCAACACGATCTACGTCGCCTCGGCCGGCGGGTTCCGCTACGCCTTCTCGCAGCAGCAGGGCCTGTACGAGCAGGCCGGCATCTGGCACTACTTCGGCCATTGCATCTATCCCGCGATGGCTTCGCAGTTGCTCGACGTGCCGGGCACCCTCGACCCCTCGCAGGCGGTGGTGTCGAACAGCCTGCCGTTGTGGCTGGCGTTGAATGCGTACAATCCGCTGAGCCAGTACCCGGACCAGTTCGCGAACTCAACCCCGCAATACCCGCAAAAGTCGATGAACCTCGCGCAGCTGTACCCGTCGTTCATGGTGCCGCCGAACCTCGTGCCGCCCTACGGCGTGATCCACATCGGCGAGGGGCCGGAGGACACGCGCGCATTGCAGCCGGTGCCGTACCTCGACCAGAACCGCAGCCACTGGCAGCTCGCCGCTGATCGCGTGCGAGTGACGTTGTACGGGCTGCAGAACAACGCGGCGCTCGACTTCATCGACATCGTGGAGCAGTACAGCGTCATGACCGACAACTTCGGCTTGATGAATGCGCCGATCGTGCGCGACGGTATCCGCACGCAGGTCGAGCTGCAGACGCGGGCGATGAAGAAGGTGATCGATTTCGAGATCTCCTACTACCAGGCGCGCGTGGCGCAGGTGGCGCGGACGCTGATCGAATCGGTCACGATCCAGTATGTCACGGAGAGTGCAGCGTGAAGGGCGCGAGCATCGCGGCATAGGTTTTCCCATCCACAAGCGGCGCGTGCCGCTCTCATTTGCAGGAGTTTCAACATGGGTGCATTAGGACTCGTCCCGGCTCGCATCATCCAGCCGGGTGGCTCGCTCCCCGTCTACGACATCAACGCGGCAGCGGTCATCAAGGCCAACCCCGGCGTGCTCTACCGGATCATCGTCAACACGGCGCCGAGCGCCGGTGACCTCATCGTCAACGATTGCCTCACCACCGGCGCAGCGGCCATCACCAACCAGATCATCTCGCTCGCCTTCGGTAGCCTGACCCTCGGCACGATCATCGAGCTACAGTGGCCGTGCAACACCGGCATCGTCATCTCCTCGGTGGGTACGGGCGGCGTCTTCTCCGCCGCGTACATCTGACATGACGCTCATCGGACCGCTCGCCGTGTCGCCGGGATTACCCGGCGGCATCCTCGCAGCGCTCAATGTCACGGCAGCAGGGGCAATCAAGGCGTCCGCCGGTATCCTCGTGCGGATCTCGGTGCTGATTGCCGGCACCGCCGGCAATTTGACCGTGAACGACACCGCCACGAGCGGCGGGGTGGCCACGGCGAACCAGGTGTTCAACGCGCTCTACTCGGCGTTGACCCCCGGAACGCCGGTGCTCCTGGACTGGCCGTGCGCCACCGGCATCTACGTCTCGGCCGTCCCCACCGGCGCCCAGATCGCCATCTCCTTCAGCTGAGGACTCCTCATGCCGTATCCCCCGATAGTCACAGAGAACGTCAGCGCGCTCCTGGCGCCGACGCCCAGCACGCTCCAGTCCACGGGCGCGATGATCTCGCAGGGTGCGACGACGCTGGCCTCGGGCACTTACTCGCTGCTCACGCAGAAGTCGGACCTGACCGCGTTGCTCGCCGCGCCGCTGGCTCTTACGTCGTTGACGTGGTCTGGCGGGGTGGTGGTCGCGACGACCGTCGCCACCATCCCCGGTAATCTGAGCAGCGGCGACACCTTCATCACGACCATTGCCGGCGTGACGCCGAGCGGCTACAACGGGCTGGTGCTCGCGACGGTCACCGGCACTTCGACCTTCACCTACCCGCTCGCCGCGAACCCCGGCACCGAGACCGTCTCCGGCACCTACACCCCGCCGAACCAGGGCGAGCTGCAGGCTATGGTGAACACGTTCTACGGCCAGGGCACCTCGCAGGCCGTGTACGTGCTCGAACTCGGGGCGGGCGGCGGCACCGCCGGGCCAACCGCTCTCGGCACCTTCCTCACCGCGAACCCCGGCACCTTCTACTCGTTCCTCGTGCCGAGGCTGTGGGATGCGCGCTCGACGTTCCTGAGCCTGATTGCGGAGTATGAGGCGCTCAGCTCGAAGCTCTACTTCTTCGTCACCACCACGACCGCGAACTACACCAACTACACGGCGGTCATGAAGAACGTGGTGACGATGGTCGAGGCACCGGCCTTGCCGCTCACCGAGTTCAGTTTAGCGGCGGATTTCCAGCACACACTGGCCTATGCACCGTCAAGCTCGAACCGCATGACGCAGAACGGCTACGCCTACCTCTATGGCGTCACCGCCTACCCGACGGTCGGGAACAATGCGCTGCTGCAGGCGCTGCGTACCGCGTCCGTCAACTTCGTCGGCACCGGCGCCGAGGGCGGCCTCAGCGACACGCTGATGATGTACGGTACGACGATGGACGGCAATGATTTCACGTGGTGGTACGCGGCGGACTGGGTGCAGGTCAACTGTAACCAGGCCGCATCGGCGGCCGTCATCCAGGGGTCGAACAACCCCATCAACCCGCTCTACTACAACCAGGGCGGCATCAACACGCTGCAGAACGTCATCGTCGGCACGATGGCCGACGGCATCGCCTACGGCTTGCTCAATGGCACGGTCACGCAGACCGCACTTGATCCGATCACCTTCGGGCAGAACCTCGACAACGGGGTGTATTCAGGGCAGAACGTGGTCAATGCGGTGCCGTTCCCGATCTACACGAAGCAGAATCCGGCGGCCTACGGGCAACGCAACTATGGTGGCTTCACCGTGGTGGCGATCCCGATGAACGGGTTCGGGCAGATCGTGTTCAACGTGCTCGTCACCAATCTCATTGGTTCCCTGTAGGAGCTACACATGTCAAATCCAATGTTGCCCCAGGGAAGCCTGAACAGGCTCTTGGGATCGGTGATATGGGACGGCTTTCCGTTGCTCACCGTCACCGCGCCGTTCCTCGGCACCGATGGCATCTCGCTCGCGTTCGAGGGCAATGCGGTCACGTTCCTGCCCACGATGACCGGGAACGCGCTCTCCCCCGAGCCGTACCAAATGGTCACGCTCTCGATGCACTTGCTCAAGTCGCAGCCCCTGGCGCAGATCTACGAAGGCCAGCGCCTCACCAACGCGACCCTCAACACCGGCACTGTGTATCCGGACTCCCCGGTGCTCGGACCGTACAAGCTGTTCGAGGCCGCGATCGAGTCGGTGCGTGAGCTGTCGTTCGCCGGTCGCGACGTGAACTACGTGGTCACCTGTCGCGCGTTCTATCCGATAAACCAGGCATTATGGATCTAGGCTCTTTCGGTTGGCGCAACTATAAGGGGACTTTCATGCACATCGACAAGCGGATGAACATCGTCATCGCGCACACTCGCGCCGACAAGTCGCAACTGTTCGTGCACTCCACGCCGATCTCCACGGAGATCTTCGACAAGTACTGGGAACCGATCTCGGAGGCCGTGTCCGCGATCTTCAAAGGCGAGCAGGGCATCGTGACCGGCCCGCGTATCGCGCACAAGATGCTGCGCAAGATGGCGCAGAAGCTCGGCATGTGGGACACGCCGGACGGCGTGGAGCGCGGGCTGTTGCCGGAAATCCGCCGCCTTACGCACCTGCTGGTGCCGGGCAAGAGCGGGTGGGAAATGACGGCGTTCGAGAGCGCCCGCACCAGCGGCATGCTGAGCGCACGCGAAGCGGATCAGATCGAGGGCCGCGTGTGTTTTTTTATCTGTTGCTGGGAGATCCTGCTGGACGAGGATCAGCCGGAACTGCTCGACCGCGCTGCGCAACTGTGGCGGGTGCAGCTCGTGTCGTCGAACTGTTCGGAGTACCTCAGCTCCTTACAGACATCGAGCGCGGCCGAGAGTTCTGGCGCGATGGCGGCGGCGTAGTCGCGGATGTGCTCGACTGGGTGAGCGGCGCCGGGTTCGCGGAGTTCTTCACCTCGATCGCTCCGGAGTTCGCCTGGCAAAGCGCCTACGACTACCGGCACCGCGCGTTGCTCGCCATGGCCCGCACCACCTTACCGGGGATATAGCCGCATGGCCGCCACTTTCGTCAACTTCGCCCCCTCCACCACCTCCGTATTCACCTTCCAGGCGCAGCTCGCTGGTGTGCAATACACGGTGAGCGTGAAGTGGAACGTGTTCGGGCAGCGCTACTACGTCGTCGTCAGCGATCTATCTGGCAACGTCCTCATCAACCGCCCGCTCATCGCATGCGGCCCGCAGTTCACGGTATTGCTCACATGGGCGGACGGCGTCGCCACGGCGGCCACGGTCGGAGCGCATAATGTGCCCGTGGGCTCAGTGGCCAATGCATGGGTATCGCGTACAGGGAGCGGGTTCGACGGTGGCTACCAGGTGCTCGCGACCACGCCGACGATATTGATCTATCCATTGGCGTCGAACCCCAACACCGCGTCCCCGGCGACCGGCGCGCTCGGATTCAACCTGAACCTCGTCGAGAGCATCATTGCGGGCGGCTACCTGCTGTTCCGCTACGAGACCCAGCAGTTCGAGTTCGGCCCGTAACACGATGCGCTCCTACGATCTCACGCTCACCAATCCCGCCGGGCAGATCCTGGCGTTGAGCACGAATGGGTTCGCCGTGAGCACGAGCGGGCGTCCGACCTTCAGCAGCCGCACGCCGACGCAAGGTGGCGGCACGATCAACGACCCAGGCGCGTTGAATATTGAGTTCGACATGCCAGTATCTACCTACGCGATGCCACAGGGTTTGCAATCCATCCGCGTACTCGGCGTCGGGATCAAGCAAATCTCGCAGGGTGCGCTACTCAATCCGAATCCGCCCGTCGGTATCCCAGGCGCCGGGTTCACGCTCACCGGCGGCATGCGCCCCGGATTGCCACTCGCGACCGCCGCCTACCAGGACAACCAATCCGGGGTCCTCGCGCAAGGTAGCGTGTACCAGGCGTTCGGGAATTGGCAGGGCATCAATCAGACGTTGGAGCTGGTGGTGCAGCCGGCGACACTGGCGCCGCAGGGTGGCATCCAGTTCAAATGGCTGCCGGGGCAGATGTTATGGCTGGCGATCTACGCCGCATTGCAGCCCGCGTTTCCAGGGCTCACCGTGAATGTCGCCATTTCGCCGTCGCTCGTGCAGACAACGTCGAGCAGCTCCGTGAACGGCGGGTACAAGACGCTAGGTGATTTTGCCGAGATGTTGGTTGACCAGACGCAGAAGATCGGTACGCAGGTGACGAATAACCCGCTTTACCCTGGCGTGCAGATCGCGATCGCAGGCAATACGATCAACGTCTACGACAACACGGCGCAATCGATGCCCAAGCAGCTCAAGTTCCAGGACCTCATCGGGCAGCCGACCTGGATCGAGGCCAACGCGGTGAACTTCAAGACCGTGCTGCGCGCCGATATACAACTTGGCGACCTGATCACTTTCCCGCCCGGCATCGTGCAGCCCTACGTGCTCACCTCGCCGGGGGCGGTGTCGCCCGGATCTCCGGCCAGTGATGCCTCGACCTTCAAGGGGACGTTCCTCGTGCAAGAGGTGCACCACTTCGGAAATTTCCGTCAACCGGATGCGGATAGCTGGGCGACGACATTCACCGCCGTGGCGACCGGGACCGGAGGCTTCGCGCTGTGACCATCAAGAGCATAATCGACATCGAGGTTCTCGATACCGAGTTCAAGCGCTTCTCATCCCTGTTCGCCAAATACTCTGAGCAACTGGCCAAGACGCCGAATGCGTGGAAGGAGGCTGGTAAGGAACAGGCCGCGATGGCCTCGCGATTCGAGCGCATGGTCGCCGCGTCCGCCGCGCATACAAGCGTGGTCGCCGCGCAGCACTCGGAGAACGTCGAGCAGTTGCGCATGCTGACCGTCGCCGAGCGTACCTGGAGCAGTATCTCGCGGCACTCCAGCTTGCTCTACCGCAACGTGCTCGGCATCGGGCTCGGTATCGCCAAGTGGGGTGGCATCGTCGGCGGCATCGCCACCGGCGCCTCGTTGTTCGGTCTCGACCGCATGGCGCACAGTATCGCCGGCACGCGGCAGACGGCGATGGCGTTCGGTGTTTCGCCCGCACAACTCCAGGCGTTCGGGGTCAATTTCGAGCGCATCATCGATCCGAACAGCTACCTGTCCACGATGACCTCGATGGAGACCGACATATCGCAGCGGCGTGCGTGGTACTCCCTCATGGGCGGCCGCTCGATGAGCGGCGACACGACCAAGGACGCCATCGCGTTGCTGAACGCGGCGCGCCAATTCGCGCTCACCACGCCCAAGGAGCTGCTTGGCACGCGCGCCCGTGCCCTCGGGCTGCCGTTCTCCGACACCGAGCTAATGAAGATGCGCGGGACGCCGAACAAGGAGTGGCGGGGGCTGGTCTCCGGCGCCACGCGCGACGTGGCCGCGTTCGGGTTGTCGGACCGGGCGGCGAGCGCTTGGCAAGGCTTCTCGACGACGATGCACAAGAACGCGATCACGATGGCCGACCGGCTCGCGATCGCGCTCGGCGGCCTCACCGGCCCGTTGTCAAAGTTGTCCAGCGCGATCACCGAGGTAGCGGTCAAGGCGCTTGGCAGCCAGGCGGTCAAGGACGGCATCAAGACGCTGTCCGATTGGCTCGGCGGGTTGGCCAAGGGCATTGGCGGCAAGGCATTTGGGGACGGGCTCAAGACCTTCGAGAACGACATCGAGGTGCTGGTTGGTGGCGTTCACAAGCTGGCCGGCGGTGTGCGGCTGATCTCGCAGGGCTGGGAGAACATTTTCGGATGGTTCGGCGTCGGAGCCGACAAGGTGAGTGGCTTCGAGCAGGCGAGTCACAATACCGCGTGGAATGCGGGCACGACGCTCATGAACATGTTCAAGTCCAACGCGGCCGTATTCGCCGGCATGGACGCGCGCCATGGGCTGCCCTCCGGGACGAGCCGGTTCCTGGCCGATCAGAACGAGGGCGCCGACGACCCCGACAAGCTCGCCGCGTTGTTCGGCGGGGAGATGTCGCGCTACAAGGGCGACTTGCACAAGGCGCTTGCGGCGTACTCCCTCGGCCCCGGTGGCAGCGGTGACAGGGCGCTCGCCTCGCTCATGGGCCGCTACCCGAGGAACTGGGAGCAGCATTTGTCGAGCGCCTCGCAGCAGTTCGTGTCGAGTGGCAGCGTGGCGATCACCATTACGGATGCGACCGGCGGTTCATCGCACGTGGCCTTCGCCGGTATGGCAGGACATTAACGTATGGCTGTAGATCTTCCACTCGGATTCGCCGCGCAACAGGCGGTCAGTGCCGCGTTCGGCGGCAGTGCGAGCCTATCCGCCAGCCTCAAAGGTTTCAGCCAGACCTACGAGATCGACGCCATCACGCTCTTTGGCGGCGCAGCTCCCGGCGGCTCCCCCAGCAGCTCGCTCGTGTTCAGCGCCCTGATGGGCGGCCTCGACTTCCGCCTTCTGCCAATTCCAGGCGGCTCGATCGGCGCGAACCAGGTGGCGATGTACCCCTTCGCCAATCAAGCCATCGCCGCCAACGCCATCATCCGTCAGCCGCTCAACATCTCCATGCTGCTGATCGCGCCCGCCAATCCGGACACGGTCGGCTACGGGCGCAAGAATTCCGTCATGACCTCGCTCGTCTCCTCGCTCCAGCAGCATGACAACCTCGGCGGCACCTACAGCGTCACTACGCCCGCCTACACCTACACCAATTGCCTGCGCCTCGCCATGTACGACGTCTCGGACGGACGCAGCAAGCAGGTGCAGTACATGTGGCGCATTGACTTCATCCAGCCGCTGCTCACCATCGAGCAGGTTCAGCAAGCGCAGTCGAGCCTGATGCAGACGCTGTCGTCCGGAACGCCGATCGTCGGCACGCCGAGCTGGTCGAATCTCGGCGTCGGCAACCCCGCCGGCCTCGCCGTCAGCAGCGGCTCCATCCTTCAGGCTCCGAGCGCGTTGCAATGACCAACATCCAAAAGACCCCGCTCTCACGCTCCGTTAATACTCTTATCCAGCGCAAGGCGGCGGCGGAGTTCCACAAGCGGTGGCTGGTGTTGCCGGGGTCAGTGCTCGCGGTGAACGGCGGAATTGTCACGATCAATTTCAACGTCCCCGGCCTCATCTTGCCGAACACCGACATGCCGGTGAATATGTCGAAGTATTGTCGCCAACCGATCCAGGTCGGTGACCTCGGCATTGCGCGCCCCGCCTCGGCGTACGTCGATCAGGTCAGCGGCCTCGGCACCGGCAGCCCTTCGCCCGCGACGCTGCAGCCGAACCTCTCCGGCCTCGTGTGGGAACCGGTCAGCAACAAGGCGTGGGCATCGGTCGGAGAGGACCAGGTGTTGACGGATGCCACGGGGGCCTCGGTGCTCACGCTCTCCCCGACCGGTATCACGCTCGCGTTCGGTGGCCACGAGGTGACGATCACCTCGGCCGGCGTGACGATCGATAGCCGGGTGTTCCTCAACCACGAGCACACCGCCGGTACCTACACCAACAGCGGCGGCGCTGTCACGGGCGATAGCGGGGCGGTGGTCTAGCATGCGAGCATGGATTTACGCAACTGGCGACATCGCGACGTTGTTCAACGTGACGCCGAATCAATGGATCGCGGTGCAGACCTCCGCGACCGGCGACAATTCCTACGTGTACCTCGTGGCGCTGCTGCAGGTGCTGTTGCTCAATTTGAACGAGTCACCGTTCTTCGCAACCTCCGGCATCCCTTCGGAGCAAGCAATCCAGCAGCAAGCACCTCCGGACTATTACGTCACGCAGGTGCAGCAGCAGTATGCGCAGTTCTTCACCTCGCTGGTGATCATGAAAACGTCCAGCAATCCGTTGGTCTATCAGGTCAACGTCATACTGAAATCCGGGGCGGTAATCAGCCTGGCTCTGCCAGCCTCTTGATGTGTTACGGAGACCGCTTATGCAATGCTTGAACAGATCCGGCTTTCTTGCGTTCACGGCCCTGGCCGCGTCCATGATGCTCGCCGGATGCGCCACGAAGCCAACCACGGAGCCCCTCGCGTCTATGGTCTCGGTCTGTCGCGCCATGGACCCCAAGGAATGCTTGCCTCCTGATGCGCCGCCGATTGGCGTGACCCCAATGACGCTACCAGTCGCGCATGCCGCCATGTGGCTGATCACCATCGATGACACTACTGGCATCTGGACCCATGCGCAGGTGCTCGCTGAAGCGTCGAGCCCGGAGGAGTGCGTGGATCAGATCCCACGAGTCGCCGCGACCGCAGACATTCAGATTTCCGACAAGGATATCCCGGTATTCCTCTGTCCGTTGTTCCACATCGAGGACGCGCCGGCCGCGAGCGCTGAGAAAGTGCCACCAGCAAGACGGGTGCCGCCGGATCAAGTGCACGCCGTGATGCTCGGAGTGCTGATTGATCGCAAGACACTCGTCTGGCGCGAGCCGCTGGTGGTCGGCGGGTTTGCGGATTACGAGACGTGCGATGAGCAGAAAGCCGCCGCCGCAGCGATCCTACAGAAGGATGCGCAAGGCGACGAGGTGGCCGTGACCGCCTGCCCGCGCCTGCCCATCAAAATCGAGCAGGGACCGCGCAAGCTGCCGACTCGTTTCAACGCTCTCTGAGGCATCGCGCATGGCCTATCAGTACGATCTGCCCGTCATCCTGACCGCCGCCGGGGCGCAGCCGACGCCACCGGCGACGCTACAGCAGCAGCTCCTGGCCTACGCCGAGGCGCAATCGCCGGGGCTCACGGCTGGGCTGCCGGCGTTGCTGATCGAGGACATCAGCAGCACGGCGACCGGCGCACTGGTGGAGATCGACGCGGCACGGGTCGAGGCGTTGAACAACCTCACGCCGAACGCGGCCAATGTGGCGCTACTGCAGCAGCTCGGCGCGGTCTACGGGCCAACGCAGGGGACGCCGACCAACACCAGCGTTGACGTCGTGTTCTCAGGCACCGTTGGGTACTTAATCACCAAGGGGTTCTTGGTCGGTGACGGTACGAACGTCTACCAGCTCCAGGACGGTACGGTCATCGCCAGCAGCGGCAGCTCACCGACCGTGACCGTCGTCGCCGTCAATCCCGGATCGTTCGGCGTGCCGAGCGGCACCGTGACCCAGCTGCTGACCTCGGTTCCGGACACAATCACGCTCTCCGTGACCAACGCCTCGGCGGGCACGCCGGGCTCGGTGCTTGGCGAGTCCTTCTCCTCCTACCGCACCCGCATCATGCAGGCCGGGCTCGCGGCATGTGTCGGCACTCCGCGTTTCATCAAGACGCAGGTGTGTGATATAGCTGGTCTCACCGCCAACCAGGTGTCAGTGCAGCAGGCTTCCCCTGGCATCCGCGTGATCGTCGTCGGCGGCGATGCGTACCTCGTGGCTTACGCCATCTTCACAGCGGTCGCGGACGTCTCGCAGCTCGTCGGCTCGGCGATCAACACCGCGCGCAACGTGACCACCGGCCTCAACGACTACCCGAACACCTACAGCGTTCTGTCCGTCGCCTCCCCGCAGCAGACCGTGACCATGGCGATCACGTGGAACACGGTGCTGTCGGGGTTCACGGGCGGCGGCGCCTTCCAGGGCCTCGTGCAGCAACCGCTCGTCGATTACATCAATGGGCTGGCTCCAGGGCAGGTGATCAACGTGCTGGAGATGAATGACATCTTCTCCGCCGCCGTCGCCGACGTGCTCGACCCCTCACTCCTTACACGGCTGGTGTTCACGGTGTCGATCAATGGCACCGTGGTCGCTCCCGGAACCGGCACTTATGCGATCTCGGGCGATGCTGAGTCGTATTTTTACGCCGTGACCACTGGCGTCACGTTGACGCAGGGCTAGGCCGCCGTGCTCCAGACCATCATCCCGGCGTACCTGTACACCCAGTACGCGGACGACGACAACCTGCAGGCGCTGGTCGGCGCCTACAACGCCGCCGTGCAGTACTATCTCGATTGGTTCAACACGGTCGCGCTGCCCTACTACCCTGGACTCCAGGGCGCGTTGCTAGACTGGGTCGGCTCCGGGGTGTACGGCCTGGAGCGCACCTCGCTCGCCTCGCAAGCCTCTCCATCGCTCGGCATGCTCAATACGCAGGCGCTCGACACGGTGGTGCTCGACGACTACGTCCCCTCGTCACAGACGTTCTACACCCTGAGCGATGACCTCTACCAGCGCATCCTGACGTGGGACTTCTACAAGGCGGACGGCAAGCGTTTCAATATGCGGTGGTTGAAGCGCCGGGTCATCCGCTTCATCGTCGGCACCAATGGCCTTGACCCCGCGCCCGGCACGCCGGGGACCGAGAATACGCAAGCGATCAACGTCACCGTAGCGAGTGGAGTGTGCACGGTTGACATCAACCAGTCGCTGCTCTCATCGCAGCATCCCAACCTAGTCCCCGGCATTCTGGATCTATTCTGCTTGTGCTTCGAGGGCGGCGTGCTCGATTTACCGGCCCAATACACCTATGTCTGCAACATCCTGGTCGCGCCGACGGTGACCGCGTCCCCGAGTGCAGAGAGCGTCGTCGGTGCCACCTCCTCGCTGAGCACCGGCAGCACATCGATCTCCGCCTCCGGTGGCTCCGGCTCATACACCTATGCATGGACGTGGCTGAGTGGCGGGAGCGGTATCACGATCAATACGCCCTCGGCATCGAGCACCAGCTTCACGGCCGGGTCGATCGCCGCCGGCACCACCGACACCGGCGTCGCGTTGTGCACGGTCACCGACACCGTGACCGCCGACACGGCCACGGCAACCGTCGCAGTGTCGATCGAGCGCGTGTCCGCCCCATCGGCTTCGGCCTCTCCAGCGACGTTGTCCTCCGTGGCCGCAACCAGCTCCATCACCACTTCCGACACCACCGTCTCCGTATCCGGCGGCCAATCGCCCTATACGTATGCGTGGATATGGCTGTCCGGCGGCTCCGGCATGAGCATCGACTCGCCGAGCGCCGCCACCACGCAGTTCACCGCCCCGAGCATTGCCTCCGGCACAACGGACACCGGCACCGCGCAGTGCACCGTCACGGATGCTTTCGGCCAGACCGCCACGACGACCGTCTCCGTGTCGATCGAGCGCGTGGCGGCAGTTACTGTCTCGACCTCGCCGTCGTCGTTGTCGGTCGTCGGTGCGAGCGCGAGCGAGACCACGGCGGGCACCACGGCCAGCGCAAGCGGTGGCGTCGGACCGTACACCTACACGTGGGCATGGCAGTCCGGCGGCTCCGGCATCACGATCAATTCGCCGTCGTCCGCCACCACCACGTTCACCGACAGCAGCCTCTCGCCCGGTGTCACGGCGACCGGCACGGCACAGGTCACGGTCAGGGACACCTATGGCCAGACGGCCACCGCTACGGTCTCCGTGTCGATCGATCGCGTGACGCTCGTAAGCGCCTCGGTAGTGCCGACTTCCGCAACTACCGGCGGCACGGCGACCACGCAGACTACTGGGGCTGCCGCCTCCGCCTCCGGCGGCTCTGGTACATACAGCTTCGCCTGGACGTGGCAATCCGGCGGCACTGGCATCGTGATTGAGCAGCCCAGCTCCAGCTCCACGAGCTTCACCGCGTCTGGTATGACCCCTGGTACAACCTACTCCGGCGTGGCGCGTTGTGTGGTGACGGATGGCTACGGGCAGACGGCAGCGGTGACGGTCAACGTGAGCATCGAGTGCACGTTGGCGTTGACCGCCTCGATCTCCCCCAGCTCCGCGACCAGCGGCGGCACGGCCTATACCCAGACCACGAATGATGTAACTGTTTCGGCAAGCGGCGGCCAGACTCCGTACACTTACAGCTGGCGCTGGTCCTCGGGAGGGTCCGGGGCGGTGATCAACTCTCCGAATTCAGCCACGACCAACTTCACTGCGAACGGCATGACGCCTCCGGACACGGTCTCCGGCACGGCGCAGTGCGTCGTGACCGACGCGTTCGGAACTGAGGCCACGCCGACGGTCAGCGTCAGCATCGTATGCACCACCGACATCTCCATTACCGCCTCACCGACGACCGAGGGGAGCGGCGGGACGGCGACGACGCAGACAACCAGCACCTGTACAGGGAGCGCCACGGGTGGCTCGGGGTCGTACACTTACGCGTGGAGCTGGTCGTCAGGGGGTGGGGGCATCACGATCAATTCGCCGACCTCAAACGCGACGAGCTTCACTGCGTCCGGCATGTCCCTCGGGAGCACCTACACCGGCACGGCGAAGCTCACAGTGACGGACTCCTACGGTACCGTCGCGTCGATCAATGCGTGCAATGTGAGCATCACGTGCGGCACGATCACCCACGCCTACACGACGCCTGGAACCTACACCGAAATCGTTCCGTATGGCTTCACCAACATAACGATTGAGGTGTGGGGCGGCGGAGGCGGTGGCGCATGCGCGACCGGTAACTACAAAGGCGGCAGCGGCGGCAGCGGCGGGTATTCGCGCAGTACAGCTCCAGCGAACGAGTACGGAGGCTACTCATTCACGGTAGTCGTCGGTGCCGGAGGCACCGGAACGTCGATCGGTGCCACTAATGGTTCGACCGGTGAGGTCTCTAAGGTCTACACAGGGTCAGTTTATCCGGAATACTCCATCGCGACGATGCAAGGCTTTGGCGGCGTCGGTGGCCTTGGAGACACCGATGGCGGGGCCGGCGGTGTGGCAGACGGCGGCAACGCGGCCAACATAACTGGCAACGCAGGTGCTGTGTCCGGTGGACCTGGAGGGGCGCCTATCATCGGCGTTCACGGCCCAACTTCCCCAACCGCTAGCCAAGGCGGTATAGGCGTCAAACCCGTCGATGTTCCGTCACAAAGCGGATTCGCCGGAGAGGTCGTATTCACGTACTCATAGGGGTAGCGCGCAGTGAGCTTGAAACTGTTTTCCAACAACGCCTCGACCACGCTGTCGGCGGCGATCACCTCCGGGGCCACCACGCTCTCGGTTACCTCGGGCGCCGGAACGCTGTTTCCGAATCCGGCGGCGGGGCAGAATTTCACGTTCACGCTGATCAAGTCAGGTACACCGACTACTTTCGAGATCTGCCTGTGCACGGCGCGCTCCGGCGACACCTTTTCGACCATCGTGCGCGCGCAGGAGGGCACGACGGCGCTAGCCTGGAACGCAGGCGACACGGTGGCGCTGCTGCCGACCGCCGCCGGGCTCACCGGATTTACACAGTTCGACGATTTGCAGAAGCAGCTCGGCAACTACGCCCCGGACACCGGGGCGGCGAACGCCTACGTCGTGACCCTATCCCCGGCACTCGCGGCGAATGTCGTCGGTATGCCGATTCGTTGGATCGCGGGGCACACCAACACTGGCGCCAGCACCTTCAACGGACTCGCCCTCGTATTACCGAGCGGCGCCGCGCTCTCCGGCGGCGAAATCGTCGGCGGCGCGCTGTGCACCAGCGTTTACGACGGTGCGCGTTTCCAGCTCACGGAGAGCGCCTATGCCTCCGCCGCGTCCGTGAGCGCACTCGCCAGCGGCATCGGCGCAACGTTCGTCGGCTACGTGCCGACGTCATTCGGTTACGCGCCGAGCATCGTTCCCCTATCGGTGTTCGGGCTCGCGTCGGCGGCGGTTTACGCGGCAAGGCTTGAGGGAAATATCGCAACCAGTGGCGTTGGAACCATGGCGACCGTCATCACACCGAATACCGGCTCGATTACCGCGATAGGCGCGGGAATCGCCTCCAATTCCGGAAGCGGCAATCAGGTTGCGCAAGACTACGGCAACGTCGCGAATATGAGTGGTATCTCGTTGTGGAACGGCATCGCCCAGCAAATCCGCTACACGGGCACGTTCTCCATGCCGGCCGGAGCCACTTCCATCTCGTTGCAGATGAGCGTGTCGAGCGGCACCTTCTCGGTCGCCGCCGGCATGAACCTGGTCCTGACACGGGTGGCGTGAAATGACGATCGGGCTCCTGCGCTTTAACCCCTGGAACCTGCTCCACGAGCACATTCCCTGGCTCGGGCTCACCCCCGTGCAGCCGGACACTGGCCCGCTGCAATTCGTGAGCATGCTCGACGGCATCCGCGCCGGGTTCCGCCTGTGCTTCACCTACCAGGAGCGCGGTTGGAACACTCCGCTGAAGTTCATCACGCGCTTCTCGCCCGCCGCTGCGGGGAACCCGACGGCCATCTATATCGACAACGTGTGCGAGTGGACCGGGTTCAAGTTCGACCAGGCGCTAGACTTCCACGACCCGACGGTGCAGTTGCCGTGGGCGCGAGCCATTTTCCGAGAAGAGCAAGGCGAGCAGGCTGCGCTGACCATCACCGACAATCAGATCATGGCCGGCGCGGCGCTGGCCGAAGGAGAGTAACGTGGCGAAAGCGAAGCGTTCAAACTCAAATGACGAGTGTGATTCCGACCTGCGCACCCGACTGCTGAAGGAGCGCGCCGACGGGTTCGCAGAGGGCGAGGCGTCGAAGGATACCTTCTCATCCCTAGTCGTCGGGATGATGATCGGCGCGTTCCTCGGTGCCACGGTGGTCGCCCTGGTCTGCTCGATCCTCTGGAAACACCAGTGACATGGACGCTCAAGACCAGGCCCAGCAAGCGGTCGAGGCGGTGTCCGCCTCGTCTAACAGCTTGTGGCAGTGGGCGCCGCACGCGCTTGTGCTGTCGCTGCTCGCCCTGGCGAGCCGGATCTTCATGCGCTGGACGCACCGGCTGGACATGCGCATGAACGCCTTGGAGCGCGGCAAGGCGGACAAGGGCGAGTCCGACTCCAAGTTCTCGGACCTAGCGGCTCGGATGAACACCATCGACGACCGCCTGGCCGGTCTCGACGAGCGCAACGCGCAGCGGCACGCCGAGAGCACGGCGCGCATGGATCGCATTCTGTTCGAGCTGACGCGCGGGCAAAACGCGCAACGCTAGACGGGCAGCTTGTATGAGCCGTAAGGTGATCCATCGGGCGCCGACCCGCAATGATTATGCCGACATGGCTCGGCTACAGCGCGCGATTCGGTATGGCCTCATCGCCTCGCCGCAAAAGCGCCTGGCCGAATAGTTCACCGCCATGGCGCGTCGCTGGGATGCGCTGCTGGCCAAGGACAGAGAGGAGCACCCGCTATGACCCCTATCGACACCCTCTACGTCCGAGCGCAGATCGGCATCGCCATTCTGCTCATGCTCGGATTCTTCGCAACCCTGTTCACCTTGATCCTGCGCTACCACGACATGAGCGCGCAGCAAGTCGGCGTCGTTTCAGGACTGCTGACCGTCCTGCCGACGCTACTGGCGCTCGTGCTGCAGTCCTTCTTCCCCAAGCACACGCCGACCGAGGCCGTGGCATCGGACCCTACCCTTTCCAAACCGCCCCAGGAGGGCAAACCATGAGCACTCCCAACCCCTACCTTTCCGCCGCAGCCCCTGAGCTGATCGTGGTGTTTAAGGCCATCCAGACCTTCATCGCCAACGTCGGAACTGATCCGACCAAGTGGGCGCTGACCGTCCCCGGTGCGCTGACTGTGCTGATCGGCACCGCGCAGTTGCAGGTGCCCGCCCTGGTGGCAGCCGAGGAAGGCGTGATCGCTTCCAACGCAAACACCACCATCGCCGGCTGGATCGCGAAGCTGCAAGCTGCCAGCGGCACGCCTCCTGCGGCCTGACATGCTGCGCTGGCCTTTCACCGTTCTGCTCGTCCTGGCGTTCGCCGGGTGCGTGGGGCAGCGGGTGGTGGCGAAGGCCGACTACACGCGATTGGTGCACTTGCGCGGGGAGACCACGACGCTCCTCCTGTCCGGCGCGATCAGCCGGCAGGAGGCGCGGTGGCTCGAGGACAAGCTCGACGAGGCGCGCGCCGACGTGGATAGCGGCGACTTGAACGGCGCGAAGCTGCTGCTCGACGGCGTGACCGTGTACATCGGCAGCCGCGAGGGTAAGGCGCTGTGAATACCCTGATGGCCCTGGAGGCGCTGTTCACGATGATCGGCGCGGTGGAGGGCGTACCTCAAGGCATCAAGGACTTCGCCGCGCTGATCCACAAGGCGCGGTCCGAGGGGCGCGATATCTCGCCCGACGAGATCGCAATGCTGAAACTGGACGACGACGAGGCAAGGGCGACGCTCGATGCCGCCATTGCCAAAGCCGATAGGAGTGCCAAGGCGTGAAGAAAAGATCGAAGGCTGATGGATTGGAGAGGGCGCTTCAGCGCATCGAGGAACTGGGGCGGCGCGTGGAGGCGCTTGAAGCGCGTCCATACGTGTTGCAGCCGATCGTAGTGCCTGCTCAGCAACCCGTGACGCCGTTCCCGTCAATAGAGCCACATTCCCCCTATTGGAGGGCTCCTTTCAGCACAACGACGATCGGGGAACTTTCTACCGACGGGCTGCCTCCTGTCTTTACCTTCTGATCAAGGACCACCACCATGGCATCCAAATCCGGCGCCAAGGCGCCCCTGACGATCACTTGGCAGTGCGTGCGCCGTCACGGCCTCATCGCGGGCCTCATCGGCGCCTTTGGCGGGGGCCTTGAGTCCGGTCGCTTCAACCACGTGGACGTGGTGGGGCCGGACGGCTGGCTCTACGGCGCGCAGGCCAGCGTGATACGCGGGATCAAAGCCGGCACGCAACGCCGGCCGCCGAACTACGAAGTGTGGATCGAGCGCGTGCAGTTCACGCTGCCCGTCTCGAATACCGCCTACGACATCTTCTGGCGCTTCATCAATCAAACGCTCGACGACCCTTACGACACGCCGGGGCTGATAGCGACCTACGTGCTGGGCGAGAACTGGCGCTTGCGAAATGGCTGGTGGTGCTCGGAGTGGCAGGCGGCTGGCGCCGAGCGCGCCGGGATCATCGGGCACCTGTGGGACGGCGCGCGTCAAGTGACGCCGAGCGACTGGGCGCTCATCCTGACCGCGCTGGGCGCGGTGGCGCGCAAGATGCCGATCGAGCCATACCACGATGCACACCTCGTACTCCCTCACTGAGGCTGAAAAGGCCGAGATCGTGCGCCGCGCGAAACTCTACTACGACAATCGGCCGAAGAAGATCGCATGTGAAATGAACGTCAGCACGCGTTACATCCGCATGCTGTTTCAGCGTGCCGTGTACGAAATGAAAGGGGAACCGTGATGACCACCTTCAAACTCGGGCGCCTCCCGGCGGTCCACACGCTGCGCACGTTCCGCGCCGGCCTCGCGCTCGCGCGATCTCTGACGCCTCTAGGCGCGCCGCCGGCAGTCAGCGACGACTGGACTGCGGCCGTCGCCAAACAAGCACCGAGTGGTTGGGGGATGTACCTTAACGAGCAGCTCGGTTGTTGCGTCTGCGCTGATACCGCGCACCAAATTATGCTCCACACGGCGAACGCCGGGACGATCGTGATCCCGACCGACAACGACGTGCTGACGAACTACGAGGCCGTAGGCGGCTACGTTCCCGGCAACCCGGCCACGGATCGCGGCTGCGACGAAACATCGGAGTGCGCCTACCTGGAGAACACCGGCATGGCCGGGCAGAAGTCCGCAGGCACGGCGATGATCGATCCGGCGAACCTGGATCACATCCGCTGGGCCGTGCAGCTCTTTGGCGCGTGCCGCCTCGGGATCACCGTCACAGACCAGATGATGTCTGACTTTCAATCCGGCACGCCGTGGACCTCGATGGCTGGAAATGTCGAAGGCGGCCACGACGTACCGATCGTGCGCTATGACGCAACCTTCGCCTGGGTCGTCACCTGGGCGCGGCTGCAGCCGGTCTCGTGGGGGCTGCTGGCGCAGTCGGCGTGCTTGCAGGAGGCGCACGCTGAGGTGTGGCCTGATTTTTGTTCCGCCAGCGGCGCTGCGCCCAACGGCCTCAACCTGCAAGCGCTGCTCGCTGATTTGCCAGCGGTAGATTAAAATGCGGGCAACGCGGCGTCGTTAGCGCCGCGCGCCCTGACCAACCGACCTTCCAAGGAGGCCGATATGGGTAGACCGCAGAGTATCACGATTACTCCTTCTACGCGCTTTGGTCGCCTCCTTGTAATCAAGGAAACGCGCGCAGCAACTGGCATCCGTGGATGCCTTTGCAGATGCGATTGTGGAGCTGATGTAATAACGTCGCTTTACGATCTCATTGACGGCAAGATAATTAGCTGCGGGTGCCGTAAGACAGAAAAGACGTTTTTTGACCGTACCACGCACGGCTGCACGCGAACGTCATCGGAGACTAAAGAATACAGGGCATGGTCATCGATGAATCAGCGATGCCTTAATCCTTCGCATCGTGCATGGAAAAGATATGGCGGCAGAGGAATTAAAATATCCGATCGTTGGAGATCGTTCGAAAAGTTTTTTAACGACATGGGTAAAGCCCCAGCAGGAACATCTCTAGATAGAATCAATAACGATGGCGACTACGCGCCCGGAAACTGTCGCTGGGCCGACTGCCATACACAACAGAACAACAGAAGATCCAACGTCAGAATTACTATAGGATCTGAATCTCGCACCATTGCGGAATGGTGCAGACATTTTGGCCTTCACCATGACACAGTGGCCAGGCGCATTCGATTGGGCTGGGCAAAAGAAAGATTGTTTTCACCGGTGCGGTCACCCCCGCCGGCATGAACCTCGCGCAGCTCGAGGCGCAGATGCAGGCGCTGCGGGGCTAGCGTGTTTTCGGACGACGGCTACGAGACGGTGCAACGGATGCTGACTGCTGCGAGACTACCTTATAGCGCTTGCCTCTGATGAAGAATTCAGAACCAATCTCTGGACACTTCATCGAGGTCCAGGTAAGGAGTTTCGACTTAATTGATCTCGGTTCCTTCTTGGACATCATGGCGCCTGCTCAACATCCCGCAGAATAGCACACCAGAACTGGTTTTAAGCAGCAGATACTCGTCGGTGTTGGGGCGCTCCTCGCGCGCATCTCGCCAGTACAGGTCGGCGTAGTTCTTAGGTTTCACGTCGGCACCCACAGCTCCTCATTCCACATGGCGTTTAGCTTGATGACATCCGCCGGCGTCGCCTCCATCGAATCAAAGCCCACGCTGACGCCGTTCTGAAGCGCGTTGATGATCGCGCTGAAGCGCCCCAGCGCGCGCACCGCCTCTTGCACGCGCTCGAACTCCGGGCCGCTTTTGAGCGTTATCAGGACGGCGCCGATGGCGCCCTTGAACCGGTCCTGCTCGTCGTGAAACATCCAATGATTGCGCGCGCACCGGAAGGCCACGCGCAGCATGTCCTCCGCCTTTGTCAGCTCGGCGAACTTCTCTTTGCACTCGCCAGCCATAATCAGAGCCGCCATCTCATACCTCCGTGCTTCACCCATTGTCGTCTCCTGGTTTTCAACCCTTCACGCACACCACCTGCCTCAACTCCGCCACAACGTCGATGAGATCGCTCTGATTGGCGATGACATCGGCAATCGGCTTGTACGCTTCCGGGATCTCGTCGATCACGTCCGCGTCCTTGCGGCACTCCACGCCAGCGGTCTGCGCCGCCAGATCGTCCACGCTGTAGCGGCGCTTGGCCTCGCCTCGGCTCATGCGGCGCCCGGCCCCGTGCGAACACGAGCAGAATGACTCGGCGTTGCCCTTGCCGCACACGATGAAGCTACGTGCGCCCATTGAGCCGGGGATAATCCCCATGTCGCCCTCGCGCGCCCGCACGGCGCCCTTGCGTGTGACGTAGACGTTCTGTCCGTAGTGGTTCTCGACGGCCACGTAGTTGTGGTGGCAGTTGACGGCGTGCTCGCTCGTGACGACCTCGACGCCGACCGCCTTCGAGACCGCCTTGATCGCGCGGTCCATCATGATGGTGCGATTGAGAAGTGCGAAATCCTGCGCCCACGAGAGCGCCTTCCAGTAGATCGAGAACAGAGGCGACTGCTCCGGCAGGTAGGCCAGGTCCGCGTCCGGCAGCCGGATGTGCCACGCCTCCATCGCGCGCTTGGCCTGCTCGATGAAGTAGGAACCGATGCGGTTGCCGATCCCGCGCGAGCCGGAGTGCAGCATCAGCCAGACGCCGTCCTCCTGGTCCAGGCACAGCTCGATGAAGTGATTGCCGGTGCCGAGCGTGCCGAGGTGGCGCTCGGCGTTGACGTGACCGGCGAGCGCCTTGGGCTGATCCTCGGCTAAGGCCACATATCTCTTGTCCTCGGCGAGCGCCGTGAACGCGCCGGCAATGTCAGACGGCACGTCGCCCCACGCCCCGCGGTCGGCGTTGCCGCCGTTGTCCGTGCGCCCGTGCGGGATCGCCGCCTCGATCGCGGAGCGCACCCCGGCGAGGTTGTCTGGGAGCTGATCCGCGCGCAGTGATAGCTTGTGCGCCACCATCCCGCAGCCGATGTCAACGCCAACTGAAGCCGGCACGATGGCCTTGATGGTCGGGACTACGGAGCCGACGGTTGAGCCCATGCCCCAGTGGCAATCAGCCATTATTGAAATATGATGATGGATAAATGGGAGAGTGGAAAGCTTCCGGATTTGATCCATCGCTTTCTGTTCAACATCCATAGTCCAAATCTTGACAGGAGAGCATCCAGAATCGTGAAAAACTTGCGCTATAGGCATGTATCCTCCTGATCTATATATTCCGCGGCGCGTCGAAGAATGGCAGAAGAATCAAGAAAGAATCCAAGAGCCTGATTGCATGAACGATGCAAAAGTCCTCTCGCCTGTCCAGTAGCATGATGGTGGTCAACGACAGTCCGCATAGACATATTCTCACCAAATGGTCTATCGCAAATTGCACAAAGACCATTTTGAGAAGCCATAAGAGCGTCATACTGAGAGATCGTCATTTTGTACCGCTCATGCAGATGACGTACGCGATCAGTTAGCCATCCTCGACGCTTCATATAACGGGCTTTTGCCAAGCGTGCTGCGACTGGGTTGTTTTTGCGAAAATTTCTTTGTCTTTCTGCCGGTGTCGTGCTCATTTTCTACTTCTCCTGGTTATCGAGTTGTTCGCCCTTCCCAGCCTGGTGCTCCCCGCCGTGTCCCTCCTTGCGCACGCAGCGCGCGTCACCGCGGTAGTGGTCGCAGCGTAGCCAGTGCGGCAGGACGCCCTTGGCCTGCGGCTCGTGGCGCGCGTCGTAGGCGGCGCGGTCGGGGGAGTGGTGCCAGGCGTCGGTGCTCATGGCTTCGGATCCTCAAGCAGCGCCCTGAGATCGTCGCAGTTAGGGCATGCGTGCCCACAATCCTCTAACGTCCCTGTTCCACCGCACATCGAACACTCGCTCGCCCACTTGCGTATGCCGGCGCGCAGGCGGTCGATCTCGTCCGCCGCTTCTCCCAGCATCTTGCTGAGCATGCGTATGTAAGCGGCCCATTCGCCAAAAGTTGGTAGGTCCGCATTTTTCGTGATCTGCGCCTCGCGCCTTAGATCGGAGGCTAGTGTGGTTATGTCGTTCATATTTCAAACTCCAGTCCGTCCTTATCGCGGCACGGGCCGGTGTGGGCGGCTGGTAGTACGCAGTCTCCCCTCAACATGCTAGTGTCTCCGCCAGTGAGCGACCGCAGCTCGTCCTCCAGTTCCTTGACCCTCGTGCGTAGACACTCGATCTCGGCCTCGACTTTCTTCAGCTTTTCGAGGTCGCTGCTGGAGTAGCCGCCGGGACCGCCTCCGCCACCGCCTGGACCGACGGCACAAAATGTTTTTATGCCGTTAGTTTGGTATTCGACGATGACAAATCCGATTCCTCCGAGTGCGCCTGTTTTCTTTGGTCCGCCCTCCCCTCCGCCGCCAGCAGGGTTGGCGAACCGCATCTGTGGATCACGCAGACGACGCTTGAACAGGCGGCTGAAAAAGTTGCGCATATCGGAAAAAGTTGCGCATATCATTTGTTCCTCCTACCAATTAAATGGCGCACTGCGCCACCCTATAAGGTGGCCATGCTCGTCCAGGCACGCACCAAAGTGGACCTCTGGCAGTACGCAACAAGCGGCTTTACCGCTTGGGCACTCACCAACTGTGTGACAACTCAATCGCTTTACGACTACACCCCCGCTTCCGACGCGGACTACACCTCCGCTTCCGATACCGTCTACGCGTCCGCTAGGGCCGATGCTAAAGGGATCGCGCACATCCCCATCTAGAGATTCGCCTTGCGTCATTTCACATCCGTAAGGGCTAACGAAGAAAAAGTTGCGCATGGCGGTCACTCCAGTAATGAATCAATTTCAATCGCCAATGCTGCATCGCCGCCTGAGTCTTCGTTCAAGATCGCCGGGCACTCGCCGCGTACCAGCGCCGTCAGTTCTGCCAGCGCGGCGTGCAGGCGCTCATTCTCAGCCCTGAGCGCGTCGTAGTCCGAGGCGAGGACGTACTCTGCGTCGAGCGGCCCTAGTCCTGTCTTTCCGACGCATGCTATTCCACGCAGTATCGTGCCGTCGCGTGCGATGTAGTACTTTTCAACGTCATTCATATCGTCCACTCCTCTTGACCAGGGTGCCGCACTTCGTTGAGCACGGCGACGAGCTGGGCGTGGAAGTCTCTATGAGCTTCCAACATGTAAGATGCCGATGGCAGCCCGTATGTTCTGATGAAGCGCTGGAGATCCGTCTGATCTTCAGGATCAATGGCGGCACACTCCTCGAAGGTCGGAAGTTTCATGGCTCACCCTTCTTGATGCTCAGGTACTCTCGGTGCAGCAGTTCTGCTGTGGCCAGCAGCGAGCGGGCCTCAGCGAGACTGGCGTCGAACGCCTCGAAATCGTTCTTTGAGGCGGTTTCTGCGGCGCTGCGTGCTCTATGGATGTGTTGTTTAACCTGTTCGCTCAACCCCTGTCGCAGAACCATGCGCTTAATAGCCTCGATGTCGCCATATGAATCCATATTCTGTGCTCCTTTGGCCGCTTCAGTTCTAAACTGCCCCGCTTCCAACTGTAATGCGCTGGTTGCTATTAACCTGCCGCTCGGTGTGCGTACGAGGTTCATGCCGTCGGCCTTTCCGAGGTCGCCTCATCGATCCCGATGTCGATGCCAGCCAGCACCGCCGTCCGCAACAGCAGCAGCAGGTCGGCAGTTCGGATAGATAGTCCGTCGAACTTCAGCGCGATCTCGGCCACCGCCGTTGCGATGCGGGTATTGAGTGGATCGTAAGTGTTCACTTCTGTTCTCCCTTGGGTCTAAGATCCCAATCATTTGCAATGACCATAGGTAACTGCACACTGCTCGCCGACAATGCCGTGAACGCTTTCCAGCGTACACTGGTGCACGGCTCACACTCCTCGGCGAATTCACGCCCCCGCTCCATCGCCCACTCGACGCTATCCGCCTCAACCAATATCAAGGTGGTCGCCAGCACTGGTTTGTACGGCGCACCAAGCTTTGCCGGTGGGGACTCTCCTTCTCGCAGCACCGTCACGAACCAATAATTCATTTTTCTGACTCCCAAAACGTCGGCCAGAGCAGCAGCATCCCGCGCTCCTTGGCGTTCAAATAGCCGTGGATGATCGGGTCGTCTACGATAGCCTCCAGGCGTTCGATCTCGTGGATCAGCGCCGGGATCCTGGCTATGACGGCGTCCTTCTGCTCCGGGGATAGCCCACCAAGATCCTCATTGGCGATGTAGGCTGCTGCCGGATCTGTCGATGGCTGTGGTCGGGTAGTTATTGTGACCGCGTAGATCGCGGCGATAGCTCTGTTCATGCTCCATCCTCTTTCTGCTTTTCCGCCTGATGTTCCCCGACATGCCCGTCGGCCCGCACGCACCGCTGCTCACCCAAGTGCCAATCGCACCGTAGGTGGTGCGGCAGGACGCCCTTGGGTTGTGGCTTGTGGCGCGCGTCATAGTGTGAGCGTTCGGGGTCGTGGCGCCAGTCGGTCATGTCGGCACCTCCGGCATCGGCATCCAGTGCGTGACTTCCAAGTCGCTCCAGCACATGTCACCGTCCGTGTAGACGCCACGATCATCACGCCAGCCGCCGAATGTACCTACATTTGTGGCGAATACGATCGACCGCTTAACGGCCGGAAACTCCGCCCACGCATTGCGCCACCACAGGTCGTCCAGGTTCCTGTGTTTCATTTCGACACGCACCTCGCCGCGATGATCGCGGTCAGCCAGCACACCAGCACGGCGGCCGATAGCCAAAACACCAGATCCCTCATGCCTAGGCCCTCGCCTTGAGTTCGTTGATGATCCGCAGTGCCTGCCGGCAGAACCTCGGGTCGTCGAGCGACACCGCCGGGTAGCGCTCGATGGGCTTGCGGGCCGGGGCGCTCGCGCCGCGCGCGTACATGCGCTGGTAGCGCAGGCGGTTGAGGAGCCTGCGCCTCGCGCGCTTGTCGAGCTCCAGCTTCTTCATCCTCCGGCGCGTGCGCCGGGTGGCCTTAAGAGAGGCAGTCATGGTGTGGCTCCTGGTTTAATTGCCTATTAGCCCCGTCGCTTCGATGAACGCCGCTGCGACTTGCGGCACGATTGCATTGCCGTAGCCCCGCAGGAGTCCCACGCGGCCGGGTATCCCATGAGCCAGCGGGAATGAGCCGGGTTCAACTGGCCTGGACTTTCCATCCCGGCAGGGAATCCATTCGCATCTACGCCAGGGATCTGTATCGTAGTGAGCGCAGCTTGCGCATCGTCCCTCTCCGAAACGGTGCGGGATTGATGCTCCGCACGCGCGGCAGAAGCCAACGGCGCCACTTCGTTCAACGGTCTGGCGTTCTGTCCGTGTTTGTTGCTCGCGCTCGATTTCCAGTCTCTCGCGGCGGGGGTCGGCCACGCCAACTGTGCCTGTAGACTCAGATGAGTCACCGCCGTTGCCCCCATCTGGATTCCTTTCGCGACGCACGCCGCCTTGCGTGCCAGATGTTGCTCCGGGGTAACCCCCGGCTCGCGTGCCGAGGGCGTCGCCCATGACGCTGCATCTACCAGCGTCACCCCACCATGCGCTTTCTTCGCGCCCGGCGATCTGTTTGCCGTCGCGTTGCGCGTGTTGCTCGCGTCCAAGGTGGTGGTCGTGGGCCACCCAGTACACCCGCTGTCTGATGTGCGGCGCGCCAACGCTTGCCGCTGCAAGATTCGCCGCCCCGAAGGCGTAACCGGCTCTTTCCAGATCATGCGAAACAAGATCGAGCCAGCCATATCCAGATTTGCGCGCAACCTGCTCGCCAAAGACGACTGCAGGGCGTACGTTCCAGATAAGGTATCCGAAAGGCGGCCATAAGTGCCGCTCATCAGCAAACCCTTTTCCTTTGCCTGCCGCGCTGAAAGGTTGGCAAGGACACGATCCGGTCCAGACTGGCTTGTCGTCTGGCCAGCCGGCGAGTCGCAGGGCGTAGCTCCACCCTCCGATGCCGGCGAAGAAGTGGCATTGTCTGTAACCTTTGAGTTCATTGGGTATCACATCCTCTATTGACCGTTCATCGACATCGCCCGGCGCGATATGGCCTTCTCGGATCAGTTCTCGCAGCCACGCCGCCGCACGCGGATCATCCTCGTTGTAGTAAGCGCGTGTGTTACGCATCGCAACTCTCATGCCATCGCTCCCAGCCGAGGCTCGCGTCCGAGCGGATGTCGATGCCCTCCATCACGCTCCTGAGTATCAGGAGCAGCGTATCGCCAGTCGTCAGCGGAGCCTCGAACTCGACGGCAAGCCGCGCCACGGCGTCGGCGATGCGGGCGTTGAGGGTGTCGGTGGTGGTCATGGCGCTCCCTAATGCTGCGGCAGCGCGTAGACCGGGAACGCGTGGCCTAGCGCGCTGTCGTCCGCGTCGTGGTCGTTCGGGTTGTGACGGTCGGCCTGGTGCTCCGCGAACGCCACCACGGCACCGGTGACGACGACCGCGGCCACAGCGCACGCCACGCGGTGCTCGCGGCATGTTTCACAGCCGCCGAGCAATCCGGAAAGCGCCAGCGTCGCGAGAGCGAATTTCAAATACATGGTTGATTTCCCCCCCCCTAGTACTGCGGCCCGAAGGCCGTGCCCAACTTGTTCCAATCCTTCGTGTACGGCTGCCGGTCGGCGCGGTGCTCGGCCGCGGCGGCGATCCCGCCGGCCACCACGGCCGCCGCCACGGTGCACGCGACCGGATGCTGGCGGCACGTGGCGCAGGCCGAGAGCGCGAGGGCGACGAGTAGCGCCGAGGCCCTGGCGCTCATGGCGGCGCGCTCTCTTTGAAGTACGCGTCCCAAGCGGCCTCGACGAGCAGCAGGTAGTAGTCTTTATTGGCGCGCTGCAGCTTGTAGTCCTCGATCGCGGCCTCCGTTGCCGTCAGCACAAACATGGCGAGCGTCTGTACGGTGCGCGCCTGTCGCCGCTCCTCCGCATGTGATGCCGGCTTGATCCGCGCGCCGCGATAGAAGGTCGGATTGTCGTTCATAGATTGGCATCCTTCGTGAAAGCTCTGAAAGCTTCGATAGCATCGAGTGCTACATACGCGACAGAAGCGCGCGCAGCCTCCACATCAGCCAATGCGCGCCGAATCGCCTCTATTTGCCTCCACACCGAGGCGTATTTTGGATTGAGGCGGTCATTCTGATCGATCTGCTTGTGCAAGAAATCAAGCGCATCGCACGCCAGGGCATTTTCGGAATTCATACCAGATCCTCCGTTTTCTTTGGGTTCCAGATTTCTCTCAACGTATCCCAGCTCCCGCGCTCCTCGCCGTCGTCGCGTGGGCGCAGGCAGTTCTCCGTCGCCGCCCAGCCGTTGCCATGGGGAGCAGGCGGCAGCGACTCCCCGTCGATATCATAGGCAAAGCATGGCTCGCCGGTGCTCAGATCCGTGAACCAGCATCGATGGCTGGTGACGGTCGCCACCAGCCACCCCTCGCGCTCGAACGATGCCCACACCTTCTGCCCGATGTGAAACTTGTCGCTCATACCGCCACCTCCTCCGGCACGTCGGCCGGCGTTGCCAGCTTCTCCCAATCCTGCGGCTGCGGGCGCTTGCGGAGAAAACGCGGCTGTGCAACCCATGGATGCTTGCGTCGGTCCGGAAGCCACGGCGCGTCAACCAGGTATGCCGGTTCTACGCAGTAACTAGTACACCTCCGCATCTCCAGCGGTCCAATGATCTCGATCTCGCGCCCGTTCCAGTCTGGCGTACGACCAACGTTGCATACCACCGCGATCTCGCCCACCTTAAATTCCATACGTCCTCCTCACGCTCACAACGCGCTCATCAATACATGCACCGCGCGCCACGCTTGCACCGCCGCGCCAATGACGCCATCAACGACGATCCACGCCATGAGCACGAGCGCTGCGTACACCAGCAGCATGTTCAACGCGCGGTGCGGCTCCTCACGGGCCTCTGGGAAGTGCTGGCCGTCGTCCACGGGCGCCACGTCCTCATCGTCCTCCGGCTTGGCCTTGGCGCCGCTGAGCGCGTCGGTGACGCACGCCAGATGCGCCGAGGCGCGCGAGGCGTGCATGCCGAGGCTCACGGACTGCGGGTGCTCGCGCCGCCACGCGGAGAAGTACGTGCGGCCGCCGGACATCGGCTGCGGCGACACCATGTACCGCCCGCAGGCGGACAGTTCGCTGCCGCTGGTCAAGGTGATGAAGTTCATAACTTTATTCGTCCTTTCGCAATGAGTGCAGCTTGAGTGCGCACCATTCCTTCTAGCAGCAGCAACCGGCGCTCCGCATAAGTGGATGTGCGCCACCCTCCGCCATCGACATATTGGTGGCAGCGCGCGCAACCTCATGCTCCGAGCAGATCGGCTGCCCTCAGGTTCATGCCGCTGACATCGATCATGCGCACGTGGCACAGCACGGTCTCGGCCGTATCGCCGCTGCACACGCCTGGCACGCGGATCATGCACGGCTGGCCGGCCGCTAACTTGCGCAGATTCACGCTGGCATTACAGTTACGAGTGTCGGATAGCACTCGCCGAACTCGAACACGAAATCGAGCCCCGAATATCGGATTTTGCCGTGATTGAGCTTCTCGCCGCGCTCGATCGCCTCGGCGCTCATGCGGCACAACCACGCATGGATGCCTTCGTTCTCGTCTCGCGCCGTTTGGTGCCAAACCTTGCGGCAGCTCAGTGATGCGCGGTCGATGGCGTGGCCTGAGACCTCAATCTTCGGCGTTACCGTTCCACGGCGCTTGAGTTCGGCGGCTGCGATGGACCGATTGCTGGTATCTGCAATAGGCGCAGAATTCACCAGCCAATTCAGGTACGACACCGGAACGTGCGTCCACGGCGTGCCCTTGTGCTTGCCGAAGTCGACGATCAGGTGATGCGTGTTGATTTCGGTCACGCCGTCTGCCTCTCGCGTCGCAGCGCGTAGTCGGGGTCCGGGTCTGGGATGTAGACGCCATGCTGCGCGCCGAAGCGCTGTATAAAGTCCACGAAGTCCCAGTAATCTTGCTTGTTCAGCACGTCGCGCTCGCCGCGCTCGTTTGTCGTCGTCGTGCGGATCGGGACATCCTTGACGCCACGCGGATTGCTCGGCGTGCGTGGGCACTTGACCTGCTTCCAACCCCACCATTGGCCACAAAGTAGGTCATGAACGTCATCCGGATCGTACCCGACAGCCTTCGCCAACAGCACGCAGCACACGCCGCGCTCATACGCATTCTGCGCCGAGCTGCGGCTGCGCTTCGCCGGCCGCACGATCAGCTCCCAGGCGCGCGCAGGATCGATGCCAGACAGGAACGTCGCGACCTTCTGCGCGCGGATGGCGCGGCGCTCGGGCGGTTCCTTGGGGAAGTAGATGGTGCGGGGGTCGGTCAATTCCTGACGTCCTTGTAGCAGTGCCACAGCGCGATTCTGCGCACCGTTTCCTCGCAGATGCCGTACTGCGCGGCCTTTTGCGCGACGCTCATCTCGCGCTGCGTGAAGTGGCGAGCGTGCCAGCGCCGGATGTCGCGCACGGCCTCCGCGTTGAGCTTTCGCGGGAACGGCATCAGACGCTGACCTTCAGCCGCGTTGAGTGCTCCAGGTGAGCGCCAGGAACTTCCTCGCCGCGCTTGATCGCATCCGCTATCGCTTTCTTGTCAGGGCACGCCGCTGGCGGCGGAGGGGGAGGCGGCATCACCATGAACTGCGCCGGAATCTGCGCTTCGCTGTCGATCTGCACGGACGGCGGATTCTTGACAACCGTGATCGTGAATTCCGGCGATTCAATCTTCGTGATGCCGCAGCCCTCCATGTGCGTGCGGACGTAGTCGTGCAGCGCCGAGACCCGCCGGTTGATGCGGGCTGCGCGCTCCTTCATCGCCTTGGCAGCCTCATCCACGGCGTTCGCGAGCATCGAGAGATTCGCCGCGTACTTGGCGATGTTCGTCGCTTTGATCTGGATTTCGCCGCTAAGCGCTTCGAGCGTGTCGCGGATCGCTTCCTCCGGCACATCCTCATCGCCAAGACGCTCGAGCGGACGGAATTGGTCTGCGAGCTGGTAGAGTGAGATATTCATGCTGCGTCCACCTTCTTCAGCGATAGCGCGTTCTTGCGCTTGTCCTTGGCCTCAACGAACTGAAAGCGCGCGGCGGTGTCGCCCGCAGCGTCGGCTGCGACATAGGCGACCTCATAGACGCGCTTGAGTTCATCGAGGTCGGTAGCGGCCCGAATCGCAGACAGGTGATCCGCGATGGCCCCTTCTGGCAGCTTCGTATCCGCCGCACCTTCGAGCCATGCGGCGATGCGCGCGCCCGTCTCCGTGCCGATGACGTGGGGCTCGGGGAACAGCCCCGTGCGATCCTTGCTCGCAAGCGCCCAATGCCGTTCGTGCTCCAAGTCGAACAGGACGGCAAACTCGAACTCTATGCCCTCGCGCTGCACCGCTTTCATGCCGAGCTTCTTGACCTTGCCGTCGGTCTGGATGGTCTCGGTCTTGCTCCGGATCGTGGCAACGACGTGCAATGGCGACTGCAGCATCGCGTCCAGAAAGGCGCGATGGCGCGGCGTGGTCTCATTCCAAGCTGCCCAGGTGTTGCCCTTGAACTTCGCCTGCGCCAGTTCCTCATTCGCTTCCAGGCAGCCACCGGCGCCGTCCCACTCGTGCGTGATGGAGTCGATGACGCAGATATCGTAGCCTGCGTCCGCTGCCGCTTTGAGCGCCGCGATGAACCGCTCCGGCGTGAACGGCGGATTGAGTTCGAGGGTGTCGAAGTCAACTAGGTGACTGTACAGCGATGCCGAGCCGCGTTCGGTGTCAATCAGCGCTATACGGCCACCCAGTCCTTTTGCCAGCAGCAGCGCCGAGTACGTTTTTCCCGCACCAGACGGGCCGGCGAGCGCGAGGCGTACCTTCGCGCGCTTCCTCACAGCCTTTTGAAATTGCACGATCGTTCTCCTTGCGTGAATGGTCTCGGTCCCAGAGCCAACGCTCGCCGGAATCGAAGCCGGATAGATTTTCGTCGCTCATCGCTCTCTCAGCATCTTCGCGTGTTCTGGCGTCCATCTCGCCCAGTGGAATCGCGGCGTGCGCAATGTGCTCATTGTCACGGTACATATTTCCATTTCATTCGATGAATCGCTGCGTGTGCTGTTGAGTAGTGAACACGAGCTTTCCTAGCGAGGGAGGCCACTGACTCACCGCGAGCGTGCGCCGCGCGCATTTTAGACACGATCTTCTCTGTCAATACGGCGCTACGAGTGTTGCTGCCGTGAGGGCAGCGCCCCTTTGCAACTTTGTCTGCTGAGTTATCGTTGTCAGTTCCTAGGAATAGGTGCGCTGGGTTAACGCATGGAGGATTGTCACAACTGTGGCACACCAGCATCCCCGGCGGTATATCTCCAAAATGCAATACCCATGAATAACGATGAACCAGCATGCGAGTGTGGAGTTGTCTGCTCAACGTGAGACGCCCATATGGCCAATCAGAAGTGTTTGGCGCGCCCTTCCACAACCAGCATTCGTTGGCAGAGCGTTTATCTACCTGACGCCAAAACTTTTCTTTAGGATCTATTGGCTTATTTAGCCGCCCATTATGACCTGCGATGAATTTAAGTGGACGCCCTCCGACCCATCCCCTTTTGGCACTGGAAAATGGAGCTAATGCTGTTTTTTCACCGCACCCGCATTGGCAGTACATGCCGTTACCTCATCTCTCTGTAAAGCCGCCCGATAGCGGCAGACCATTCGGACACGTAGTACCTCTTTGGTTTCACAATTGCGCCGTCCCATGGCGCTCTTATGACTTGGCGTTGCAAGCGAGTGTTATGCCGATTGCGCCGATTGACCTTGCGACGCGGGAAGGCGAATGGCAGCAAAATAGCGATGTAGATCAGCGTCACGGTGATGGCGGCGTGTTGGATGGTCATTCGGCGTCCTCATCGTCCCAGTCTTCACGCGAACGATAAAAGCACGCAGCGAGAGCAGCGCCGCAATAGCAGCAGAACTTCATTTTGTTCTCGGCCGGCGTACCGTCGATGACCTCGAATAGGTTTCCGCAGTCTGTATGCCAGGTGCCGTCCTCGTCTTCGTCCCATGCGCACACTGACCTTTGCGTAGTGCGTGTCATGTCCATGTCACGTCTCGATCGCTGGCCGGTAGTCGTGCGGCCGCGCGAAGTACAGGCTCCCGTCCTTGTTGCGCCACGTGCTCGTCATTGCCGCGTGAGCGTCTTTTGACGCAAGGCCATCGTAGGCGTCGGGCTGCACGCGCAGCATGTAGCGCTTGCGTGAACCATCCGCTTCCGGCGTGCTGTTCTCCACATCGATCATGACGATCGGACTATCGTTGGGCCTGTCTTTGCGCAACAGCCGCGCGCCACGAAGTCCGCTGACGTAATAGTTGTCAGGAACCGTGTGCACCACTGTCGCGCCGCTGTCTTGCAGATAGCGTTCCTGGCCATAGCGCTGGATCATCACGCGCCGTACTTCTGCATTCGCTTCCTTTTCGATGGCGTCGACGGTGATCTCGTGCGGCCGTTCGATCACGTACTCCGGCACGCGCACGCCGTGCCAATGGTGCAGCGACCAGCCGTCGCGCCACCGGTGCGAAGGGCCGTCTTCGCAGTGCGGGCGGTTTTGAGCATCTACCTTCAGGCGTTCTGGGAAATCCGAGACCATGCAGAACTTCGGATGAACCCAGCGAAAGCCGCCATTCTTCGCGCACTTTTCCCATGCGCTATAAGCCTTATGCGCTAGTAACTTCAGTCCCAGCACATCGCGGAACGCCGTCAAATAGGCATCATAAGCCGCCCACATATTGCCGCCAGAATAAGGGGCGTACCACTTGGCCGCGCACTTCAGGCCGAATTCCCAAGCGTTCCCGCATAGTTGCTTAGCGAGCGCGACGAAAAGATCAGATTCATCTCGGGTGGCTGCCCCGGTGGCTGCCCAGGTGGGTGCCTCGGTGGCTGCCCAGGTGGCTGCCACGGTGGCTGCCTCGGTGGCTGCCTCGGTGGCTGCCCAGGTGGCTGCCCCGGTGGCTGCCCAGGTGGGTGCCTCGGTGGCTGCCCCGGTGGCTGCCACGGTGGCTGCCCCGGTGGCTGCCCAGGTGGCTGCCCAGGTGGCTGCCCCGGTGGCTGCCCAGGTGGGTGCCTCGGTGGCTGCC
>VFSW01000942.1_pt1 | contig 43227 bp, 68 predicted proteins | sample 5358111 | NCBI WGS metagenome assembly VFSW01 (sample SAMN11554181, study PRJNA540505) | mine drainage metagenome | isolation source: sediment from site ElyBrook_90M | place: USA: Ely Copper Mine, Vershire, VT | collected 2017
GAACTATACAAATAACTCTATGCTATCTATACTACTCTTGATAGCTACTATGAGAAATACAAACATGATGTTTCTGTTGATGAACTAGAACTCTATTTCTATTCGCAACGTCCTGCATTCAGAGATAAGGATAGAGAAACATACACAGCACTTTTTCAACAAATAAGGGATTGTGTAGTAGATAACACTCTTGTAGAGGAAATAGTTACTGGTCTTAAACAGCGTCAAGAGGCTTTTGATCTGTCTACCAAAGCATATGAAGTGTCTCAAGGTAGAGGTAGCTTTGTAGACCTGATAACAGCAGCACACTCTTTGGAACATGAAGAGAAGCTTGATGAACTTGATGAGAACATCTTTGTAACATCTGATTTAGGAGAACTTTATGAACGTAGTGTTAAACAAACAGGACTTCGATGGAGACTTGCAACACTTAATCAAATGTTGGGTAGCCTTAGACAAGGAGATTTTGGATTTATCTTTGCCAGACCAGAATCAGGAAAAACTACATTCCTTGCGTCAGAGGTTAGTCGATTTGCAGAACAAGCTTCAAGAAGTATCCTTTGGTTTAATAACGAAGAGCAAGGTAGTAAGGTCATGCTCAGAATCTACCAAGCCTCTCTTGGACTTAGGCTAGAAGAACTCTTTTCTAACCTCAATGAACACAAGAGAAAATATGTTGAACTCACAGGAGACAGGATTAAACTTTACGATAGTGGAAATATTAGCAAAAACGACGTCGAACGGATCGTATATCAAGTTAAACCTAGTCTGATAGTTTTCGATCAGATCGACAAGATAAAAGGATTTACAAATGACCGAGAAGACTTACGGCTTGGTTCCATCTATCAATGGGCCAGAGAATTGGCAAAGGAATATTGCCCTGTTATCGGAGTTTGTCAAGCTGACGGAACAGGAGAGGGCCAGCGTTGGCTCACAATGGCAAATGTATCATCTGCAAAAACAAGCAAACAAGCGGAAGCTGATTGGATTATTGGGATTGGGAAATCCAACGATGACGGTATGGAGTATATACGCCATCTCCATGCTTCTAAAAATAAACTTGTTGGTGATAGCGACTCGGACCCGCGCCTACGGCATGGTAAACTCGATGTAATAATTCAACCTGATATTGCGAGGTACAAAGATATATGAAATACATTTATGCAATAGCTCTTAGTTTGATGATGGTACTGCCATGTTATGCTCTTGATGTAGATACAATGGTAACAATTATTGATTGTGAATCAGCAGGAAAGTACAATGCTGTTGGAGATGGAGGTAAGAGTTACGGTATTGTTCAGTTTCAAAAGGCAACCTTTAATGAAATGAAACGACAAGCACACATGCCAAACCTGGAATATAAGAATCCTATCCATCAAATGCGTCTTATGGTGTGGGGATTCAATCATGGGTATGCCTCACGTTGGACATGCTTTAGAAAACTTACACAGAAGGAAATAGCAAAGAAGGAACTTACAAACCCTTTGCATATTCCAGACCAGCAGCCTTTGGTATTTATTAACAGGGAGACATATGAGCAAGACCTTTCTAGTAAGTGATACCCATTTTGGTCATGCTAATATCTTAACTTTTCTCAAAAAGGATGGTTCTCTTTTACGAGAAGGATTTAAGGATATTGACGACCATGATTTAGAACTTATTAAACGATGGAATTATGTAGTTAAACCAGAAGACAAAGTGTATCATCTTGGTGATGTAGGTTTTAAGAACTTTGCTTATTTGAAAATAGTTTTCGATCAGTTGAATGGTACAAAGGTATTGATTAAAGGAAACCATGACAACTTTAAACTTAGCCAATATGCACAAATTTTTAAAGATGTTCGTGGGTCTCATCAATTGGATGGGTGGTTGTTAACACATATTCCTGTACATAGTATGTGTCTTGACAGATGGAAAGGAAATATTCATGGACATTTACATGAACACTATGTTGAAAAGGAAGTTTCATATGAAGCATATGATTATGTAATGAAAAAAGACAAACGGTACATCAATATGTGTGTAGAACATTGGAACTATACTCCGCAAGAGTTTTACAAGGTAGTAAAATGATACCATATTTGGTAATAGATTGTGAAACGACAACATATGAGAAAGGGAATCCATATTCACGGAGAAACAAACTATGTCTAGTGGGAGTTAAAGACCCAACAGGAAAGGAATACATTTATGATATTGAGTACACAGATCATGGATATGTAGATGAATTACAAAAGTTACAAGAACTAATCAACCACACAAATCTTATTATTGGCTTTAATTTGAAATTCGATCTAGCTTGGTTGCGTAGGTATGGAATAAAATATGACCATTGTAAAGTATTTGATTGCCAACTTGCACACTTTATTCTAAGTGGTCAAAAGGATAGCTACCCGTCTCTGAATGGCGTAGCAGAGTCTCATGAATTGGAACAGAAACTAGATGAGGTAAAAGAATGTTACTGGAACAAGGGAATAGACACACCACAGATACCACTAAGCATCCTTACAGAATACTTATCCAAAGACCTCCAAATCACACAACAGGTATATTTGAAACAATTGGAGTATTCTTCGAGTTGTACTCATCAGATGAAGAAGCTTATCAGCTTGTCCAATCAAGACTTGCTAGTTCTCTTAGAGATGGAATGGAACGGACTTAAGATAAACTTTCAGCAGATGGAACAAGAGAGTGTCAAGACTACGACAGCTATTGAAAACTTACGAAAGGAAATAGATGGCTATTTTGGGGATGTGCCTGCTTATTGTCGGAACTATTCTAGTGGTGACTGCCTTTCTGCTTTACTTTACGGAGGACTTGTCAAAGAATATACCAGAGTTGTCCTTGGACAATACAAAACAGGAGAAAAGATTGGACAAGATCGCTATCGTATCATCACAACAGAGCATATGTTGCCAAGGAGGTTTGAGCCACCAAAAGGAAGTGAACTCAAAAAAGATGGATACTTCGCCACAAGTGAAGAAACATTGCGAAGCATCAAAGCCGACAAAGCGGGGAGGGTGCTGCTAAATCAATTGTTGGATATGAGCAAACTTGAGAAACTCAATTCAACTTATTACAAAGGTTTGGCAGACTTGGCAGTAGAGAAAGATTGGGAAGAAGGAGAGATACATGGACAGTTCAATCAGGTAGTAGCACGTACTGGTAGATTGTCCAGTTCAAATCCAAATTTGCAAAATATGCCTCCAGAAATGGATGCACTTATTATAACGAGGTATTAATATGGGACGAATGAAAGATATGGCTATTGACCAACAGGAGCGCGAAGATGAAGACCAACGTAAGATGTTGGAAGAGGCGGCAGCAGCACAACAGGAAGCTTATTACTATTATGTTATACAGGAGTTCTACGCCATTTGCAAGGTTTTTGGTACAGCAAAAGTCATGGAGGACTTGGCTGCCTTTAAAAAGACTGTAGAGAAGGAACAACCTCGTATATTTATTGCACATCCGTAATGTTAGTAAACGCGGATGTCAAGGGTCTTGAGATTGTTGTAGCGGCCTATCTTTCTCAAGACCCAATATTGATGGAGGAGATAATAAGTGGAAAGGACTTACATGAAGCAAACCGAGTCTCTTTTAATCTCCCAAGTAGACTTATTGCAAAGGTATTGGGGTTTAGGATTCTGTACGGCGGCACTGAACATTCTTTTGTACGTGACCCTGATTTTCAGTCGGTTAGTACCAATAAGAAATATTGGGCCAAAGCTATTGAAAACTACTACAACAAATACAAAGGGATTAAACAATGGCATAACAAACTAATACAAACTGCTACAACAGAAGGTACTATCATCAGCCCAACAGGCAGAATGTTCCACTACCAGCAGTATCAGAACAAGCGTGGGGATTGGGAATGGCCTGTAACAACCATCAAGAACTACATTGTGCAGGGTACAGGGGCAGACTTGGTTATGATTGCCCGTATATCATTAGCCAATAGATTGAAGAAACTTGGGGTGAAGTCTAAACTTGTTGCCACTGTACACGACAGTCTTATTTTAGATTGTCCTCTGGACGAATACGAACAAGTAGGTAGACTAGCCGTTCAATGTGTAAAAGATGTGCCTCTAAACTTTGAGAGACTCTTTGGTATTCCTTTCAATTTACCTTTGTCAGCCACAGTCGAGTATGGAGAAACTCTAGGAGAAATGAAATCACTAGAATGACAGAAATGGAGTGAAAGAGAATGAGAACGAAGTTATCGCTAAAACTTTGGCAGATGAACTGTATAACACAAATTTACCTTTATATTCACATGACAAACAACTTATATATGAAGTGATAAAGAAATATCTTGACAGCCGCAAAAAAGTGTGATATAATATTAGTAATGATTAAAAAATTAATCATAAGTAATAAATTAACTAGAGATAAGGATAAATATGTTTTTTGATCTAACTGTAGATACTATTGTAAAGGATTTCACAAAAATTGTAGACCGTCTGGATAAGATCGTTAACAATCATGCCAATGTAGTTTCTGTTAACGAGATAGCAATTAGTGCCCTTCAGGTTGATAATACTAATCGTCTAGCAGAAGTAGAACGGGCGAAGAAAATCAAAGAAAACATCAACAATTTGTTGTCTATTTAAAGGAAAACTATGATTATTACAGTTGTTTCAGCAGAGAAGTCACAAGGTACTAGCAAGACAGGTAAGCCGTACACATTTATTGATCTGGCGTATAAGGGAGAAGACGGTAAAATCACAGGGAAGAAGATTATGTCCTTTGGTGATTCTAAACCTGTCTATGAGTCGTTGTCAAATTCTGGTAATGGAGACATCTTTGAAATCAGGGCAGTCAAAAATGAAGCATCTGGATATTGGGATTGGGTCGGAGCAAGCAAGGCCACTATAGCCACATTGGTTGGAGGAAGTCCTGACACAAGTACACCCCAACGCGCTCCGGCGGGAAAAGTCCTTGGAAGCAACTACGAAACACCAGAAGAACGAGCAAAGAAACAAGTCTATATCGTAAGGCAGTCCAGTATTAATGCTGCTATTGCTACTCTTGATCCAGCACGTCAAACCGAGTTTAGTATAGAGGATGTTATAGCTGTAGCAAAACAATATGAAGCTTATGTCTTTGATATTGGAACTCCAGTAGCAGCAACTAAAATTGATTTGACGGATGACGTACTCTAATGGATAAACTAAAACAAAAGTATCTTATAGATCGAGTAAATACAATTACTCATAGTCAATTGTATGAGCGTTGCCCAAAAGTAGTGGAACCAGATTATATTATAAAAATACGACAAGAGTTAGCAGCACATGAAGCAAAAGTGTCCGCAGAGAGACAAAAAAGAAATAAAGCTATTCAAGAAGCTAAGACTAGTTTACTTGATGCCATTTATTTCAAGGATGAGGGAGAAATTCTTTTTTCTCTAGAAAAGTTTAACACTACTACTTTTGGACTTTAATTTAATGCTAATAACAAATGCTAAAAAAACAGAGGGAGAGTGGGATTTTGATCTGCAATTGCGAGACGAAGAAGTAGATTATCTTGTCAACTTTGCAGTGGCAAATCTCTTACAAGCTGGCACAATAGCTGTAGAAGAAAAGGCAGAGCAACAGGAAGTAGACCTATCTTCAGGAAATGAAACTCTCAATTAAGGAGGAGAAATGGGCATCGAGGCATTGATTGATGCTGACATCGTAGCCTACCGATGCGCCTTTACCTGTGAAGAGGACGAGTCTTCAGGACTCGTTCTTTATCGGGTAAATGAACTGATGGAAAGGATACTAGCTGATGTTGGCGCTACTACTTATACTGCTTATATCTCTGGGGGCGAGAACTTTCGGAAGAACATTGACCCAGAATACAAAGCCAACAGGAAAGACAAAGCGAAACCAAAGTGGTTAGAAGTCTGTAAAGAATACCTTGTAACAGAGTGGAATGCCAAGGTAACAGATGGTATTGAAGCAGACGATGCTCTAGGAATCCATCAAACTATGTCAGAGGGTACTATCATCTGCTCAATAGATAAAGACCTGCTTCAAGTCCCAGGAATGCACTATAACTTCGTCAAAATGGAAAAGACTTATATCTCTGAAGAGGAAGGTCTTAAACGCTTTTGGATGCAGACATTAGTGGGGGATAGGGCAGATAATGTCTTTGGGGTGGAAGGACTTGGGCCAGTTAAATCTGCTCGTATCTTGGACCCAATTGCGGGAGATAGTTTAGAGGAACTTAATGTCAAATATTATGAAACTGTTGCTGCTCTATATGACGATAGGGAGCGTTTGCATCGTAATTGCCAACTATTATGGGTACTAAGAGGAGAAGGACAACAATGGTCGCCCCCTTACGGAAGCAGTGGACAGAAGGCCGTAAAAAAAGTTTCATTACCTCTGTTCTACGAAGTGGTAGCAGACGATGGCCTCCCAAGTACGAGTGTCTAGAAGATGCTTTCACAGAGAAAAAGATAAATACTAAAAGTGGACGACTTGCAAAACACTATCAGTGTGCTTCTTGCAAACAGGAATTCACTTCTACCAATATCCAGATAGACCATATATCTCCTGTAGTAAATCCCGAAACAGGGTTTACAACTTGGGATGAATTCATTGACAGACTATTCTGTGGTAAGGACAATTTACAAGCTCTGTGCCGTGCTTGTCACGACATTAAAACAAAGAAGGAGAAGAAAAAGAAATGACCCGACACCGTGAGAACTACTTCGTATACATAGAACCAGACGGAAGAGTAACAGTTCCAGATTGGAAAGAAGATTGTATAATCTTTGACGTTGAAATATCCAAAGAGACAGTCCGAGATTGGCCTATCTGGTTACGTGGAATGTATGTTAAGGAGGAAAGGATAGTATGGTAGATGTAAACCCACATACAGGAGCTAGGCTCACAACAAAAGAACTCACCCAAAAAGGCAAAGACAATTGGGACAAAATATTTCCTCCAAAACCAAAGGAAAAGAAAGATGAAAAAGATAACTCTAGCAATCGTCGGTAGTGTACTTTTTGGTATTGGTATTGTTTATGCCACTACAACAGTTCAAGAGAATCAAATTATCTTGTCCAAGGCGGATTTAGTTAAGATTGAAACTGTTATAACAGACCTTCGAGATTCTCTGGACAAGAGCAGGGAAGAAACAGATAGTTGGCATGAAGCATACAAAGACTTGGCTAATTGTATTATGGAGCAATCTAAGGAACAGCAACCTGCTATGGCTTGTCTAGGAGACAAAACTATATGAAAGATAACGAAATGTATACAATTAAAGTCTACACAAAATATGGTTACTTTGAGTATTCTGTAAAAGAAATGGCATCTGCTATAGAACACGCCCACTTAATTATGGAAAGAGGAGTGTATCGTAGAAGTAATTCTAGGGGAGAAGTAGAATTTCATAAAGTTATAAAAACAAAAGTTTCTGGACAAGGTTTGGAATCAGAATATCCAGATATTTTTAAAAGGACTTAAATGAAAATATTGGTCATGCCAGATGCCCAAGTCAAGGAAGGGGTAGACATTTCCCATCTTGAGGCTCTTGGACATTATGCAGTAGACAAGAAACCAGATGTCATTGTGTGTCTTGGGGACTTCGCAGATATGGAATCTCTAAGCTCCTATGACGTTGGGAAGAAGAGTTTTGAGGGACGAAGGTACACCAAGGACATTCATGCAGCTAAAGAGGCCATGCAGAGCTTCCTAACCCCCATCCGAAAGGAACAGGAGCGCCTTGTTCGTAACAAAGATAAGCAATGGCATCCTCGTATGGTACTTACTCTTGGAAACCATGAGAATCGCATTAACCGTGCTGTAAATGATGACCCTAAATTGGAAGGACTTATTAGTGAAAAAGATTTGGGATATAAAGAATTTGGTTGGGAAGTATATCCGTTCTTGGAGCCTATTTGCATTGAAGGTGTTGTCTTTTGTCATTATTTTACTTCCGGCGTTATGGGCCGTCCTGTGGTTAGTGCTTCTGCTCTCATTGCGAAAAAGCATCAATCCTGCATCGCTGGACATCAACAAGGTAGACTTGTTGCTTACGGAAGTAAAGCGGATGGTTCTACAATCACTTCAATGATTATTGGTAGCTTTTATAGCCATGAAGAAGACTATTTGGGGGCACAGGGTAATAAACATTGGCGAGGTTGTGCCATGCTCCACAGGGTGCATGAAGGAAGCTTTGACGAAATGTTTATATCCTTGGAGTATTTGAGAGAGAAATATGCTAAATAATCTTTTGGACGATTTAGTTGTTATTCGTAGAATAGCAGACAGGGGACTTTCTTTAGCAGTTAAAGAAAAACATACTCATTTCACAGATGTTTTTCAACATCTTCTTGACGAATTACAAAGGATTAATAAACACTATGCTAAATAAAGTTTATGATGATGTTCAGAAGGAAATGTTTGCAGCAGATGGTCATTGGGTGTACAAGGCACCAACACCACGACCAGACTACTACGCTATGGGAGGTATTGAAGTGATTGACTACATCAAAGCTAAGTTGACACCAGAACAATACAAAGGATATTTGTTAGGAAATATCTATAAGTATTCTGGACGGTGCCAGCACAAGGGGGAGTATGAAAAAGATGTTACTAAGCTGGCACAATATGTTAATTGGTTGATGAAATGCTAACACTGAAAGAATTAAAAGAGAAGTTGAAGCGGGAGGATGAAGTCTCCCTGCTTGAAATCTTAGACATTGAATCTGAGGATTTGGTAGAAATGTTTGAGCATAAGATTGAAGCCAGATATGAAATCTTGGTAGAAGACTATGAAGAGGAAGAAGATGTATAATTATTATTACTTTGGTGAAGTAGCAGATGAATACAAGGGAGACCATTGGGAGAGTATGCCTAAAGATTGGTTAGAAAATACTTATTTTAGAATAAGAGTAGACTATGCAGATGAAGAAATTAAACTTGAAGATAGCTGTGGTCGTATGGTTCCATTCAGTTTTGAGAACATTAAGGAACTTCGGAAAGTATTGAAGACTGTTAGGAAGGATATAAAGAATGTCTGACCTTCAAGAAGAAATCTGTCGCCTTGAAAAAGTTGTGGAGAGTTTAGTAATTTCTAACGAAAGAAATTCATCTAGTATTGGACGTTTTGAACAGAATGGAATCCCAGGTGTCAGGGATTTCTTTGCTACAAGTGCTCTATCAGCTTTAGCCAATGCTGCTCATTACCATAGGTTTGATGCTGCTGGTTTTGCTAAACACGCGTATGAAGTAGCAGATGCTATGATGGCAGAGAGGGAGAAGAATGCAACTACCAAGTAGCAAGACAAGCTTGCCCTCAAGCTATCAGTCGGTAATTCATAGGTCGAGGTACTCTAGATATATACCAGAACTTAAACGTAGGGAAACATGGGATGAAACAGTTGAAAGACTTATGGCTTTTATTTCCGATAAGGTGGATAGTGATACTCTTGTTTCTCTTCGTACTGCTATCCTTTCTTTAGAAATTATGCCCTCTATGAGGCTTCTTATGGCTGCTGGAGAGGCTGCTGCAAGAGATAATATTGCAATATACAACTGTGCTTATTTAGCTGTCAATAACAAACGAGCCTTTAGCGAGGCTCTGTATGTCTTGATGAATGGAACAGGAGTTGGCTTTAGTTGTGAGCGTCAGGAGATAGCAGGATTACCTTCAATACCAGAGGAGCTTAAAGACAGTGAAGACACAATCGTTGTTGGAGACAGCAAGCTTGGGTGGGCCAAAGCATTTAAGAAACTCCTCTCATCTCTTTGGGAAGGAGATGTACCAAAAGTTGACTACTCCAAGGTACGACCTGCGGGAGCAAGGCTCAAAACTTTTGGAGGCCGTGCCTCTGGCCCTCAACCACTAAAAGAACTGTTTCAATTTTGTATTGCCACCTTTAAGGAAGCTCATGGAAGAAAACTTAACAGCCTCGAAGTGCATGACATCATGTGTAAAATCGGAGAAGTTGTCGTTGTCGGAGGCGTTAGACGCTCTGCTCTCATCTCGCTCTCCAATCTCACAGACCGCAGGATGCGGGAAGCAAAAGTTGGCGCATGGTGGGAAGGCAATTCCCAACGAGCGTTAGCAAACAACAGTGTAGCTTATACGGAGAAACCTGATGTAGAGACGTTTACTGAAGAGTGGCTTAATTTAATTAAATCTAAAAGTGGAGAAAGGGGTATTTTTTCTCGTGTGGCAAGTCAAAAGCAAGCTGCTCGTTGGGGAAGACGTAGTGCTACTTTATCCTATGGAATAAATCCTTGTGCCGAGATAATTTTACGTGATAAACAATTCTGCAATCTTTCCGAGGCAGTAGTTAGGGCAGAGGATACTTTTGCAACCCTTAAAAGAAAAGTAGAACTAGCAACAATCTTAGGAACTATCCAATCTACTTTCACAGATTTCGGATTTCTCAGTGAGGAGTGGAAACGGAATACCGAAGAGGAAAGACTTCTTGGAGTAAGTTTAACAGGTATTATGGATAATGAGGTAATGAATGGAAGCGGACGACCAGTTAACGACACAGAACTCCCCAAGATACTTGAGTCCCTTAGAGACCATGCTAGAGAGACAAATAAAATCTGGGCTGAACGACTTGGGATTCCTGCTTCTGTGGCTATTACTTGCGTGGACTGACGTTTAGCGCAAACAAAACTGTGTGAACTCAGGGGAAGTCCAGACCGGATAATCCTGACCCAAGTTAAATCGGGGGCAACGACTAGTCGAAAGACGTACACCTAAGTAGGTGGAAGCGCACAGCCCCGCGAAAGCGGGTGATGATATAGTCTAATCTCTATAGGAATATAGAGCAGTGAAAGGTTAGAAATGTATACAGTTTATTTTATTGTCTCAGATAAAACAACTTCAATGTATATTGGAATGACGGGAAAATCATTGTCTACTAGAATGGCACAACATCGCCATGCAGCTAGAAGTGGAAAGAAGTCTCCTCTATATGACTGTATGCGTAAGTATGGACCAGAAAATTTTCTTATTGCTATTCGAGAAGAACTTGAGACAAAGGAAGAATGTCAACAAGCAGAAATATATTGGATAGCTCATGCAAGAAAAGAAAACTGGAAAATATTAAATCTAGCTGATGGTGGTGATGGTGGTTATATTGTTCCTCCAGAAAAGAAAGACGCCTGGAGAGCTAAATTATCTATTGCTAGAAAAGGAAGAAAGCCAGCATTAGGTATGAAACATACAGAAGAAAATAAAAAGTTCTTTTCTGAATGTTCTAAACGCAGAAAACCTTTGTATCCCAATTTGGATGTAACTAAAATGGGATTTACAGAGGCAAACAAATTCTGCGGGATTAGCAAAACACATTACTACAGACTACTAAAACGGGCTAAGACTAACGACCTTAGTTGAATATAAATGTAAACCAAGCGGAACGGTCTCTCAGTTGGTGGATTGCGCTAGTGGGATTCATCCTCGCTATAGCAAATATTACATTAGGACTATTAGGCAGGACAAGAAAGACCCAATTACTAAGTTTCTTATTGAACAAGGTGTTCCATATGAAGACGATGTAATGAAGCCAGAGTCAACTGTGGTGTTTAGCTTTCCACAAAAATCACCGGAAGGAGCAGTGACACGAAATGACAGAACAGCCTTGGAGCAATTGGAACTCTGGCTCGTATATCAACGTTACTGGTGTGAACATAAACCAAGTATTACTGTGTATGTCAAAGACAACGAATGGCTATCTGTTGGTGCCTGGGTATATACTCACTTCGATGAAGTGTCGGGAATATCTTTCCTACCACACTCTGACCACACCTACCAACAAGCACCTTATCAAGAATGTTCAGAAGCAGACTATCTCTTAGCTAAAGAACATTTGAGTAAGGACATTGATTGGTCTTTGTTTGTTGAAGATGAAGACAATACGATAGCTAGTCAGGAACTTGCTTGTGTCTCAGGAGTATGTGAAATCTAGGAGAGCAAATGGCACCACGTAAAAAGAAGGAAGCAGAGTGGCCTAAGTATTGTTGTGGGATATGTACACACTCAGAAATGGATGGTACACAGTTGAAATGTTATGCAGATTCTCCAAAGGCGTACCATAATGCTGAACTTGTAGATGTTCTACAATGGTATCGTGGTGCTCCAGTGGAGGCTACAGACAAGATATGTAAAGACTTTAAACCGAAGGAGATGGCATGAAGAAAATTGAAATGCAAGTAATTCCACACCAAGAACAACGTTATGATACTTTAGGGGACTATTGGGAAGATGCGGAGGGATGGCACTTTAGGGTAAGTGACATGGGAGATTGGAGATATAATTTTTCTGTTCTTCTACATGAATTTATAGAATATGCTATTATGAAACATAAAGGCATTACAGAGGAAGAAGTACTAGCTTTTGACTTGTCAGTAAAACCAGATTCCCCTTATGTGGATGATCCTGGATTTGATCCAGCAGCCCCATACCACGAAGAACATGTTTATGCTGATTGTATGGAACGACTTATTGCCCCTAAACTTGGTATGAATTTTATGGACCCGTGGAAGGCCGCTTCCACTTTACCTACTTGGAGAAAGATATGAATGTTATATTGTTGGAACCCATTTATGGGATTGGTGTTGGTTTAGAATGGGTTCCTGATGAAGATGCTTTTATCCTAGACCTGTTGATCTTGCGGATTGTTTGGCTCCGTAATGTCGGGGATTGAGAATCCCATAACTCCTATACAGCCCTCCAGAGTCATTTGGAGGGCTTCTTCTTGTGTATGAAACAGACGCAATATTGGTAAGTCACCCTTATTAATAGGAGGATAAACGTTTATGTAATAATTCATGGAACTTGTTCCTTATTTTGTATCGACAACCTCAATAGTAATCGTTTCTTTGTTAACAAATGCCAATTGTATTTTAGGGAAGAGAACATTAAAAGCATCCCTAGCAGAACCGATAAAATCACCTCCCGTCCAAGTTTGTCCCACCAAGATACAACCTTCTGTGTCTGCGTCATCATTCCCAGAATGAATTCTCACTCCTTCAAAGTCAGGAACATTAAGAATATGTGGCATGTTCCTATTGAAATGAGGAGAGAAGTCTATCGTTACATTATAAGTTCCAGCAGGAATGGCTGTCTCACCAAAGATTTTAACTCCTGGTGCTCTAACAGTATCCTCTAGGGTGTAACATTCCTGCTCAGTGCTATCATTAATATACATTCTACCTATAGTGTACCTGTCAGAGTACTCAAAGCGCCTGACTACAATCTTCATTGTTTATTTCCTTTAGGTGGTTCGGCATTAGCCAAAAGAACGTTCTTTGTTGCACTACCATTGGTAGTACCATACCAGTAAGCCAATACCATAGTAGCAACAGCATCCATCAAACCTAAGACACGTCCTACAATAATGTCTGGAACAGTATGTGGATAACCATTAAACAAGACAGTCATTTCTGTACCAAGGGTTAACACTAGCAATCCAACAGACATCCAGAATAAACTTTTCTGTGTTCCACCATCCACATTTGCCTTACGAGCACTGTCTCTATCCTTGTAAGCAAGTTCTGCATATCTAAATCCACGTTCCTTTTCATCAGCTTGGTATTTCAATTCTAGAGTTTTAAGATCAGACACTTGCTGTGGTGTTAGTTGTCCCGTAGTAAGGACATCTGCAATCTTATCTGGAGTAGCTGCGGTAATACCAAGTAGATTTCCAATCTCGGATACTGCTGCCCCCGCCAAGGGACCACCAAGGGCAGTTGCTACAGTAGGAGCAAGGGTAGATAGTACAGACTTCCAATCAGTCATCTTTCTTTCCTTTCGTAAGTTCGTTAATAGTTTTTCCTGTAAACATTTCTACTATTCGAAGTATTGTCCAAATAATAGAAACTAGGGCTGCCAGAGGAGGTAGTATACTCATACCTGCTAATGCGGAGAAAGCTAGGGCCATCATATCAATTGTGTGTTTTATCGGGTGGTCATTCATACTAATTTCCAAATTTGAAAAATCTAAATGGTGTTGCTACTATTTGACCCATAGTTGGATGTGGATAACCTAATACAATATTATTCAATCTCCAACCTAGTCCTCCTTCTATACATTTACCAAAACCTATTGGATAACAATAGGAAAAGTGAAAGTATCCGTTTGCAGTGATGAGATAATATCCTGCTATTCCTACTGTATCTCCCATCTTCATATCGCCTCTAACTTTGCACAGCGTTTGCATTGTTACATTAGCTTTGAGTAATTGATCGAATCCTTGTGCCGGATTTCTCCACATCCAAGTGACTGCTAGTTGATAGTTTGAATATGTCGGATGCTGTTGAGACCAGAAAGTGTCGCCTATAGCTGGAGCGTCTGGCGTTCCAAACCAAGACATGACGAGTGAATCATCTTTGCGCACAAATAGGCAGATGATTGGTGCAAAGAGATATGCAGCAAGCGTTACAAGCCAAGACGCAATTGCGTAAAATGGGTATAGAATAACTTTCATATCAACCTGCCACCCATGCTGTGCCGTTGTAGAAAACAGGCGTTGTAACAGTGCCTCCGCCAGTTAATGCGCCCAAGAAGGTTGGCGCTGTTGCATCTGTTACATACGCTCTCATGCCAACTGTGCCAGCCGGAAGTGTTGCGACGGTATAGCCGCCTGTTTTGATTATTGTGGTTCCAGCAATCGCCCCAATTACAGTAATACCTGCTTGGAATGTAACAAGTCCGGTGGTGTCATACCTGAATGCCTCAGTGGTATAAGAGTAGAATCTATGCTGTGTAGGCCCAGTTCCTTGCTTAATGTTTGACTGCCACGTGTAACCCCCCGCATTAGACAACCCAAATGAAATACCTTGATTGGTTCCAGATGTGACACCAAGCACCACTGATGGATTATTCCATACACCAGATGAATCAAGTGAATTAGACAATGTTGACACACCATTCACATCCAGCGCTGTTGTAGGTGTTTTATTTATACCAACAAAACCGTTTGAATTTTGTACAACAATAGCAGGTCCACCGACAATACCACCAATTGTTCCTATATAGGTAACTTGGTTATTACCATCTGGCGATATATGCAAATCTGCCCAGGCACTTAATCCAGCATTGTGTGCGCCAAGCCACGCTTGAGAATTATATTCACCCATTAAAAATGCATTATTATCTCCCCCCGCTGTTATCCTCCCGCGCCATACTACTGCTGATGTTCCAGTTCCCCTAATTGTTACTAAATTGTCAGCGTTTGCAGCGTATGTAGCAATTGTTGAATCTCTAAATGTTGCTCCAATACTAGTTGAACCATATCCTGTCTTATAAAGTTCAAAATTTCCAGATTGAGACGCTGTATTAACACCAACTATAGTAAAATGACCAACATTCGGTGTAGTCGCCCCAATTGGTGTATTGTCAATTGAACCTCCAGTTATCGTTGCCAAGCCAGAAATCGTGTTGGTCGCTTTTAGATTGCCGTTTGTATCCAGCACATACCAACCTTGAGTATCGGTGTATCCGAGCGTGTCCCCTACTTGTAGTGTAGAGACCACCAACGGGCGTAAAGTAGAGTTGTTATTCAGCCGAACCGTAACGACTTTGGAGACCATATCGGCGTTGTAAATAGTAATTCCATTGACCTTACGCTGTGTAGAAACAGCAGGTGCAGCAAGAATAGTAACCGCCGTAACTCCATTGGATTGTGTATCATTACTACCAGCCAAAGTAGTAGTAGTGGTCATATCTACATAATCTACAGTAATTGGAAGCTGGTTGGTTGTAACCACAGTCCCCAATACAATTTCAAGACTTTTTGATGTTGTATCTAAAAACATATTAAATCCTTAAAGATGCTACTTGTCTTGCAGTAGCTAAACTTGCTCCAGTAAGAGTACCCCAAGAAAGAGTTGCTCCAGTAGAAGTTAATATCTGTCCAGTCGTTCCTACAGTTGTAAGTCCAGTACCACCATTGACAGTAGCTAGTGCTCCAATGGCATTAGCCAGATTTCTATCACTACTATGGTAGTGTAGAGTAGTATCAGCAAGGCCAGTTAGTCCAGTGTGCTCTGCATTGGAAAGATGATATTCTTCATTAGCAAGACCTCCCTGAAGTCCTGTGAGAGCATTATGACTAATTGGAACACTACCTGCCACTGTGCCATTCAATAGCAAATATATACGAGAGAACCATTCCCTCCAGTTATGACATTCACCAATTTTATCTGGTGGAACTGGTGTTATATTATTAGCCATTATTCATAGTCCAAATCTGTACAATATCCCATAGCATGAAGTTTAGGAAGTTGATCTTCCAAACGGCATCCTATATCAGAACGATACATTATACTATTGGGTATTTCTATTTTCTTCTTGATGGTCTTGTAGCACTTTTCAGAAGACTCTTCCACTGTCTTTCCTGTCCCTGTCACTGTAGCAACATAGTCACCAGCAGTAACATACATGGGAACATTCATCTTTACTTCACCGTCTACATTAGCAGGAGCTTTACCCCATTGAACTTCAGAGAGGTGAACATCACTTAGTGCATCTTCTTCTGTGAGGCCAAAGAGAGGATAGCCTGAACATTCTTTTTTGGTAAGGCGAGAATAAGGATAATCGGGCATACTAACAACAACACCACAGGCAACATCTTTAGATACTTTAAGAATGTCTTTTCCATCAACCATTGCCAACATCCACTCAACAGGGTCTCCTTTATGTAATGCTTGTTGTATCTGAAAAAGAGGCCATCCTGGTCTCATAGTGAACTCAAGAGGCCAAGGTTGACCATCATCAGTAATGATACAATTAACGTCAATATAACCAGTGTAGTCCAATCCATGTAGCATTCCCTCCAAAGGTTTTAACACCTCATCAGCTAGTTTAGACTCCTCAGTATAGCGAAGAATAGTCCCCTGTTCTCCAGTGGCTACGCCTAAGTCATCGTTCATCAACTTTTTGAATTCCCAATTCTCGCACCAGTGCTTTGAGAATCCTCCAAGTCCAAACCATCCTCCAACTGCCATCTCAATACCAGGACGGAACTCTTGAAGGATAAATTCTCCTTTATGAGCGTTCTTTTTCTTCCAGTATTGGAGCATATAAACCAAGTCAGCAGGAGACTTAGCAACATAACTAAGAGCTTTATCCCCATCACCAATAGGCTTTGATACATACCTCTTATTGGTTTCCACAACATATTTAATAGCCTCATCATAGTTATTAAACTTCTTAGAGGGGATAGTCTTGACTCCAACTCGTTCATGTACTTCTGCCCCAACATCCCGTTTCTGTTCCCAATCATTAGCAGCACTAGAGGGGCCAAAGATAGGATAACCCTTGGCCCTATAGTGATCCAACATAGGAATATAATAGGTGTTATCACAGCAAAAGATGAAGTCTGCCCATGTCATATGGGGTTCCCAATGGGGAACACGAGTTATCAAACCATCCCCAACTTCAGAACGAGACCCATCCTTGTTGTTTCTAATGAACACCTTTACTTCATGTCCATTAGATAAACAACGTAAAGCAAAGTCCAAACTGGTTCCACCAGCATCTATTATCAAGACTTTCATTTCATTGAATCCCGTTCTTCTTTTTTACGTTTGCGTTCTGCTAAGCGTTCTTCTTTGGTCATTCCGGTTTTATATTCCTGTTCTGATTCCTTCTCTTTGGAGGCTTTAGCCCTAGCACTTGGAAGTTGAATATCACCTTGTTTAGCCATAATGGATTGCCAATCAATATCTCCAGAAGGGTTTGTAGCTCCAAACATACCTGCTTGTGGCAGCATATGTTGTGCCCCATAAGTAGCCCGTTCTCCTATAGCTTGGTCTGTATCACTTCCAGGAGTAGCAATCTTATGACCAAAAGGAATAGACCTGCCAATAGCTGTTTCCACCAAGGGTGTCCACATTGGAGGAGACATAATGGACATGAGCATAAATAGTTCACTATCTGGTTCTCCATTAGCCATAGCCTGTGCTCTTTCGATAATATGCAAAGGACCAGCCCTACGAGTCTTGGCTTGGTCATCCCCACTTACCATTTGAGCAATGGGGTCCATCAAGTAGTTCAAGACTATAGACCAACCAGCCAAGGCACCAACCTTATCCATAGCATGAAGTTTCTCCTGCACAGTTCCAGTGGTTATCTCTTTGGCAATGTTAGACAACTCGGATGTAACAGCGTAGTGATATCTAAAGAATGGAGTAGCCAATTGGTTACTACCTACTTGAGAAACACCACGACTAACTGCTGCTCCTGTATCTTCACCAAGGATAGACTTGAAGAACTCTTCTGCAACCCTAGGAGGTAGACGATATGAAGGCATATCCTTCATAACACCTTGTACAGCGTTCTTGACAACAGCTTCTCTAGGCATGGATGGATATTCTTTACCAATTTGTTCCATCCTGAGATGTGCCAAATGGGTTACAAGCATATCCCGGGTATGCCACATAAGGTCTCCGGTCTTTTGGGACAATTGTGCATAGAACTCTAAAGGGCTAAGTCCAAGTCTTTGAGCAAAGTCATCTAGCCCTTTGGCTTGCTGTAGTTCCTTCATCTGCTTCTCAGCAAGAGACTTGATGTTGTTATTAATCCAACGATCAGAATACAAGGTGGAAAGACCAGCTTGCATCAGCTCCATCTGAACATCATCTTGGTTCTTAACACTCTCCCAAGCATCAAACATAGTCATGTTTGTTGCTCCTTTATGGAAGTTGGTAAGACCTTTAGCTGTTATATAGTGAACCAATTCATTGTCTACGTGTGGCAATGGGTTCAACAACAGGTTCTTCATGGCTATATTGTTGATGCCCTTCATCAGTTCTGTAAAGGCACCTCCAGGTTCTTTACCCATAAGGTCTTCCAAAGTCTCTAGCAATCTAGGCTCAAAGGCATAGTTACGGAAGAGAGGAAGCTTACGTTGGGCATAGGCTGGAAGAGGTTTCCATCCTTTAGGAGCTTTGTCCATATCCTTGTTAAACAGATGTTGCAAGTCAGGACTATCCTTAATAGATTGGAAGAATCTCATTTGATCTAGGTAAGCCTGTGCTTCTGCTCTCTTGATAAGAGCAACACTTACCGCATCGTTCCAATAACGAGTGTCAGAATGTTCTTCTACTTCGTTCTTACCTGCCTCCCTGAGTTTACCCAAAGGATTACCATTACCATCTACCAGTTGTTCTCCAAGGGTTGCCTTACCTTTTCCAAGAGGAATCTCATTCCCTTTATGGAAACCCGTGATAGTACCGTCCTTACCCACATGGACTACCATAGGACCAAACTCCTTGGTATCCACAGCAAAGATGCTACGCCCATAGCTGGAGGAGGCTTTACCACCCAGATGAGCATTATCCCCTTCCATAAGCTTCTGGAGCGTCGTACGCTTATCTAAAGCCATACGAGGGAAAAAGTCAGTCATTAACTCCTTGCTATCCCGTTTGGTAATACCTTCTATCTGACTTAGTATTTCTCCTAAATCTTTGATAATAGGTTTGTAAGTGTTTTCATGCCAATCTTTGACTTCTTGGCTAACTTCCTTACCATCCTCTAGATCATAGATAGCTTGGGCCATTTCTTCTGTGAGACCCATCTTGGTAAGTTCTTGCCTAGCCTTCATAGCAGCCACCATAGAAGCTTTAGCTGCCCCGTCTACACGATAGCCCCTGTCAATGACCTCTTTCTGAATAAGATACTTGTCAGCTTTAGATTGGGCCTTCTTGCTTATCTTCCAAGCCTCTGGTGTCTTTTCTTCCCACAAACGTCCAGCAGCGGCCTTAAAAGCCTCTCCATGACGTTCTACCATCTTATCCACGAACTCTGCCTTAGAGATATTCTTAGCATCTCTATAGGCGCTAGGAGCCCTTGCCATGAGTATTCCCATACCCCCACCAGCAATGATCTTACCAATGAAGCCAGGGAGCGTTGTATCCCCATTAGCGGTCAAAGCTGTATAGGTAGCAGCACCCATAGCTCCAGCACCAAGCATTATCATCAATTCAGGGTCAGCCTTACCTTCTTCCAATTTAGAAGCTCTAGCATGTTCTGTCTCTACAGTAGGAGGAGCTTGTGCAAGATGACCTTCTTTGGTGGGAGTGGCAGCTACAGCTACATCACCTTCCATATGTGGTGTGTTGATAGAATTCTTGTCTCCTCCAAGCTGGTCTACTAGTTCTATCAACCTAGAAAGAGCATTATGCTCTGTTTCTGGAATACCTAAAGCTTCCCTCATAGCTTTTACAAAAGCACTAGAAGCAGTACCTCCTGCTGGCATTGGAATCTGTTTTAATATCTGTTGAAATGGTCTGTTGTTTAAACCATTGGCAATAAGTTCATCTGTATTCTCAAGAATGTTACCCGTTGCCGTTTCAATAGATAGGTCTTTATCTTTGACTAAGGGATGGTCTTTTATAGTCTCAAGGAGAGCGTCTAAGTCAGCAGCAGCTTTTGGTGCAGTTGGTGGCATTCCTTTTTGGGATACAGGACGCATACCTCCATTTTTAGCCTTGATTACACCCTTTCCTTGGGCATATCTCCACATAGTTGCTGCATGGGTAATCTCGTGCATAAGCACTTCAAATCCATTTGCTGCCCTACGAGCGTTAGGTTTTCCTTCGTTAAAGTGGACACTATTGTCACTTTGGAACCATTCTCCTTTACTATTGGAACCAATACTACTTTGTTGATAACCTAACATACTGTCGTTCTTATCCTTGAACACACGCAGACCTACATCTTTTACTGCATGGTAAATGTAAGAACCAACACGATCAAAGTCTGTAGGAAGATATTCTCCAATGTGGTTTAGAAGTTCTCCAACCGTACTGAAACCTTTTAGTACATGCCAATCTACATGTGAATTCCAAGTGTCTATACGACCATCTTGGTCATGCAATATCTTGACACCCTTTTGAGCAGCCTCTTGTACTGCTGCATGGACTTCATCTGGATTACCCCAATTCTCTAAGATAGGATGACGTTCAGGTTCGTTAGAGACTTGTCCTTTAGCAACTTCTTCTTGCCTACGTGCGTCATCAGCAACCTGCTTTTCTTTATACATCTGTTCAACTTGAAGACGAGTTTTAAGCTCCGACATAGACTCAGCACGTCTAAAGGCATTGTCCTTCTCTTCTTTGGAAGCAGCTTCTTGTTGAGCCTTATATTGCCCCCAAGCTTTGTCTTCTTCTTCAGCTTTCTTTTTAGCAGCAGCTTCAGCTTCTACCTGCTTTTGATGACGAGACAGTTGCTCCAATTCTTTTGCTTTCTCAAGAGAGATAGCATTTTCTTTGACTTTAGTTACACTTTCCCCTACTTTATCCCAAGCAGCGCGTCCAACCTTGGCTACAGGGTCTAGAGCATATTGAGCAGCATTAGCACCAAGACGAAGAGTTTCACCCACAGTTTCGCTACCCGTTTTCTCTTTCCAGAACTCGGCTGCTCTGTCAATCTTTTCTCCTGTCCATTGACCAAACTCTTCAGCAAGAGTGTCTTCTTTCTTTCCAGTTTTACTTTCCAATCCCATAGACTCTTGCAAACTCTTTAGAGGATGTACAAGAGCAGGATTAGCAGCTAAACCAGCTTCAGAAGATTCTCTAGCTTCTTTCATTACATGAGTGTCTGGAGCTTGCCCTTCTGGACGGGTAAGATTCTCAAACTCGCCTTTAGCCATTAAACCTATGTCTGTGGCAAGTCCTGCCGCACCAACGGCATATCCAGCTACAGTGTCAGCAAGGCCCATGCCTTCAGAGATGCCCTTAGAGGCAACATCTATGACAGATTTAGAAGCACCAACAGCCTTCTGAAAAAGAGACTTGTCAGGTTCCACTGGTTTACCTACAGAATCAAAAGAGTCTACAGGTTTTCCTACATTGGCAAAGCTATCCACAGGCTTACCAACAGACGCAAAAGGGTCTACTGGTGTCCCAACATTAGCAAAACTATCAGCCATGTGTACCCTTTAAATTTGACGGAGTTCTCCAGAAGGAGTCAGGAAATAAGACCCTTTAGGAAGTTTAGAAGCTTCTTCTGCTGTTGCAGGTTTAGCTGGAGCTTCTCTTGTGTATGCCTTTGCTGCTGCTTTTGTATTAGCCTCAGCAGTCTTTGTAGCAGTTACCACACCCAAAGCATCATGGTAATCAGATTGAAGTCTATCTAGTTCCTTCTGTCTATTCTCTACAGCTTTGGTAACATCTTCTGGTATAGATGCTCCAGGAAGTTTATATTGAAGTCTGTCTGCTTCCTTCTTAGCCTTGTCCAAATCTGCTTGAGCACGTTTAATCTGTCCAGGATAGTTCATCTTGGCAAGAGCAGCTTGTTGGTCATTAGCAGACTTCTTCTCCTTGAGAGTCTTGTCTGTAAGTTCCTTAAGGGCTTTAAGACTTTCATCCCTAGAGTCATGCCGTTCTTTTTCTTTTATTACGTCCTGTCTATCAGCATGAATGTTTGCATCAGCTTTTGTTTTACGAGCAGTTTCAGTTTCATGGAATCGTTGAGCTTCTTGCGCCTTTGCTTCATCAATCTTCATCTTGTTTATGGCAAGCAGACCTTTTAGTTCTGCACTAGGAGCAAGACCTTGTTGAATCTTGTCCTTAAAGTCTTCCTGCTCTTGTGGACTAAGTTGACTGAACGGTACTTTCTGTCCCATAGAATTAGGAATGGGATGCTTATCTGCCAAGATTTGAGAGATACCTAAAGCCCTTTGACGAAGGGTTGGATCGCTAATATTCATGGCTCCATTACGAAGATTCTCTGCTCCAGTAGTGGGATCATCAAAAGCGGACATTACATTGTCATATACTTCTGTCTGTTGCTCTTGACGAAGTTGCATATTATCCTGTGCCTTCATAGCAGCTTCGTGGAAGGTACTGTTCAAATCGTTCTGTATTTTCTGTACAAGGACAGGATTGCTTCTATTCTCTTGTAAAGCAGATTGATACACCTTTACCTTACCACTCAAGGTGTTCATATCTGCATCTGAGTTACGCAGAGCAGAAGATTGTAAAGCTGCCCGTTCAGCCAAGGTAGTAGCTTGCTGTTCCTTTAAATCAGTGACAGCTATTCTACTAGCTGTTGCCTTATCTGAGAGAATACTAGTTTGTGCAGTTTGTTGCTCCCGATAATTACCAAGATCAACTGCATCCTTGTACCCACCAATAGCAGCAGAAAGGGGAGTTTGTCCAAAGATTGTATCAGCCACTTTATACTCCTACGGGATTTTCCATCCCTGTATTTGCACCAGCCATAGTGTTATTCATATTGTCTATCATACCAGAACTGGTTCCGCCCCCACCACCTCCACCAGCAGTCCTATTACCATAGATACCTGCTAGAGTACCAATACCCTGCCCAAGAGCCTGATACGGAGCCATAGCAATGCCACCAGCAGTTTGTGGGGACATACCTTGGGGCACTGTAGATTGGCCTCCAGAGGCTCCAGAAAGAGATGCTAAACGTTGATACTGTTGGTCGAAATAACTTTGTTGATTGAGAGTGTTCTGTTGGTTTAGAGCTAACAGATCATTAGTACCAACTCCCTGCCCCTTGGAAGCCATCATGCGGTCAACTCCTTCAAGGGAGTTTTGGTTCATAGCTTGGAAAGCAGGGTCATTAGCAATACCAGCAACCCCACCTTTCATCAAATTATTTAATTGGGGGACATATTGTGCCCTAGCACCAGAGGTACTAAAGGGGTCATGCTGCTGATTGTATTCTTGTTGAAACTGTATATTCTGTGCGTTGGCTCCTTGAGCAGCACCAGCCCCCGCACTTGCCGACATGTAACTTCCTACTGCTCCAATAGCAGCACCACCCACTGCGCCCCAAGTCATTCTAATACTCCTGTTGTTTTTTGTTCGATTAAGTTTTCATAACTAGGAGCAATAATAAGGGCTTCTAGTTTTTCTGGGTTTCTCTCTTCCGTAGGATTCGCATGTACTGTAGTCCAAATAGTATCCGTATGGGTGTATAATGCCCGCTTAGTTCCCGCTGTGCTTATCATACTACAAGGTCCAACAAGAGTCTCCAAGCCATCTTTAGTTAACACTGTAACAGTTCCAAAGAGAATGAAATTCAAATGGGCATGTTTGTGTATCTTACCAACAATAACGCTATCAGCAGGAATGTACATCTCACGGATGTACACACCATCTGTAAAGGTCTCCTTCAAAGGAAAGTCTTTTTCAGAAAGCCCTTCTCCAAACTCTGCAATAAGGGCTGTTTCTAATTCAGCTATCTTCTCTCGAATGACAGTTTGTATTTCCGTAGACTTCTCTACATGTGCTGGTAACATTAAGCTTCTCCTGTTTCGCCTACTACAAAATCAATCTCTGCTGCTTCAAGTCTCACTGGTATATCATCACTGATAAACACTTCCCATGCCCTACGTCTAGCCTGCGCATTCTGATAGAGTACTGGCCTATCTACTGATAGAAGCACTTGTCTATAAGGGGACCAAGTAGCATAATCATTATCACTATGTCTTATATAAGCATTCCCAACTACCTTGTCTCCGATGATTTCAATGCGTGGGTAGAACTTACGTTTATTTGTTCCACTATCCATATTAGGACTTACTGCCCTTAGATAGATGTGATTTCCATTGTCATTAGGGTAGTCAAAAGACATGGTGTATATATTCCCATCAGTGTCTCCCTGTAAGATAATACTTGGGGTGTATTCAATGTTTCCATTGTAGAATGTCTTATTGAAATAGGTTTCTGTTCCACTATTGACTATACCAGTATCCCCACTCTGGCTAGTCCATTGGTACCACTCTTGTTCATCTAAGTCATACACCAATGTAATTGGCATAGAGACATCTTTACAGGTAAGAACATATAAAGTATGCCCAGAAATAGTTATGCAATAAGCAGACACATTCTGTGGGGTAGTCATCATATCCATCTTATTCAAGTATTTCTCAATATAACGAGTAGACACTTTCTTTGGAGACATACCATCCATTAGATATACAGCCCTACCTTCTGTTAGAGATTGCCCCACCCAAACTAAGGTTTGTGGGGCCGCTGCCACAGTGTATCCATTAGCACATCCCATTTCTAGTTTAGCAGCTTGGTTAACCGCCAAAGGAGAGGCAGGAGGTGCTGTACCAGCATCGTAGAAGAACTCTATGGACCATTGTCCAAAGGCTACTAGATAGTTTAAGTGTCTAAAGAGGGCTTGACCCATATCTGGGTCACTAGAAGCTTGTATAGAGGCTGTATACCAAAGAGTAGGATTGTCTATATGTGAAGCATAAATATTAGCATGTGTATCCATCACATACACAGTGTTGTCCAGATAGGCAAGTCCAGGAGCAAATGGACCAGTAATACTAGAGGCCATAACTGATGTAGCTGTGGCTGTACTAATAACAGGGGCAGTAATTGTAGCTGTCACTGTCTCAGTAGTGAAGTTATTAGTAGGACCAGTAATTAAATACAAACCACCACTAGTTAAATTTATAGCAGTAATCTGTCCAGCATCATTAACTACTGTGGCTCCTGTTGCTGCTGGAAGAGCAGTATTAGCAGACTGTGAGAAAGTAATTGTTGGTGCTGTAATATAACCAGAACCCGCTGTAGTAATTGGGGCAGATATTAAAGCAGCATGTAAGAAATCCCCTGGGATAATATAGTTAAAATCACCACCAATAGTGTATCTACTACAAATAATTGTAGATGTAGCAGAAGAGTATCCGGCTGGAGGAGCACCTATTGTTATTGTTGGAGCAGCAGTATATAGTGTTCCACCGTTAGTAATAATGATGTTACTTACTTGGTGGTTGTAAATCTGAGCAACACCTGTTGCTGTAACTCCAGTTGGGGAAGCTGAGAAGGTTACTGTTGGACTAGCCAACAAAGTAACACCACTACTTGTTCCAGAAGTAACTATTGCTGTACCTACTCCACCATTAATAATGGTAGAGTTAATTGTAAAACTGTTTGCTGTGGTAGAACCAACTTGATACAGCCCATCAACCACCATACCAGTAGGAAGAGTCCCCCTAAAGGATACCCCTTGCCCTACAACAAGACCATGTGCAGTGAGGTTAATAGTTGTAGTTGCACCAACTGTAATAGTACACGGGGTTGCATAACCATAGTACCCACCACCAGTGTCTATAGATACACTAGCGACAATACCAGCTAAACCAACTCCACCAGTAAAGGTGGGAGGAGTTCCTTTGGTTATTGTATAAAGGTTAGAACCATTCTGAAAGGCTAGATAAGCATCTGCATTAACCGAAGCGTAGTAAATTGGTAAAACCGTACCGGTGATATTTCCAAGAAGAGTAGATACTGTTCCTTGGATAGCATAGATATTGTTATTGAAAGCCGCTATGAGATAGTTATTCCAAGAGAAAATACCTTGTGCTTGTCCAGAAGGAAGCGCCCCAACAATGTTACGTTGGAGCAACCCAGGACGTTTAATTATCTCGGTCTTCTCAGACCTCGCTTCTTTCATGCCATTTACAAGACGAGCATCTTTAGCCGTACTTGCTGTACGACTCTGGATACTAAAAGCTAAAGGTAGTCTTGCTATTGGCATTACCTAGTCCTCATACGCATGTCGGGCGTGAACTTGGTAGAGGCTTCTTCCACATCCCAATCTTCCATTTCCTTACGATATTTCTCTGCCTTCAAAGCAATTTCTTGTCTATGATTGATTGGCAATCCATATTCAATAGCCAGTTCATCAGCCAACCCCCAGATAAGAGCCTGCATCCATTCATTAGGGAAGTCAGGAATGTCTGTACTCAGGTTTACATCTCCCAGAGGTCTTTGTCCTACCAGATATAAAGTATAGTTAGTCGCTGTAGCAGTATCGGGGGTCAGGAACAAATGGGCAGTACCATAGGTAGTGTTAGGATCATACCAAACACTATTCACCATTCCTTGTGTAAACTTACTCCCCAAAATGTTATATTCTTGCCGAGAGAGTTTCTCTAATGGAATATCTATGTTAGGAGTTACTGAAATATTTCTAGCCCAAGCTTGTATAACTTTAAGGGGCTTATCTGCTGTGTAGTTATAGGCAGTAATAGAAGGACTACCCGCTGTAGCACTCACTGTTACTGTTCCTACTGCTCCTATAATACCTCCATAAGTAAAGGAAACTGTTGGAGCAGTACCGTAGTATCCAGTACCAGCATTGGTTATACTTGTAGAAGTTATTTGTCCAGTAGTAGGACTAATAGTGTATGTACCCGCTGCCCCTGTTCCTGTCCCACCAGTAAAGGTAAGTTGGTAAGTACCAGCAGAGGGATAATTGTAGGAACTAATAGCTCCGGCAGTAGAATTATATGCTGCTATGGTAGAGACAGTTCCATTTGATGCAATTACATATGCTCCTGTTCCTGCTGATCCTGGAATAACAGAAGACGTCCAAGTATTTCCATCAGAAGAATACCAAGAAGTTGTTGTTGACCCCACAACAATAAAAGTTCCTTTTAGAACCGCTATATTTGTTCCTGTTGGATTTGTAGATGATGCTATCCAAGTAAGCCCATCAGCAGAGTATGCGCCATGAGCATTTGCAGCAACTGCTGCAAAAACATTACCATTCCAAGCCACTGCATTCCAAAAATCTGAAACAGGTAAAGTTACACTACTCCAAGAAGTTCCCGTATTAGATACAAAAGCTGTTGTAGTAGCAGCACCATTGTATAGTCCTACCATTACAAATCGTGTCCCATTCCATGAAATACTGTTTGCTTGAAAAAGAGATAACGAAGTGTATTGTGTCCAAACAACCCCATCAGGACTTGTACAAACAGAACCAGTTCCAGCAGCTACAAATAAACCATTACCATATGTCATACAATGAGGAACTATTGGCATAGTTCCTGTTAAAGTCCAAGTAATACCATCTGGAGAAGTAGCTACTTGTCCTGTTGTAATAGAAGCAACACAGAAAAAACTTCCATTCCATGCGAAAGCTGTCCAATAGCCAGCAGGTAAAGAAGTACTCCGGCTTGTCCAATTTGAACCATCTGGAGAAGTCATCATAGTGGAACCTCCCCCTCCTGCTACAAATATGGAACCATTAGAAATCATTCCTCCCCAATTATTATTAATTGTAGTTGTAGGAGTATAATGTAATGCTATAGCACCACTAGAGCCGTTATTAGTCATGGTAACAGCAGATACACCTCCAACAGGTTGTGGTGTAGGCCCAACCAAAGCATTGGTTGTGGGAGTAGTGCTATTACCAATTGTGTAGGAATTCTGTCCTGCTACTAGAGGTATAGGATATTCTTGAACAGTCCAGAGTTTAATACCTTGACTCTGCCAAGCCTTTATCATTATGTTTAAGGATTGGGCAGCATTAGACAGGGTATTAGCATCAGGAGTAGTTCCTAGTTCTATTACCTGTAATTTTCTTAATGCAGTAGAGATGATGGTATCTCTTGGAACTGAGAAACTAGTTGACATAATTGCCCTTTAATTAAATTGCCCTTGTCCCAATACCACTTGCCATACTGTTCCATTCCATGCAATGCTCAGACTACTGTTGACTGCTATGGTCCAAGTTCCTACTGATACAGTAGAAGTGCCAGCATTGTTTATTGTCAATATCTGATAAGCAGATGGTGTTACAGGAAGTGTTATTGTTATACTACTTGTACCAGAGACATATAAAATACTATCTGTAGACAGTGCTGTATAGTTGGTTGATATATTTTCAGGACCAGTACCAAGCAAATATGTGTCATGCGCTTCTGGTCTAGTCCAAGGAGGTGCTTGCACATCTGCAACACCCCTTACGAAATCTTGAGGTTGACGAGGCTCCCAATCGCCGTGGCAAACCATGAGCCCGTCCCACCTTTTTTGTAACGAAGAAGCTTTAAATATCCTGCCACATACGTCGCAGATAGTTTTCCAATCACCTTTATCGTATCGTGGTCTATAGGACATATTATTGCTTTATGAGTTCAAGGATTAGGCTGAAAGATACAATTGCACTTGCAACCCATCCTTGGGTTGTTGCTGTAATCTTACCTGTAACACCTGCACCACCATTGTTCTGAAGGGGTTGGCTACGGATAAAATCCATCTTACCTCTACCAACAATCTCCTCAATACGAACAGGAGTTGTAGCATCCCAAAACAAATTGACAGACAATGTATCTTCTACATTGTAGGTAATCTTTTTGATAGCTAGTTTAGAGGCAAGACGATTATTTGCTGCATCCATTAATGACAGGGTTGCAGGGTCCACCACAACTGTAGAAGCCAAATCCGAGGTGTCAAGGACACCCTCGAACTTGATAATTACATTGCGAGGGCCATCTTGCAAAATCTGAATAGATGTACTATTCGCCATGTAAGCCCCCTATTAACGTGTTACTTCTTGAGACGAATGCACATAGTCAATCAGCATTGTATCTGTTGCTGTGGGTGTAATCTGGAACACAGGACCAAGGATTGCATTGGTCAGAGTAGTACTAGAAGCACCAATAGTGATTGGACCAGACACACGAGCAGTGTTAACATCGCCTACATACACCAATATATCAGTACCATTGTAGTACAAACCAAGGTCAACCCAAGTTGCAGCAGCAGCAGTAGTTACGTTAGCTACCAGAGTAGTAGCAACGCTACCAACAGTGGACACCAAACTAATGACACCACCAGCAGCCATAGCAAACCACAGACCATCCGTTACAGCAGAACCCTTCTGCAAACCTACATAGGCAGTGGGAGCAGCAACGGCAGATACTTGGAAGCGGCACAGGAACCAGAACTTATTCCCTGCTTGGAATTGAATAAACTGACCATTCTTGTATGCAGAAGTAGCAGTAGATACACCACCAGGAGTCATCAAAGCAGCCCCACCAACAACAGTGTTAGCAAGAGCAAAGGTTGAGCTAGTACCTGTTACAGTGTAATCTGTACCAATGAGAGTGTTGAAATCATTTGAATATTGAACAACCCCTACACCAGCACTTGCGGCAGCACTAGTAGAATGGAAGGGATCAGGAAGAGGGTAGTCACCCAGAGGTTTAGTTTTAGCAACTGTGGAGATACCGTAGGTAAAGCGTGTTGGAGTTCCCATTATATTTATCCTTTGACGTTATGGGTAACGTGGCTATGCCACGTCATCGGAAGTTACTTCTTGAATTTCTTTGGCTGTTTAAGAGCCTTTTTCTTTTCTTGCTTATGGGCGCGAGAGGCTGGCATATGGTTATTGGGGACTTACAAGCTTACGCTATGCCCCAACTATTCCTTACGGACCGTTAACGCCGTATACCGCACGAGGGTCAGACCAGCCGAAGCTGTAACGCTCGTAGCCTTTTGCCTTGACGTTGATTGTATCAAAATCATTGTCTTGGTCAAAAGTGATGGCATGACGCTCATAGTACTTCATACCGTCCTGCACGTTGGTACGAACAAACCAAGCATGAGGAGACGTGAAGTAGTGATTGAGTTTAATACCACCAGGGAAAGCATTTGTTGCAGCCAACACGTTCACATCGTTGTTCGCAGTACCCGATTGGTAAACCGATTTCAGGATACGGTGAGCATTGAAGTGTTCTTGACGAGCAATGTGCAAGCTTGTCGGCATAACTTGGATGAGCAAGCCACGGTCATTTTGCAGACCCATGATTGCAACAACCGCGTCTTCCAGAGCAGCTTCCGACAAGTCTACGTCAACCGTTGGCTTGTTAGCCCAAGTACCACCAGAGGTATTCGGGTGTGCTGTAGAACACAGAGACACACCATCACCACCAAGATACGTAGCATTGAATGCACGGTTATAGATGTTAGCACCTACGTTTTCTTTGGTTTGACGGAAACCCATTGCCAAAGAAGCAGCACGACGCTTAGACACCTTCTCATACAGGTTGTCATCAAGTTCTTCCTTAGTGACGATATACCCCAAAGCGTAAGCAATGTGGGTGTAACGAGTAACGAAGCCTTGAATTTCCGAATCATATGCAACCGGAGAGCCTTCGAACTTGCGTGGAGCAAGACCGAAACCAGTCAGTTGAACATCCTCTTCGTAGTTTTGAGACGAGGTATCTTTAGTAAACAAATCCGTATACTCTTCGGGATGTTCACTATAGACTTGACCCCACCAAGCTTTCACACCAGGCCACAGGGCTTTTGGATGTGAAGCAGTTGAAATTGTACCACCAGCCATTTTCTATTCTCCTTTAATTAAGCTGCGGTGAAGCTGCCGAAGTACTCGTGAAGATTCCACTTAGCTTTGACACGGCAGTAAGCACCAACAGTAGTGGAGCTAGTAATTTGGTTGTCATCACGTTGAATCAGGCCCATGCAGCGGATATTCAAGGTGTTGGTGGTAGCCAAAGTGCCCCCGTTGATTACAGCACTAGAAACAGGGCTGATAGCCAAGTTGGTAGTATCATTTGCTGTAACTGTCAGAGACGCATTCTTGTGCAGGTTTGCCTGTGTAACAGCAGTGCTGTCCATTTGAACTTCAAAGATAACATCAGGATCATCCACAACATAAGCATAGCGCAAGCCAGCATTCAGCGGGAGGAAGATGTTATTGAGGTTCAGGTTGGCACCAACCAGAGAAGTACCTGGGTCTGCTACACGGAAACCAACAACGATACCCAGAGGAACGTCTGTGCCAAGAGCCTTGACAACATAGGGAACACCGTTGGCATCTGTACCTGCTGCCGTCTTAACCACATCACCAATTGCATATGTATTGGAAGCATCATTTGCAATAGCGTACAAGTTACCTTGTCCGTTAAAGGCATTAGACCCAACAGTACCAATCGGGATGAGACCAGTTGGCTTATTTTGATTTGCCATTATTTAAAACTCCTAATTATTTCATCCTCGGCCCATTTTAATACCCTCTCTAGGTACATAAAAGCCTTCGGTTGAATGTCCTTCTTTAGTAAGTTGTCCCTGACGAATAGCTTGATCCGTTCGGTCAACTCGTTCTTGCATCGCGTTTTGGTCTTCCTCGTAGAATTCATTACGAATCTTCATCAGATAAGCATACAATGGCTCATTAGTTTCTGATGTACCTACAAGGAAACGTACCTTATCTCCAATATCAGTATTGCGACTTACAACATTAGTCGCCGTTCCGCCTACCTCACTTGGTGAAACAAACTCATAACCTGCGTCTAGCGCATGTTCAATGCGCCCAGGAACATCATTAAAGATGTGGCAATGATAGCCGTCAATGTTATTTCGTATACGAAGTTTACCTTCTGTACCATTAAAACTGGCACGACTTGTACGTGGAGTACGTGCGGCTGTCGTTGCTTCTACTTTCTCTTTCTTCTGTTCCGGTGTTAAAGCGCGTGGCATATATATCTCCTAAATAACTCTCTTAAGACCAATCGTAATCTGCAAGGTACTGTTCGCGGGTATAACCAGGAATAGTCTTTACATATTTATCACAAGCAGCTTTTGCATCTGCTGGCAAGTGGTCATAACTTTGTTTGCTTTTCGTCCCACGGGTTCCAGTTGTAGTGGAACCACTTTCTACAGGATTGCGTCTCGGTGTTTTCTTGTACTTCTCTGGAAGTACTTCAGCTAGTTCTTCATCTAGCTTCTCAAAGAATTTCTTACCTGTCAATGTAGGGAATTCTTGATTGATCTGCATACCAATAGCATCTGCAATGCGGGTGTATTTAGTATCAGAAGTAAACCAAGTATTTTCTGCCATCCAATCAGTGATGATGGGGTCTAGTGCCACTGGCTCTGTTTTTGGAGGAGCTTCTTTCGCAGGGGGTTTAATTGCCTCTGCTTTCTCTTCCTTCAACGCATCAATTTGGTCATCAATGCCTACAGCCTTGTCACCATCTCCTGCTGATATAGCAGCTTTCTTTTCTTCCCTTAGAGCAGCCAGTTCAGCCTCAATAGACTTTACTTTGCGCTCTGCCTGTTCCTTTTGGAACTTTTCAAACTCTTTTGCAACCTTCTTGACTTCTGCTATCTCACGTTGGGAGTCTTCAAGTTTCTTTAGAAGAGTCTCATTGTTCTTGCGAAGAATCGGATTGATTTCTTTTCCACGCTTTACAAAGGTTTCAGCATCTACCCAATGTTCACCATCTCGGTATTCATCTTTGTCTACCCAACCCATCAAACGTGCTTCTTTTTCAATCTGATTTACTTCAACGTTTTCTTCACTCATCGTGCTTCTCCTCTACAGTTCCAACAACATCCTCGTCATTGATAATACGGTATGACTTACCATCATTACCTTCTCGGATAATACCTGAGTACTTGCCAAAGATAATTCGGTCTCCTACTTTACACCAGGGGGTAGGTTGTCGGTCATAACAGGTATTCCCCATTGCAACCACAATACCATCTACTTGTGCCAGTTGTTCCCGAAACTCCTGTGTTGCTGTGGTAGTAATAATACCACTCTTGGTTGTCGTTTCAATCACATCTGGAAGAACTAACACTCTATGCCCTGCTGGATTGATCCCGTGGCTATGACTCATATAAGTCTTCATATTCCATATTAACAATACCTAATGCTGCTATACATCTACCTTGGATTCCTTGGAGGTCTTCTGGACTGCAATTGAGTAACATATCTTGCATTCTAGAAATATCCTTGCGAACCATCTTACGCATTTGAACTGTAACTGGATGTTCCAGCCACGCATCAAATTCCTCTTTTGTCATGCTTTCTCCTTATGCTGCGGGTGTGGCTGGTGCTGCTGGTGTTGCCATATCCTTCTCGTGTGCTTCTTGTTCTCTCATATTATCAGCCATACTTATCATTGTCTGAATATGATTCATCAAACTCTCTTGTTGATGTTTAGCTGCTGCCATCTGCATTTCCAACATTGCAATCTGATGCCCTGTACGAACACCTTGTGCTTCAGCCAATTCCATTGTTGCTTTAGCCTGTAGTTCTGCAATCTTGGCTTGGTTGAGCATTGCTTCTTCTTGTAGTTTCATTGCCTCAAGACGAAGTTTCAACTCTGTTTCTTTCTGTTTATTCTGTCCCCTGAGTTTCTCAACTTCAATCTTAGCCTGTACAGGAGACATTGGAGGTTGTACTGCCTTTGGTCCCTTCGGATCAGGAAGGATAAGTTCAATAGCAGGAACCTTCAGAGCTTGCAGATAACGTTTCTCTACTTCATATTTGTCATAGATCGGGACAGACATAGCCGCTTCTCGCATTGCTGTCGCTTGAGCCATACGTTGACTGTCAGAAACAATATGTGGGTCAGCAGCAGGGCGAATAGCATTTGAGTCTCCTCTATAGTCAGCTTCTAATACTGTGCCATCTTGATCGTGTGTTTCTGTAAAATATTGTGTATCTGTTATGTACAATTGATTCAGGCGATATAGAAGTCTAAACTCGTCCCGCATGGAACGATAGGTACGTTTAAAGATACCACTAAATATTTTCATGCCTTGCTCTGCCATTGTACGACTAGTCTCAGCAGGAGTATTCTGTCCTGGATTTTGACCAGAAAGAATATCAACGCTAATACCAATGCGCTCACCATAGTTGATAAGCATTTCCAAGAGGGTAAACAACACCTGACTAGGTTCCCTCACTGGCAGTGGCATTATCCCCTTACGTAAGTCGTCTCCTGTGGACTCAACATGTTTCCACTCCAGAGGAGCAAAAGAATAATTACCACCACGTAGCTTGATGCCACGGCTAAGGAAACCACCAGCGGTGGTAGCCATTGTACCAGCGTCAATAAGCTGGTTGATAAGCGTGTTAATAGATTCATTCAATGGTCCTAAAAGAACACCAAACCCAAGGTCATAGAAACCACCATCAGGGGAAGGAATGAACGGATACTTGGTGAAATACTGTTCTGCTTTAATGCTAATAATCTTTCCCTTTTTATTAAGGGAAACTCCTTCGGAGAAGAACCTAGCCACAATACGAAGCACTTGCTTGGTATCTCTACGCACATAGACAATGTATGGTTCACCATAACCATCATCATCCAAGTCTAAGAAGCAGTGGTGCTCCAAGATTTCATATGGTGTACTCGCATCATTGGAATGTGGGGCTTGCATCCCCTGAGATTTGTCTTGCACTTGTTGAAGACCAGACGTTACCTTTTCTCCAGGCATCGTCTCTTTCATCTCACACCAAAGACCACGAACTACACGCTCATAGACATCATTCTTAGACATGTACAAGACATGCGTAATACGAGGGGCAGTAGCTAGGCTCTTCGTCCAGTAGTTCACTACCAAATCTTTTGGTAGGACATATTCCGATATGTTGTGCTTTTTAATGGGGTCGAAATAACTCTTCTTAAAAGCACATCCCAAGATAGGTTGGGTTAGAAATACCTTGTCTGTTTCACTTTCCCAAGACTCATCTTCTTCGAGTACTTGGTAACTCATATGGTTCTCTACACGAGTTGCTCTTGCAAGTTTAGTACCATCATCGTCCTTACCAAAGGTACGACATTTAACTGGTGTATCTGTTCCTAACAGAACAGGATATACACGAGCATGATATTGCAAGGCAGCAATGGTAATAAGAGGGAACTTGACATTAGATGCACCAACCCAAGGAAAAGATTTATTCTCTTTTACTTGGAGAGCAAGTTTCATTGCCTCTTCATTACGCTTCTCCCATTCAGAACGGGAGTTCAAATCAACTTCAAAGTCAGTGTGTATCTGAGAACCAAGGTCTGCCAGTTCTTTTTCTGTCAGCTTCTCCGCAATGTTAGTAGAGGCTATCAGGTCTTTGAGTGCAATTGTGGTAGTAAATTTCATTAATAGCCCGTTGTCTGATTACGTTGAGTGTCCTGTTTATTTTCATGTAAGAAAGCCAAGTACTCCTCTTCTGCTTCTTCTTCAGGAGTAGACGCTTCTGCCATCCTATCCAGCATGAGACCCATATAAGCCCAAGCATCTACTTGGTCATCATGTCTGTCGCGGGGGAAGCGCATCAACTCCTCTTCAAAGGTCTGATACCATTCTGCTTCTTTTTCGAACTTACATGCACTAGCTCTCATACGGGCTTGCATTGATCTTGCTCTGGTTATCTTATCCGCACTTGGCTTGAGAAGTTGTAAGGGGACAAAGATACCAGTAGTCAGCATTTCCCTGTTTAAGAAAGGTCCGATAGACTTCTGAATGGTTCCAGCCTCAACTCCGAAGAGACTTGGCTTGTAAAGCTTTTGTAACGTCAGTATGGTTTCAACAATCTGTTGGGAGTCCATACGATCCCTAATAACATTTACAAGATGAAGCCTTCCCATATCGTCCATGCCAGCAACAGCAAAAACACTATAGTCGCTTCGCTCTCGCTGGCTAATTGCCAAGTCAGCGGTGATGTAATAATTGAGGTTAAGTTTCTTGTCATTGTCATTCCTAGGTAGGAAATCAGACCTGCGGAAAAAGGTATTGGATTCATCTAAAGGTACATTGAGGTACTCTTGGCTGTATACATCCCCAAGACCCATTGCAGTGTACCTAGCACGTTCTTCTAGGAGCTTCTGCTTGCTCCACCGTTCTTTCCACAAGATGTCTGAAAAGTCATCTGTATGTGCTCTAAACTTAATTGACTTCCAAGGAGTCCTAGCATTTGTATATTGAGCTAGAGGCTCATTAACAAGCTGTTTAAGTTTGCTCCCACCTAGTTGTCTTTCGGGCATTAGCCCTTCAAGAAGGCTGTCCAGATGGAGAATAGTCCCAACCACCCTAACAATGCCATTTTCACTGCGACAAGGAAGGAGAGCACCGTAAAACCATCTTTTAAACTTGTCACGGCGTTCCTTATTTTGTACAGCTTCATCACCCTCAAGGTCATCACATATGATGAGATTGGGACGTTTATTCTTCCACTTTAAACCACGCATCTTTTGTTCAGCACCTTTAGCCTGAACACGGAACATATGACCATCTTCCATCTTAGCTACCAAGTCATCCTCGGTATCTTTGAGAAGAACAATAGCACCAAATAGGTCTCTTAGGTCTTCGTTGTCAATAAGTTCTTTTTTAATGTCCCCAAGGAACTGAACACTCTGGGCTGTTGTCTCAGAAACAATTACCGCGTAATCTCGCTCACGAAACAATAGACAAGCCAGAGTGTAAGCATGAGTAATAGCAGTAGACTTAGCATGAGACCGAGGAGCAGCAATAGCAACAAAAGCATCTTTCGCACAGCAATACTCCCACATGGTTCTATGAAAGTCTGGTGTTGCACTTGCCCCATCAAACCCTTTACGAAGTACTGTATTAGTAAAACCTTCCAGTACTTCCGATGTCAGCATTATTTTTTCCTTTGAGGTTTCTTGGAAGGCTTCTTCACTTCCTTTGTTCTTGGGTGGGGCTTAATCATTTGATTCCACCTTTGCTATTCCGTTTGAACGACCTATTCGACGATGCGGAAAGTACTTGACGATTTCCTTTCGCGTTTGAGCCACCCTTACTGAGAGGCTTCTTATGGTCAATGTCTTTACCATCACCCTTTGTAACCTTACCAGATGACTCTGCCTGCCTACGGGCCGTGTTACGTAAGGCACGGTTTTTCTTTTGTTCTTCCGAGGAATGATACTTCTTGTATTCATCGGCATAATTTCTAACCTTCCTAGGCATGTTTCTTCTTCTTAGATTTACCTGCCTTACTCATAGCAATAGCGACAGCTTGCTTTTGAGGCTTACCGGCATTCACTTCGGTACGAATGTTAGAACTAATGGTCTTTTTACTTTTACCTGGTTTAAGGGGCATTAGACACCTCTATGGTGATTGGTTCTTCTTTGACTACTTTACTCTTAGCAAATCTAGCAAATTCATCTGCTAGGCGTAGGAGCTTGTCCTCAATCTTACGAGCACTGTCTACTACCTGTTCTTTCTTGCCTTGTAGGAGTTCCCTGCGGTCAATCATGTCTATGGTAACTTTGGAAGCATCTCTGGCACTAATGGGCTTACGAACCAACTGACCTGTCTTCTGGTCATATTGGAAGTCTCCATTCTCTACTCTATCCATCAGAGCATCTACACTCTTGTCTACCACCTTGGAGAGTTTAGCATCCAATACCAAGTTCTCTTGGCTACGGATGTCTTCAACCATTTGCTTCCACCAAGGAGAAGCTTTCCACTTCCTAGCGGTGACTTCCGGTATCTGGAGGGTGGCAGCAGCTAGAGCCAAGTTCCCTGTAGCCAACCAAGTTGTTACTAGCTCAATACGCTGACTGTCCGACCATACACCAAGAGTTCCAGGCTTTTTCTTTCTACGCCTTGACATATGGTACTTTACGACTAAGGGTACCACTCTTGCTTGCTCCACGAGTCTTTGACTGTGTTGGCATCTTGTCCTGAGTACCAGCTACCGTTGCTTGTGGAGTAGACTTCTGTGCTACTGCGCTATAGTCCACAGGTTTAGCTTTCTTGTCTGAGTCCCGTGGATCATATTGTTTTTCGTAATCAATGCCCATTAGGGTCTCCTTAACCAACTATCCAATTCTTAGGTACTTTTTGAGTTAAAGATGACATAATATACCAACTCTTAGTTCTACTATCCCATTTAGCCCCTAGTTTTTTTGCTAGGTCTTTCCTTCCATAAGGAACGGTAAGCCTTACTAAATTGTCATTAATTGTCATCATTATCTCCATATAGGTAGGTTGTGGTGAGACCGACTTACTTACCTCACTACGGGATATGCACAACCAAGTAAACAAAAAGAATATAAATTTCTAGTGTTTATACATATAGTATATCATACTTTTATCTTTTTGTCAAGTCTTTTTTACATGGTATTTATTAAGTGATTGAATATATGTATATCTATTTTACATAGAAAAATAAATTAAATAGTTCTTGACATTTTCCTCTTTTTATGGTATACTATATGTATACAGTGGAAATATTTTCTACTGTTTGGTGTTACCAACCTATCGGTCCTTTTTCTCTTTTTTGTTCTTTCCTGAATTGACAGGGTACTCCTTTAGCGTGTTGGCTGTGGGGGGTAGGGGGGGTTTGTTCTTAGTTTCTCTTTTTGTTATATTCCCATATAGCCATGTATGTGAGGGGTGTCTACCCCGAACTATAGCTTCTGCGAGGTGTCTACACCGAGCTTCTTAATTAGTTCCCCATTGCAGCTAAAGCTGTGTCCAGCAAGCTTGTCTTGCATCCCCCTTCCATTCAAAACTATGCAGCAGGGTTACAAACTGCCTAAACTAACAAACAATCCCCGATTAATTGCCCCTCCCCACCCTGTTTGTTAATGAGTGCTTACATACCGCTGTAAGCTTACCCCTGGTTAGTAGGCACTTACTAGCTGTCTAGTGTATCATTAATACAACAACTACTTATCCCCATCATTATAATATCCCCCTGTCTATTAGTTGATATGGTTTAAACACGTTATAACCCCCCGCCAAGCCCTTATCCCATCCTCTAGGCTACTACCCTACCTGTTAACTCTTTACAACGTTGTAAACCCTATGTTAGTAAGTGCTAACTAACGTTAGCGCCTGCTCACTTCCTTTAAATATACACCCATCCCAACCACACTAGATGAGTGAGTGCTCACAGTCTTAGTACCCATGCTCCCCAAGTCAAGTACTAGGGAACTTTATCCAATCCCCCTAGTCTTACTCTCCGCGATCATTCGTGATCGGCTGGTTTCCCTGCTCTTTTACAATGTTGTAATTTTCGCGTCTTAGGACGCACGACAAATGGAGATATTAAAATGAACGCACAATTGCAAGTAGTACCTAACGATGTTCTGCAAAGTCTGGAAGAACTGCTCAACAATCGTCATGCCAGCGAATCAACTAACGCCTTGGATGCCTTCCTGACTATCGCCTTGGAACATACCACGGAAGAGGTGCAAGCCGTTCTAGACGCCAAGGTAGCAAGCAACAAAGACCTTGGTTCACGGGTTAGCGAAATCCGCGCAGTGTATACTGCAACAGTCAAAGGTGTTAAGGTTGACTTTAGCGGCTATCATAAGGCCATTAAAACGGCTAGGGCTGGTCTGAAAGAGCTAGGCATTCAAGCCAATGGCAAGCCAGCTAAAACGGCAAGCGAAAAGGCTGAAGGCCAGCGGCAACGCTTTATTACCCAAGCTATCAAAGATGGTCTGTCCGGCTCTGAAGCAGACCACGCATGGGAAATGGAACAAGCCAAGGCCATGTCCGAAGATGATATACAGGACGAAGTAAACAATGTTCTAGACTTCCTGCAAGGTCGTGGTTATGACTATGGCAACATAAAGATTATTTGCCAAGCCGCCAGTGTCTATATGGTGAAATTGATTAAAGACGACAAAGAAGCTAAGAAGGCGGGAACCTTGGTTAAAATGCAAGGCGAACAGTAAACAGAAAGGACTATGAAAAGCCATTAGGTTAACGCCTAGTGGCTTTTTGTGTTTCCTTTTATTCCTGGAGTTAGTGTTTGCTAACTCTTCTTTTTACAACGTTGTAAATTACTACTAGGAGGAGGTTGTATGAGTTCAAAGCAAGCGCAAGCAATTTTAGAATTTGTTATTGCAGGTATACAATTGTATATTGTATTTCATTTCATTGTTAAATACTGGTAGGAGGTCGTATGTCTTTTCTTTCAGCAATAGGTATTAGTTTGCTTCTGGCTATTGTTGTAGATGGTTGTATCATTCTATTGTTTCATTGGTTAATCAGGGATTAAATATGAACAGGAGAGACAAAAGGCGTAAGCAAGTTGCCCATGATAAAATTGTCAAGGCCATTGAACATAAGAAGGAGATATTGCGCAGGAAGAGCTATCCTGTAGAATCGTGCCCTGCTGGTAACATACCAACAAAGGGAATCTATTACAGTGTTTATTCCAAGTATTAAGTAGCCTTTGGCTACGATATTAAAAGGAGATAACATGATTGAATATAAAGTAGGGGATAGAGTAAGATGTATACTATCATATGACAACACCAACATTGTTGGATTGTCTGGAACAGTGATTAAAATCTACTCCAACAGATGGAGAGTTGAGGATTTTCAATATCTTGCAATTGAATTTGATGAAAACATTGATGGTCACCACTGTGGTATGGGTGGTGTAAAATATGGACACGGTTGGAATATATCAGCAGATCATTTGGAACCAGAACAACAAATATATGGGCCACCGTGTCCAGAATATATTATCAACGAGAGAAAGGTGAAAGAAAAGGCGAGAAAAACCTGGAATAATAGCAATTTTGTTGTTAAACATTCTCATTTAAAGTACTAATTATTAAAAGGAAAAGATCATGAAAATATTAAAAGCACAACAAGTTATAGCTGAGGCCGTTATTGAAGATGAAAATGAAGGTCTTCTCGCTCTCTTAGGTCAGCAAGTAACTTTCTTTTGTGCGGTGTACATTTATACTGGAAAATTGGTAGGAGTAAATAAAACTTGTATTAAGTTGGAATCTCCAAAAATTGTGTATGAAACAGGAGATTTTAGTAACCAATCTTGGAAGGATGCACAAGCTCTCTCCAAGGAGTTCTATCTTCAAGTTGCTATGATTGAAGGTTTTGGAATTGTGAAGTAACATCATGGTAAACACTAAAAAACTACAAGCTCGGTCTCGGTCTTGGTCTCGGTCTGGGTCTTGGTCTAGAACTTATTAATTCAAATTTTTACAACGTTGTAAAAGGAGAGTATTATGGAAATGTGTGTAAAAGTAGTTACTCGTAAACTTGTGGATGTATTCCTCAACCTTCCTGACCCATTTCCTACAGGTTGGGAGCCAGAAGCTCATTTGCGCTTGCAACAGAGAGATGGTAAATGGGTACAGATAAGCGGAGTTAAGGTCGCTTCTTGGCAATTCAAGAAAATTATTGGGAGTTTGTGATGGAAGCCCTCGTCTGGTTTGCCTTTGTAGGTTGTGTTATTGCAGGAATGGCAAGTATCGTCTTTCTTTTGCTTTATGCTATGAGCAAGTCATTCAGGCATGAAGTGAATAAAGACTTTCTTTCTGAACATGAAAGAGGAGATTTGTAATGACACCCTTGGATTTTTTAACAGATTGCGCCGATGAGTACAATCGCCCTTCTGGAGAAACAATAGAAGCTATGAAAAAATCCATAGCTATTTTTAGTGAAGGAGAAGAATGGACTGTTCTTAGTTATTACTATAATGAGGATACAGGCCGGATGACTCTGGATATTGAAAGGAAAGAAGAATGACTATCCGAGAATACAAACAGGATGAGGGAAGTGCTGTTGTTGCCTTTGACAGTGCTATTGATCGTTGGGTAATTGAAGAAGGACTAGCAAATAACGGATGGGAACCCTTTGGAATTGATTTGGAAGATGTTCTTCAATGGGTAGCTGAGAACCATCCTTACATGCTCACCAAGTTTACAAACAAGATGATTATTATTGAAGACTAGGAGCTAATATGAGAAAACGTAAACGCTTTGGTAATCCAGTTCTCTCTCTTGTTCCAAACAAGATTGAGAGTGCTCCAGTAAAACAAGAAGAAGACCTTCTTGAAGATGTTGTAACAGCCGCCGCTGTTTTTGTTGCTGTGGAAGACCTCTTTAATGAAGAGGCTGCGGCATACATTCCAACTAAAGAAATAAGTGTTTCCATTACACCAGAAGAAGGAGACTTTGGTGGTGGTGGGGCGAGTGATTCATTTTAAGTTTTTACAACCGTTGTAAAATATAGGAGATAGTATGTTCTTTGCTAAATATGATGGATATGTGGGTATTGGTAGAACTTTAGAAGAGGCCGTTTCTGATTTGGAGGAATTGACAAATATTGTAAGTATTACAGATACAGAATTCTACGAAGGTAGAGAAATTAAAGTAGAACTCAAAGTAAAAGAAGTTCCCGTTAAAGTTAAAAACCAAAAAGGATGTATCTAATCTTTGTGCAAAGACAAGATACCATGTGCAAAGGCTACAAGTTCTTCTATAGAAGCATTTCTTTTCATAAAGTTAGCTTTGCTAGAAATAACTTGTATGTTCCCTTTAATATACCCTTTGGTGTTATCTATTCTATCCAAAGAAGCATTGGTTTCTTGTCTGCCACCATTAGAAATTGTAGTCAATTTAATACCGAGGTATGGGCAGTATTTCGGAATAACTATATCTTCAGGTGTAATGTCAAAATCAAGTTTTCTTTGTTTAGAAGAATCTTTTGCTCTTTTCCAAAGTTGCCACCCGTAGTGTGAGGCTAACCATTCTTTTACTAAGGAGGTATGGTGTTCTTTATTGTCTAAATAATGTTTAGAAGCCCGTGTTTTTATTACAGTCTTATTTTTATTGTAATACTCTCTATGGTACTTTTGTTTTTCTGTTAATTGTGTCATATTATCTCCAAAGGGTAAGTTTAAAATCTGACTATATATAAAC